>Ga0207065_1072_pt1 | contig 24957 bp, 15 predicted proteins | sample Alteio_BWMinCont_27_FD_153492 | JGI IMG/M metagenome (GOLD analysis project Ga0207065, IMG submission 153492) | Enriched cells from forest soil in Barre Woods Harvard Forest LTER site, Petersham, Massachusetts, United States -... | ecosystem: Environmental > Terrestrial > Soil > Temperate forest >...
TCAGGGTTTTGCTCTTTCTGATTCTGGTGGTAATAGCTATTCCTGGCTTCCAGCTTCAAGTCTTGACGATAGTACGATAGCGGCCCCTAAAGCTTCCCCTACTGCTACAACAAGATATATGGTTGTTGCTAAAACAGGCTCCTGCATACCAGATACAAATTATGTGACGGTAGTTGTTCACCTCTTGCCACAGGTAAATGCAGGAAGTGACCAGACAATTGTTGCAGGAAACCCAGCGGCATTGCAAGGAACTGTTCTTAATACTTCAAGGCAGCTATGGCAGCCTCAAAACTTTGTTGATTGTGATAGTTGCATCAACACTACGGCCCATATAAACCAAACAACGATTTTTACATTGATAGCCTTTTCATCGTACGGTTGTATTGATTCTTCTCATGTAACTGTCAATATGATTTGTGATAAGAAACAGGTATTTATACCTAATACATTTACCCCTAATGGAGACGGAGAGAATGACTTGTTCTTTCCTCGGGGTGTAGGTTTAAAAATGATAAAGACTTTCAGGGTATATGACCGTTGGGGAGGCCTGGTATTTGAAAAACACGATATCAGCCTGAATGATGAATCTACTGCCTGGGATGGCACATATATGGGTGGAAAGCCAAGACCCGACGTATATGTGTACACCATCGATGCCATTTGCGAGACGGGTGAAGCAATAAGCTGGAAGGGTGATGTGACCATTATCAGGTAAAATTGCCCGATAAAAAGATGAGTGCATAAAATAAAAAAACCGCCAATGTATATAGAAGTATATATTTATATAGCAAGTATTGAATAATATGCGTAAATTAGTACACTGCATTTACCTTTATATGGACTGACAACCCCATGAATCTGAAAAAACTATCTTTTTTTACCATTTTCCTGTGCCTGAGCTCGCTGTCATGCTATGGCCAGTTAACTGCAAGTTTCACTCCTACTATAAGTGCCGGATGCCCTACAATAGTTGTAACGTTCAACAATACATCTGCAAATGCAACTTCCTATTCGTGGAACCTTGCCAATGGCGGCCCTCCATTTACTCAAACAAGCCCTACTGCAAGCTATTCCACCCCTGGCACCTACACTATTATTCTTACCGCATACAATGGCAGCAGCAGCACTACAGCCAGTGCAACGATCACAGTTTATCCCTTACCTACAGTATCATTTACTGCAAATGATACGCTTATATGCCCCGGAGATGCAGTATCTTTCATCAATACATCAACACCAGGCACCAGCGGCCCGGCTACTTATAACTGGAATTTTGGCGATGGTACCAGTTCCCCGTCTCAAAACCCAATACATCCTTACCAAACCTCTAATAGTTACACTATCACACTAACAGTTACCAATAGCCAGGGCTGCAGCAATACACTCACTAAAAATGCTTACATAGATGTAGCTACACCGCCTGTTGCAAACTTTACAGCTCCCAACACTTTTTTTTGCGGTGCCCCGAGCGCCGTTGCTTTCACTAATGCCTCTACCGGAACTGCGACCCTCACTAATTTTACATGGAGCTTTGGTGATAACCTTACTTCGCTGCAAACCAATCCCACGCACAACTATTTATCGGGCGGTGTGTTTTCCGTAAGGCTCATAGCTACCGATGCCAATGGCTGCAAGGACACTATTGTGAAGCCCAACTATATTACTATAGACCAGCTGCAGGGCACTATACAATTACCCGATACAGTCTGCGCATTGCAGACCCTTACATTCGATGCAACATCTAATGCTACTAATCCTTCCTACACCTGGGATTTCGGGGATGGATATACAGGGGCATTCATACCTTCTTATCATAGCTATAATAACAGTGGTTCTGATACTGTAAAACTATACATCACAGATGGCGTTTGTAATGACACTGTCAAAAAGAAGATCTATGTACGCCCCAACCCCTCGATAAGCTTTACTTACACACCTCTGCATCCATGCCCAAGTCCGGTAACTGTTAATTTTACATCAACAGCTCCTGCAGGGTCAAGTTATCACTGGTCATTCGGCGATGGCGATACTTCTGCACTGGCAAACCCCAGCCATATCTATACTCAAAATCAGTTCGCTGCCGATGCAACCGGCGGCTATGATTCGGTATTGCTTACTGTAACCGACGCTCATGGCTGTGTGAATACAACATTAGATACTGTTATGGTTTACGATATTATTAACCTCGTAAAAAATGGCAACCCTTCGGCAATACATACAGGCGATCCCAGCGGTTGCGAACCTTTAACGCTTCATTTTGTAGATTCAAGTCTCACTGATATACCTACTTGTCTTGTTTGCCCAAGCTATCCCTATCCTTATGCAATAACATCATATCACTGGAATTTCGGAGATGGTAGCCCCACTACCACCCAGGTTAGCCCGACCCATACATTTACCACTACTGGTATACATACGGCAACCATAAGCGTTACAACAATTTATGGCTGCATTAAAACAGATACTTTCCAGGTGTCAGTGGGCACCAAACCCATAATAACATCTTTTACAAGCGATAAAACACATATGTGCTTTAGCGACAGCATTACTTTTACAGCACATGCAACAGGCGATACCCCACTTTACTATTTATTTATTCCGGGTGATACTAACTATGTTTTACATGAGCCTTTTTATTTCTATGTATTTGATACAAGTTACAGGTACTTTTATCACAAGCCGGGCCTGTATCATGCCCAAGTTGTTGTGGGCAATTATGGGTGCCCCAGCGATACCAGTTCAATAACTGTTATTGTAGATTCGCCATCTGTATCTTTTTCTTATAATGTTACCTGCCATCCCCGCACCAAGGTTCATCTTAATGATACTGCCATCGGCGCTACTTCTATTCTTTGGTTATTTGGCGATGGTGATACCTCCACACAGCACAAACCTTTCCATACTTACCCTTCCTTAGGGTATTGGTCTCCCACAATAGTTGCCTATAACAGCCGCTCGGGTTGTACAGATACTTTTAGACCCCCTAATGCCATTCGTTTATTCGATCTGAATCCGAGGTTCAATGATACTATTGTCTGTAAGAATACAACCCTGGATATACAACCTATACTGGACTCCGGCCCGCAAATACCATCACTTTTGTATTGGTACGTTAATAATGCAATCATGGTACTTGAGTGTAATGGCAACCCAAATCCGCCCCCTCCAAGCTGCATTATTCCACCTGTACCGGTAACAAATTTCATATATACCTATGATACCGTAGAGCAATATCACATAACACTCATACTGGAAGACTCTCTTCTTTGTTATGATACAGTACAGCGTATTATTACGGCAGCATTGCCAATTGACAGTTTCACAGTAAGCCCTCATTTAGGCTGCCTGCCTCAGACTGTAATTTTTGCAGACCAAAGCCATTATGTAACCGGTACCCACTATGCCAGCAGTGTGTGGGATTTTGGTGACGGACATACTCTCGCTTCTACCAACCCTAATAGCTCGCATATTTATGATACAGCAGGGCAGTTTGAAGTAAAAGAAATTGTTACCGATAATATTGGCTGTGTGGATTCGGTCAGCTATCCGGCAATCGTCATCATTGATAAGCCACATGCACTGTTCGGGGTGCAGACGCAATACCCCTGCATAGGCGATAGTGTGCACTTCACTAATCTAAGCTACAGTGATATTGCTTATGTACACTGGGCCTTCGGGACCGGCGACACATCTGCTTTATTAAATCCTGCCTATGCATACCTCAATACGGGGATATTTACTGTATCCTTACGAGTCATTGACAGTTTTGGCTGCAAAGACACACTCACGCAGAATGCCTATATAAATGTTACCAAACCGCATGCTGCCTTCACTATGAATGACAGTACAGGAGTATGCCCACCACTCAACGTAAGCTTTACCAACCATTCCACTAATGCATCCAGCTATTTCTGGAACTTTGGCAATAACAATACTTCCGTATCAGTTAACCCGGTCAATCCGTATACTGTACCTGGCCAGAATACAGTAATGCTTGTTGCTATAAACAGCCATGGCTGTAAGGATACCACTTATGGCCACACTATACTATATGGCTATGCTGGTTCTCTCAGCTATTCACCGCTGCTCGGTTGCCCGCCTATGCTTGTTAACTTCAGTACCAATGTGCTTAATGTACCGTTTTTGCAATGGGACTTTAGTGATGGTGTTGTGAGTGCAGCATCTCCCAATACCAGCAGCAGCCATACTTATTATACTGCCGGTGCTTATGTGCCAAAACTAATATTAAGCGACAGTGCAGGCTGCCATGTATCCAGTACAGGGCTTGACACCATTAAAGTGGATAGCATTGCCGCCAGGTTCGTGTTTTCTCCGGCCTTTGTTTGCATACATGACCCGGTTTCCCTGCGCGATACTTCCAAAAGCCTCTTTTCATATCCTTCCGCATGGCAGTGGCTTTTCAGCAATGGTGCGCCGGGCAATACAAGCAATACCTCACATACATTTGATACTGCCGGTACTGCGCACATTACCTTAATAGTAACAGATGCTATTGGTTGCAAAGACACTGTTACGGATTCTATTACTGTTTATCCTTTACCCATAGTTACTGCTACAGGCGATACTGTTATCTGCCTTGGTGATGCAGCTTCTATAGCGGCAGGCGGGGCTGTGTCATATTCATGGTCTCCATCTTCCACGTTGAGCTGTGATACATGCCGCTACACCAAAGCTTCTGCCACAAGCCTTACAGTTTATATTGTAACAGGTACAGATGCGCAGGGTTGTAAAAACACAGATTCTGTTACTATCGGGATCAAGACAAATATTCAAACAAGTGCGGGCCCTGGTGGCGCTATCTGTATCGGGCAGAGCTACGCTCTTTCAGATACCGGTGGCCTTAACTATGCCTGGTACCCTGCTGCCAGCCTGGACAATAGCCAGGTAGCCACACCGGTAGCAGCACCAAAAGCCACTACCACATACATGGTTATTGCCAAAACAGGCTCATGCCTGCCAGATACCAATTATGTAACAGTCACCGTGCACCAGCTTCCACAAGTGAATGCCGGCACTGACCAAACCATTGTTGCCGGAAACACTTGCTCCCTTGATGCCCGCACATCCGGTAGCCTGCGGTTTACCTGGTCCCCCTCATCAGCATTAGATTGCGACAGTTGTGTGAACCCCTTAGTTCATATAGACCAGACCACCACTTTTACTCTGATAGCCTACTCCCAATTCGGCTGTATAGATTCATCACACGTAACAATAAATGTGATCTGCGACCATAAGCAGGTATTTGTGCCTAATACATTTACCCCTAATGGGGACGGAGAGAATGACTTGTTCTTTCCTCGTGGTGTAGGTTTAAAGATCATTAAGGCTTTCAGAGTGTATGACCGTTGGGGAGGCCTGGTATTTGATAAACACGATATCAACCTGAATGACGAATCAACGGCCTGGGATGGCAGCTACCTGGGTGGAAAGCCAAGACCCGACGTATATGTATATACCATAGATGCTATTTGCGAGACGGGTGAAGCAATAAGCTGGAAAGGTGATGTGACTATTATCAGGTAGCTTATTCTGTTAAGCCCGGAATTAAAAATGGCATGAAGAAACTTTCAACTACGCCCCTGTCTGCCTTTTTTACATGAGCTGCGTATTTTCCTAAACTCCAATGCAATGTGCCGGCAAATACCTGGTCCATTTTAGACAATACAGCATTTACTTTACACACTTCTTGTTGCAACTCTTGCATCTTCCCTTCATCAAAAGGGCTGTATTTTTTCTCCAGGGCTTCAAAGTTCTGTTCAAAATTTTTCTCCACTTCTTTATAATAAGGTTGCAGTAATGGCACGGCGGTAAATGTTTTCAGATGGGCCAGTTTTATAGCATCTGCTTTTTTCTTTTTATTCATTTCATGATGCCCGTGGGCAGCAATAATGGAAACAAGAACGGGTGCTTTCAATAGAAGATCTCTATCCTCTTGCTTAAGTTTTTCAAATTGCTCTTGCATAGCTTCTCTCCTCCTTTTTATACTATAAAGTTATGTGATAGTATTTTAAGCAATCACTTAGACTGATATAAAAAACACCTGGTATTATTGTTTACTGATAACCTGTATAGTATATCATATCACTAAAAAGAAAAGCCCCTTTTTACAGGGGCTTTGTATTTTTTTCTTTTGCTTTTATTAATAATCCATTCCACCCATTCCACCTGGCATGCCGCTACCGGCTGGTGCAGATGATTTTGGTTCTGGCTTATCAGCTATCACACATTCAGTGGTCAGGAGCATGCTCGCAATTGATGCTGCATTCTCAAGCGCTACACGGCTCACTTTAGTTGGGTCGATTACACCTGCAGCAAACATATTTTCATATACCTCTGTGCGGGCATTGAAACCAAAATCAGCTTTGCCTTCGCGTACTTTCTGAACAATGATAGAACCCTCAAGGCCGGCATTTGCAACTATCTGGCGCAGTGGTTCTTCCAATGCACGGCGTATGATTGCAACACCTGTTTTCTCATCCTGGTTCTCGGTTTTTATTTTATCCAGTCCTTCTATAGAACGGATATAAGCTACGCCGCCACCCGGTACTATACCTTCTTCCACTGCAGCACGTGTTGCATGCAGCGCATCATCTACACGGTCTTTCTTTTCTTTCATTTCCACTTCTGTAGAAGCACCGATGTACAATACAGCTACACCACCGCTCAGTTTTGCAAGACGCTCCTGCAGTTTTTCACGGTCATAATCGCTGGTAGTAGTTTCCATTTGTGCTTTTATCTGGTTCACACGGCCTGTGATAGCATCTTTCTGGCCTTTGCCGCCTACTATCGTAGTGTTGTCTTTATCTATTGTAATGCTTTCAGCCTGGCCAAGATATGCAAGAGAAGCATTCTCCAGCTTGTAACCTTGTTCTTCGCTTATCACAGTACCACCTGTCAGTACAGCTATATCCTGCAGCATTTCTTTACGACGGTCGCCAAAGCCCGGAGCTTTTACAGCAGCTATCTTCAGTGAACCACGTAATTTGTTCACAACAAGCGTAGAGAGTGCTTCACCATCTACATCTTCAGCTATTATCAGCAATGGGCGGCCGCTTTGTACTACAGCTTCCAGTATAGGCAGTATATCTTTCAGTGTGCTTACTTTCTTTTCGTAAACCAGTATATAAGGGTTCTGCAGGTCTACGATCATTTTTTCGGTATTGGTTACAAAATATGCACTCAGGTAACCGCGGTCGAACTGCATACCTTCTACCACTTCCACAGTAGTTTCAGTACCTTTTGCCTCTTCAACAGTTATCACACCTTCGTTGCCAACTTTTTCCATTGCCTGGGCTATGAGCTTGCCGATATTGTTATCGTTATTGGCAGAGATAGATGCTACCTGCTCTATCTTCTTGTTATCGTTACCTACTTTTTCTGATTGCTTTTTCAGGTTTTCAACAACAGCTGTTACAGCTTTGTCTATACCACGTTTCAGGTCCATTGGGTTAGCGCCTGCAGCCACGTTCTTCAGCCCTTCGCTGATGATAGACTGTGCCAAAACTGTGGCGGTGGTAGTACCATCGCCCGCTACGTCAGATGTTTTAGAAGCTACTTCTTTCACCATCTGTGCACCCATATTCTCAATACCGTCTTCCAGTTCTATTTCTTTAGCTACTGTCACACCGTCTTTTGTTACAGCTGGTGCTCCGAATTTCTTTTCTATAACCACATTGCGTCCTTTAGGGCCCAATGTTACTTTTACTGCATCTGCTAAAGCATCCACACCGCGTTTCATCCTGTTGCGCGCTTCTGTATCGAAGAAAAGTTGTTTTGCCATAATATTCTGATTTGAAAATTTGTTGTTTTTTAATTTGAAATATTTTATCCCCTGTTTCTATGCTTGTGAATGCTCACATTGGCACATTTGCATATTAGCACATTATACTACAGCTAGTATATCGCTCTCGCGCATGATGAGAAGGTCTTCTCCTTCTATACTTATTTCAGTACCGGCATATTTACCATAAAGAATGGTATCGCCTTTTTTTACGGTCATGGGCTCGTCTTTTTTGCCCGGGCCTGCTGCTACAACCGTACCACGCTGTGGTTTTTCTTTCGCTGTGTCGGGGATAATGATACCACCGGCAGTTTTTTCTTCTGCTGCAGCCGGTTTTACTATCACGCGGTCGTGCAGGGGTGAAATGCTCACATTCTTAGCCATAGTCGTTATTATATTTTTTTGTTTTTTAAAAAAGTATCCTTTTCAATTAAGAACCCATCATCTTTTGTGCCGTTCTTGAAAGGATTGCAAAGGTCGGACAAATTTTCAGACAAAGCGCGACATATTAAAAATTTAACAGCCTTGATCAGGACAAATTTTCATTATAATATTATAATATGTCTTATTTTGGCAGTACTCTTATGAAAAAAATATACCTTATTTCATTGCTTCTCCTAACATTCCAGGGCCAGGCCCAAAAGGCATATATAATAAAAGCTATTGAAACAAAAAACCAATCCTCATTCCGCAGCCTATCCATACCTAATGATAGTATTGCCTGGCTGGGTGGTACTAATGGCACCATTGGCAGAAGCAGCGACGGAGGAAATACATGGATCTTTACACAGGTGAAAGGCTATGAGAAATGTGATTTCCGCAGCCTCTATGCCTTTGATGACAAAAAAGCCGTAATCGCCAATGCCGGCAGCCCGGCCTATATATTATTTACAGAGGATGGGGGAGCGCATTGGAAACTGGTGTATGAGAATAAAGATAGCGCTGCTTTTATAGACGGTATTGACTATCGGAGCGATTGGGAAGGCACCGTTTGTGGGGATCCGATTAATGGCAGGATGCTGATGCTTGGAACACTGCACGCATATGCCAGCTGGTTTGACCTGCCTAGGCAAAACCGTCCGATTTTAGAAAAAGGTGAGGCTTCTTTTGCCGCCAGCGGCACTACCCTGCGCTATATGAAGGATGGTTCTATAATGATAGCTACCGGGGGCAAAGTTTCAAGATTGCTGCGATCTGATGCAAAGACCAGAAAATGGAATAGCATCAACACTCCCATACTACAGGGCTCTAACAGCACCGGCATATTTTCTTTTGCCTTCAGCGATGACAAACAGGGTGTGATCGTGGGCGGCGATTATAAAAACGAGACCCTGGGAAAAGACCATGTTTTTTATACTGTTGATGGAGGAAAGACATGGTTAAAACCTGCCATGCCTACAGGCGGCTACAGGGAATGTGTGGAATATATAGATGAAAAGACATTAATTAGCTGCGGCCCTAATGGCGCGGATATTTCTTATAATAAGGGGAATACATGGCGAGCTATTCCCGATGCCAAGGGCTTTCATGTAGTGCGCAAAAGCAGGAATGGAAAATTGGTCATACTGGCAGGGAAGGATGGGAAAATAGCAATGCTTTCACGGTAGAGCTTTATCGCATCACTACAAGTTTCTTAGTCACCATATCCTTGCCCTCTGCTATTATCCTGCATTGGTATACCCCGGGGTTTAATTCAGTAAGAGGTATCGTGGTAATATTATTAGCCAATGGACAGCTAAGCACCAATCTTCCTGCCATATCATATATTATCATTGTAGTGCCTAGTATTATATTCCCATCATAGCGTATAGTACATTCATTGTTTGCAGGATTGGGATAAAGCAGGATACTGGTCTGTGAAGTGTTGTTTACCGGAACATCTAAAATGGGGTTGCAAAAATTCGGATTGTATTTTGCAATGAACATATTTTCGTTTGATGATGTGTTTGTCAGGGTATCGTGCCCTAAGATCATGGTAGCTAGTGTCTCATTATCAGCAACTACATATAGGTTTCCATAATTGTCTGCGCTTATAGCGTTCGGATCATCGGTACTGCCGGTTGGTAATGCAATTGCGTCAATAAATGTTCCACTCTTTGTCCAGCCGGCTATAAAGTTTGGATTGTCATTCCCCGGAATAGGAGCCAGTATATGCCCGTCAATCGTATCACTTGTTTGTATGTTTCCAGATCCCATATTACTGACGATCCACAAATTATCACAGCGATCAACAGTTACAGACCAAGGCATGACATGTTGCCCCTGCATCAGCTTTGCCCATAAAATATTTCCTGAGGAATCGTACTTGCCGAGGAACCCATACGACCCTGCAGGGGGCTTAGGCAATATTTGTGTATCCAAAGTAATTGCAGAACCAGTATAAGAACCGGTAACAAATACATCTTCGTCAGAATTTGATGCTATGCCACTGAAATAATCGCCTAAACCACCACCACCTGAACCTCGTGCCCAAATAGGGTTGCCTGAACTGTCCAATTTGGCAAGAAACATTCCGGTGTAATAGTGAGGATAAGCAGCACCTGTATCTATTAATTGATTTACACCAAAAGAAAGTGTGTCTGAATTATAAGTACCATCAATGTAAATATTTTTACTTTTCGTTACAACAATAGCGGATGGAACGTCAAATCGTTTTCCTCCATACGACTTTGCCCAAATGACGTTTCCTGAAGAATCAAGTTTTGTAAGCAAAATATCGGTTGTTGAATCTGTTGCTGCGTTCGTTAATGAAAAACCACCAATGGTAGGGTTGTTAGTAAATGTTCCCAGTATATAAATACTCCCGTTTAGATCTGTTGTAATATTATTTGTGCCCTGGTCATTTCCCGCGCCAATTTCATTGCCAAGACCTTTAAGCCATTTCACATTTCCCATCATATCGAATTTCACTAAAAAATAATGAAAAAAATGTGAGGGCGCACTTGTCAGCGTATGGGTACCAAACTGAACAACGGAGTCGTAAGTACCTAAAAAGTATGCATTAGCATTCCCATCAGTAGTTATACCGCAAGGCAATGTTATACCCCCGCTGGCTTCCCTATGCCATTTCATATGGCCCGAGCTATCGAACTGGATAAGGAAGGCCCTGCTATATCCTAAAGAGGCGATATATGCTGTATCAATATTGATACCAGTCCACAAATTTCCGGCAGCGTATACATTACCATACAAATCGGTTGCACCAAAATAAGCTTCACTCTCCCTTGTTCTTGCACCTTTGGCCCATTCCCACATCTGCCCATAAACATCTAAGGAAGCAAATAGATTAACACAGATAAAAAATAACAAAAGTGTACGTTTCATCTTTCAAGTATTTACATTATCAAATGTAAAAATATAAATTTATTTTTTTGATTCTATACTTTACTTAGTCTGACATTACCTTTATACCAGGCTACGCTTTTTTATAATGCAATTCAAAAAATATACACTTCTTTGCCTTTTATTGCTGGCTTCATGCACTGCCTCATTCGCCCAGCCCATAAACCCCAAATTATTCGATTGCATCAAGTGGCGCATGATAGGCCCTTTTCGTGGTGGCCGCACTGTTGGCGCCAGCGGCGACCTGCAGCACCCTAATATCTTTTATATAGGCGTAAGCAATGGCGGTGTATGGAAGACCGACGACTATGGCCGCACATGGAACCCTATTTTCGACGATCAGTCCACCGGCTCTATTGGCGATGTAGCTGTTGCACCTTCTAATTCTAATATCGTTTATGTAGCCAGCGGCGAGGGTATACAGCGCCCTGATCTTTCTGTGGGCAATGGCATGTACCGTTCTGATGATGCAGGCAAAACATGGAAGTATCTGGGCTTGTCGGATGGCCTGCAGATAGGCGGCATATCTATAGACCCTCAAAATCCTGGGCGTGTCTTTGCTGCAGTGCTTGGGCATCCTTATGGCGCTAATGCAGAACGTGGTGTATTCCGTACACTCAATGGCGGCAAAACATGGGAAAAGGTATTGTATATAGATGAGAATACCGGGGCCATACAGGTAACTATTGACCCTGTATCTCCAAATATCGTTTATGCTGACCTTTTTGCGCACCGTCTTGCTCCCTGGGAAAACGGTGAATGGGGTGGCCCGAATTCAGGTTTGTATAAATCCACTGATGGCGGCAGCACATGGCATCAGCTTACTAAAGGTTTGCCGGGCAAAGAGGATGGACTGAACAGAATAGGTTTTTGTGTCGCTCCATCCGACCACAAGCGAATGTATGCTGTGGTAAGCGCAAATGAAAAGGCCGGTGGCATTTACCGCTCCGATGATGCGGGAGAATCATGGACCAAAATAAATTCCGATGTAAGATTGTGGGAACGCGGTGATGATTTTGCAGAGCTGAAAGTGGACCCTAAGAATAAAGACATCGTTTATGATGCCAATGTGGTGACATGGAAGTCAACAGACGCAGGCAAGACATGGACAGGCTGGAAAGGCGCACCTGGCGGTGATGACTATCACCGCCTCTGGATAAACCCCTCAAACCCTGATGTCATTTTATTGGCAAGCGACCAGGGTGCGGGCATCACGGTGAATGGCGGTGAAACATGGAGCAGCTGGTACAATCAGCCTACAGCGCAATTGTATCATGTGAGTGCCGACAATGCTTTTCCATACAATGTTTATAGTGGCCAGCAGGAAAGCGGCTCGGTCTGCATTGCATCGCGCGGCAATGACGGTGCTATCACTTTTCGCGATTGGCACCCGGTGAATGCCGAAGAATATGGTTATGTAGTGGCAGACCCGCTTGACCCAAATATTGTGTATGGTGGTAAAATATCGCGCTACGATAAGCGCACGGCTCAAAGCGTAAATATCTCTCCTGGCATTACCCGTTCAGGCAAGTATCGTTTTTTGCGAACTGCACCTATCACCTTCTCTCCCATTGATAATAAGACACTCTATTATGCAGGCAATGTTTTATTCAAAACCAGCAATGGCGGCAATTCCTGGGAAGTGATAAGTTTTGATTTAACGCGCGATGGCGCTGAAGCGCCCGATAATATAGGTATATATAAAACCCCCGAATTAAATAATATGCCACGACGCGGAGTTATCTACACCATTGCTTTATCTCCCCTGGATAGCAATATAATATGGACAGGTACAGATGATGGTGTGATATGGCTAACTAAGGATGGAGGAAAGAATTGGAGAAATGTAACACCACGGGCTATTACCTGGTGGAGTAAAGTCTCTCTCATGGACGCCAGCCATACAGAAAAGAATACTGCCTATGCGGCAGTGAACCGCATCAGGCTTGATGATTACAAACCCCATATCTATAAAACCACCGACGCGGGCAAAACATGGAAAGAAATAGTGAAGGGCCTGCCAGATGACCCTATTAATGTAGTGAAAGAAGACCCGCAGCAAAATGGTTTATTGTTTGCAGGTTCTGAGAAAGCTGTTTATGTATCTTTTGACGATGGTGAGAACTGGCAATCTTTAAGGCATAATATGCCCGCTACTTCCATCCGCGACCTGGTAATAAAAGACAATGATTTAATTGTTGCTACACATGGCCGTTCCTTCTGGATAATGGACGACATCACTCCATTGAGAGACCTGGCCGCTATGAAAAAGACACCCAAAGTTATTTTATACAAACCACAGGCTGCCTGCCGGGTGCGCTGGAATTTGAACACAGATACGCCGCTTCCGCAAGATGAGCCTGTTGGCAAAAACCCGCCTGACGGTGCTATAATAGATTATTACCTAACCAGTGATATTAATTCCAGAATTAGCCTCGACATACTGAACTCGGAAGGCAAAACCATACGTCATTACAGCTCTGCCGATACTCTATATAAAGTACCTGAAGTAAATATCCCCCTCTATTGGATCAGGCCGCAGGATGTTCTTTCCACTAGGGCAGGTTCTCACCGCTTTCTATGGGATATGCATTACCAGCCTTTGAATGAAGCTCCGTCTTTTGCTATGAATGCTATCTATGAAGACACACCACCGGCATACAATTCTCCCTGGGTGATGCCGGGCGAGTATACAGTTATCCTTACTGTTAACAGAAAAGAATACAAACAAAAACTTGCTGTCTATTTAGACCCACGTGTAAAAACGAGTAAAGAAGACCTGCAGGCTAATCATGATATTTCTTACAAGTGCTATGCCATGGAAAAAAAATGCATGAAAGCGCTGTCAAAAGCTTCTGAAACTGCAAGACGCTTAAAAAAAATAGGTCTTACAGATAAAAGAAGAAAGCAAGCTGATTCTATAAATGCAGAAATAGATATCTTATTGGGAGTTTCTGAAAATGATATCAAGTCCTCTCCTTCTTTTGGATCATTAAAACATACACTAGGGTCTATAATGGGCAATTTGCAATCGGCAGATGTTGCCCCTACTCTGCAATCTAAAAATATTTTTTTTCATACTCACATGCGTTTTATAGAAACCTGCGCTACCTGGGAGGATATAAAGAGTGCTTCAGATCTGTTGTTAAACAATTGAAAATAAATTACCTGTATACCGCATGGATTATTTACTTGTGCCAGATACCAAATACTTTTACATTTACTCCTAAATATTTTCATTATGTCAATTCAAACAGGACAAAAAGCACCGGATTTTACACTGTATAATACAGATAAAGAACAAGTAACTCTCAGCGGCCAGAAAGGAAAGAATGTAGTATTGCTTTTCTTCCCTTTTGCTTTTACAGGCACCTGCACTAAAGAGCTTTGTTCCACCCGCGATAATCTCAGTGTATACCAGGGGCTCAATGCCAGTGTATACGGTATCTCTGTAGACTCTCCGCATTCACTAAAACGCTTTAAAGAAGACCTGGACCTTAATTTTCCTTTATTGAGTGATTTTAATAAAGATGTATCCAATGCTTATGATACTATCTATGATACCTTTTCCCTTGGTTTAAAAGGTGTATCAAAACGCTCCGCATTTGTCATAGACAAAGAAGGCACAATACGCTATGCCGAAGTATTGGAAAATGCTACTGAGATTCCAAATTTCGATGCCATACAAAGCTGCCTGGAGTCTTTGAACTGATATCAAAACCGCACTAAAGAAAAGTCCCTGCAAAAACAGGGACTTTTCTTTTTTATATACAAAGCATTTACCTGGTTTTTGGTTTCGGCGCAGGCTTTTTAGCAGCAGCCTTCTTTTGTTCTTCCAGGTCCTTCTGGTACTTCTCAATTTGTTTTACAAGGCCGTCATTAGGATCTATTGCCAGCAGCAGTTGTTTATACTTTTCAGTATTGTCTTTGTCTTCTTTTTTGAAATAGTAGAGCAGCATATATTCATAGGCTGTCTTCAGGTCATTCTTCTTTTCATAATTAGGGCCTACCTTTTCTGTCCAGCGTTTGAAGTAGCCTAATACATTGCTGTCCACGGCATCGGTATCTACCGCAGCGCCTATACGGCCGCGCCAATAAGTAGAAGATTGTTCACTAGGATATTTGGTTTCAAATTTTTCAGCTGCTGTAGCGCCGTTCTTATAATCATGGGCATAATAATACATTACTACCGTCCAGAAATAATCTATAGCACCGGTATTGGGGTTTTCAGTTATTATCCTGTTATACCAGTTGGCAGAATTAGGATAATCTTTGGCCTGTTTATAACCTTCTGCTATCTGCCTGTATATATCTGACTTGTCTTTTGATGTGTCTTTCTGAATGGCTTTATTAAAATACGCATTTGCAGAATCGGGCATAGCCGGCATGAATACTTTGGCAAAATCCAGGTAGTCGTTAGGTGTTATTTTTTTCGGGTCCATGGTATTAAAATATACACGCAGGTTACGCATAGCGTTCACAGTATCTTTTACTTCTTTTTGGCTGAAACCCAGTATGCCATATATAGTTGGCTTCACAGGATGGCAGTTAGCAATGATCTGGTTAGACGTTGTAATAGCATCATTATACTGTTTGGCCAGGTATAGAATTGTAGCATACTTTATCTTGTCATCACAGGAATTGTCACTGAGCTGCATATATCTTTTTATGTTGTTCAGTGATGAATCATATTTTGCTACCCAGAAATATACATCTGCTAATGCCTTGTATGGAATGGGATTGTTAGGGTCTGTTTCTATAGCTTTCCTGTAGTTTACGAGCGCGTCATTATATGCGTGCGCGGCATACCACAACGCACCTTTGCGGCTATATACTAATGAGTTTTTAGAGTCTTTATCCGTTACGTGGTCATAGTTATTCATAGCTTCGCCGCCGCCACCATTTATTTTCTGGTATGCATCGCCCATCCCTATGTGCACGTCAGCATCATCAGCGCGTTCTAATGCAGTTTTATACCAGCTTATAGCCTGTTGGTAATCTGCGCCGTCTGAATAGGTTAATGCGTCAGCTGCATATCTGAATGGCTCCCAGTCCTTCTTCTTGGCTTTGCCTATTATGGTCTGGCATATCTGCATAGCAAGCGCATTATTGTTTTCGGAAAAAGCTACCCTTGCAGTGCCCGACATATTTGCAATGTCTTCAGGGAATTTTGCAAAAACCGCTTTGGCATCTGCTACTCTTCCTTCTGCAAGCAATGCCAGCCCGTAATAATAATTCGCCATAGCATTACCCGTTGCCAGGGGCGCTAATATTTTTTCAGCGCTTTGATATCTTTCATATTGGTACATTTTTATACCATCATTCAAAGTCTGTGCCCTAAGGTTCATACACAGTAAAAGGGCTGCTACTGCTATTATTGTTTTTTTCATTTCGTACTTAATATTTATGTACAGGTATATTTTATTTGTTGGTTTTTTTATTCGTTTAGCGGTTTACTTCAGCAGTTCTTATTACTATGTTCATACGCAAGGGAAACAGATTTGCGTGCGCAAATATAAGCTGCCCGCGGCCACCGGCAAGAAAATTAGCAAAACCTGTACCCAGGCCAGGATATGTCTCGCGATTGATATAATATAGTTTACGTGTAAGTGGGTAGAGTTTGAGCGCTATATAGGCCTGGTATGGTTGGTAAAACTGTAAAGTACTGTCATTCTGCACAGATACTACCTGCACAGTTTTAATAAAGGCTCCTGTGTTGCCTGCATCTGCAGAATCACCTACATAGCTAAGCCCCACAAAACCTACCGCATCGGGGTTCTTAGATACATAGTCTACCACCTGTGCATTGCTTTTGGCAGCAAATACATTGCTTCCCAATTTCTGGCCACGCAAGAGCGAATCTGTTATATAATGCACTGTACTCGAGCCCTGGTTATCAAACACTACAGTATATTTTTTCTTGTATACTCCCGTCAATATGCCTTTTAATTCACTTGCTCCCAGCATACTGTCTGCAGATGCTTTATTTATAATAACAGCAATTGCGTCTTTGGCCAGCTCCAGGCCGCTCTGGTACATCTGCTTTTGCTCGCACATTTCCTTTTCTTCTTTTGTCAGTTGCCGGGTTACCAGTATAAGACGTGCTTTGTTGTTAAAGAAATCGTTAAAACATTCTGATTCAGGCTTGTAGTGGATATTAATATGCGCTTCCGGATAACTGCTGTCGAATACCCTGAGCTGCTCATCTATAATGGGCTTATATGTTTCGTCTGCAGAAATATCTATTGTGCCGGTGCTTAACGTGTCAGGATGCTTTTTCGAATCATCAGTACAAGATGAAGCAAAAAAACAGCTAAGCAACATTAATAATATAGCCCTGAACCCATGCATGCCCGCAATTCTAAGCATTATTTAAAAGAATAGATATTTTAATGTTATGATGTAACAATATTTTAACGCGCGCAAAGGTACATATCTATATCAAACGTTCTAAAATAACGATGCAGCTAAAGAAAAATTATAAAAAGCGTGTAAAATATAAATAATGTCAATACTTCAAAATATTTTATTGAATAGTAAAATGATATTGTAAATATGTGTATAACATGTGTGTATTTACATTTGTATAACATAGTGCCGGGCAAAATGCTCAGTTTTTCCATAACTTTGGTATAAATACCGTTGACTATGTATGATGACGATTTTTTCGAGGAAGAATGGGGCCCGCTGGAAGACATCATGAAAAAATACGAACAGGTGAAATCGGGTGAAGGTGCAGGGATAATGGATGAGGAAGAGTTTGAGCGTGTTATAGAATACTATTTCAGGAACAATAATGAAGAGCAGGCTATGCTGGCCTGCGATATAGCCAGAACCTATTACCCTTTTTCAGCTTCCATATTGCTACTTCGGGCAGAAATACTCACCCAGGCTCAGAAATATGGCCAAGCATTGAAGACGCTGGATGAAATGGAGCAGTATGACAACCATAATATAGATGCGGTATTGCTGCGTTCCGATATCCTGCTGGCCCAGTTCAAGTACGACCAGGCTGCGCTTTTCCTCGAGCAAAAAGCTGAAGAGTATGAGAATAAGGAAAAAATAGAGATCCTGTTGGAACTGTCAGATGTATATGACGAGTCTGAAGAGTTTGATGCCGTGTTTGATACACTGAACCGTGTGATAAAAATAGAGAAGCGGAATGAAGAGGCTTTGCAGAAACTTTGTTTCTGGGCAGAATTCACAGAAAGGCTTGAAGAAAGTGTCACCATACATACCCAGCTTACAGACGATGATCCCTATAATGCCTTGGCTTGGTTTAACCTTGGAGCCGCATATCAGGGCTTGAAGCTGTTTGAGAAATGCCTGGAGTGCTATGAATTCTGTGTGGCGATCGACGAAAAATTTGAGTTCGCATATCGCAATATGGCTGATGCTTATATGCGCCTGAAATGGTTTGAAAGGGCCATTGAAGTTTTGGAAAAACACCTGGAGATAGCAAAAGCGGAAGACGTGATATTTGAGGCTATGGGTTATTGCTGGGAAAGGCAGAAGAATTTTTCAAGGGCACGTTATTATTACAGGCAGGCATCCCAACTGAGTCCTCAGGACGATGGTATATTTTATAAGATAGGTGAAACCTATGCGCGCGAAAAACAATGGGAAAAAGCTGTAAAGTCATACTCTGTAGCCTTGCATTTGAATAAAGACAATGCTTCATACTGTATGGCTATAGGCAATTGCCTCATGGAGATGAATGTGAAAAGCGAGGCTTTGGTATGTTATCTGAACGCCGTGCGCCTGAAGCCTGGTAATAAAACCACATGGATAGCGCTTGTGCGCGGCTTATACCTTGCTGGGTATTATGATGAAGCACTTACACAGATAGAAATGGCAAGGGAGCATTGCGGCGATAAGCCTGATTTCAGGTATTTCCAGGCCGCGCTGTTAATAGAGCAGGGCAAATCGAAAGAAGGCATGTTGCAATTGGAAAAAGCGCTGAAAGAAGCTCCAAGCCGTGTAAAATTGTTTACAGAGCTGAACCCGGAATACCTGATACGCAGCCAGGTAACTGAGCTGATAACAAAATATAAGAAAAAGTAAAAACCTCATTTTAGTAGGTATATCCTGAAGAGTCCTGGTGTAACACCGGGACTTATTTTTAATACTCAACACATTCACGTATTTTGTTACGGCAATACAATTCCATCAATGACACTGAAACTAAAAAGGCAGAAAAAGAAAAACATTAAATTATCACTTGCCTATCGTTTGTCCCGCTTATTGCCTATGAACAGCAATAAGAAACTCCGCTTCTTCCTGGATATGGCATGGATATTTTCCAGGCTGGCGCATGAGGAGACCTTCAGGAGTTCGGTGTACATAGGCGGTGAAAGCCTGAATATGTTTTTGCTGGATGGAGTGCTGCAAAACTGTTCCCTGCTGGATATTGGATGCGGCAGGGGCTATATCATGAAACAGCTGCAAACCAAAACCAACAATATATTAGGTGTAGACTATAACAAAGAAGATATTGAATACTTGTCCAAACACCTGCCAAACCCTAATATAGTGGTAATATGCGATGACATATTCAACTATATGGCAAAACTGGAAGGGGTTTATTTCGACGTGATAGTACTATCACATGTTGTGGAGCACATAGACGAGCCTGAACCATTTCTTGCAAAGCTGGTAGATAAAGCCAAAGCTTTTTATATAGAGGTTCCTGATTTTGAAAGCAATTACCAGAATGCCTACCGCGAAAAACTGGGTACAGACCTTGTGTACTCAGATGCCGACCATGTTTCTGAATTTACAAGAGATGATATTGAGGCAATGTTCAAGCGCCTCGGCTTGCAATTGCAGCGCTCAGAGTTCCGTGGCTCAGTTATGAAATTCTGGCTCAATAGCAATGCCAATTTTGATGGCCGCCCCAACTGGAAGGATGTGAAGAAGTAAACCCTATAACATTATTTTTATGTTAGCTCAGATTAGCCTCTTGAAATATCAAATGATTTTTATATAATTTTATATGAATCGTAATGTAAATTTTCTGAGTATGTCACTGCCTTATTCACTTACTTCATTCTTTTGCTTACTTATTATTAGTGCACAAGCCCAATGGACAGTGCTTGGCACGGGCTCAAACGCACTCGGCGCCAGCAGTGGCGGTATCTATGCCCTGAATGCCAGTATGCCCGGCCATGTATATGCTTCAGGTAAATTTCTTGATGCAAATAATTACAGGTATGTCGCTGACTGGAATGGTACCAATTGGAGTGAGCTTGGCACTGGTGCCAATGCACTTAACGCCAATAGCAATATCTGGTGGATACCATTCAATAAGCAGGGTAATATGTATGCTATTGGCGCCTTTAGAGACGCAAACAATTATTCTTATGTAGCTAAATGGAATGGTACAAGCTGGGGCGAAGTAGGAACTGGCTCCAATGCGCTGAATGCCAATTCACAGATCTATTCCATCGCTTTCGACTCAGCAACTAATATTTATGTAGGGGGCTATTTTACTAACAGTTCAGGTAAAGAATATGTAGCCAAATGGAATGGCAGTACATGGACTGAACTGGGAACACTGAATGCAGATTCTGATATTGCAGTTGTTATTACCGATAAATATGGTAACGTATATGCTGCGGGCGAATTCTATAATACTAGTGCTTATAAATATGTAGCCAAATGGAATGGCAGTACATGGACTGAATTGGGATCAGGTGCTGCTGCTTTGAAGGCAAATGATATAATAACATCACTTGCCACAGATGCAGCAGGAAATATTTATGCAGCTGGCGCATTCACTAATTCGAATGGTAAAGCCTATGTGGCTAAGTGGGATGGTACAAGCTGGTCTGAATTAGGCACTGGCAGCAATGCGCTCAACGCCAACAATTTTATTTACACGATATTATTCGATAATGCCGGCAATTTGTATGCTGCTGGTGGCTTTACAAATTCAGGTGGCTATTACTATGTAGCTAAATGGAATGGCAGCAACTGGAGCGAACTGGGCGCTCCCACCTCCACCCTAAATGCCAATAGCTTTATCAAAGCTATTGCTTCAGACCAATCAGACAATATCTATGCTGCCGGTAACTTTAGCAATGCCGATGGTTATTATGTAGCCAGATATACTCCTGCAGTATCCGGCGTAACAAATATTAATGCCCGGGAAACCGAGATACAATTATTTCCTAATCCTGCAGCAAATACGCTTAATATTCAGTCTTTACATCAAACCGGTAATGCCTCGCTTTGCATCACAGATGTCACAGGGAAAATTATTTTTCAGCAGCAATTACAAAATCTCAATCAATCTATAGATGTGTCTCGCTGGAGCAGTGGAATGTATATCTGCAATATCCATGCTGCAAATTGGAACCAGGTCAAAAAAATTGTAGTAAACCACAACTAATCAATAGTAGCAATACACTTTAGTTCTATAGCTATAGCAGTTGGTAATGAGTCTATGCCTATTGTAGTGCGGCAGGGTTGATTGTCCTTAAAATACTCAGCGTATATCTTATTATACGTTTGAAAATCGCGTTTCATGTCTACCAGGAAGACAGTCACGTCTACCAGCTTATCCCAACTGCTGCCGCTCTCTTCCAGTATCACCCGCACATTATCAAACACCGACCTGCATTGTGCTGCAAAGTCGAACTCAGTATAATTGCCATGTTTATCAGTCACCAGTCCGGGTATTTCGTCTGTGCCGGCCTTACGAGGCCCCACGCCTGATAGAAATAAAAGATTCCCTGCCCTTTTTGAATGTGGGTAAAGGCCCACGGCTTTTGGTGCTTTATCTGTAGAGAATTGTTGAGACATAAAAATTCAAAAGTAAAAAGTGAAAAAATATTGAGCAATTGAGTTATTGAGCTACTACAACTCTATACACACATTCTTGGGCTCGGTAAAGAAACGCATAGCATCCCAGCCACCCTCGCGGCCCACACCACTGTTTTTAAAACCGCCAAATGGGGTACGCAGGTCGCGCAGCAGCCAGCAGTTCACCCAAATGATGCCGCTCTTCACTTTTGCCGCCACTCGGTTAGCCCGGCTCACATCCTGTGTCCATATAGTGGCAGAGAGGCCATAGTCACTCGCATTGGCAAGCTGCAATGCTTCATCTTCATTTTTAAACGGTTGCAGGGTCACCACCGGGCCAAATATCTCTTCCATATTTGTGCGGCAATTCGGGCCCAGGCCCTCTATAATAGTAGGTGCTATAAAATAGCCTTTCTCACATCTGCCGCCAGGATTCACAGAATGCCCGCCTGATAATATTTTTCCACCATCTTGTTTCGCCAGTTCTATACAACTCATCACTTTATCAAAATGTATCTTGCTCACAATAGCGCCCTGGCTGATGCGGTCTGTTAGTGGGTCTCCAACGGTATATTTCTGTACACGGGCTATAAACTCTGTTTTGAATTTTTCATAAACACTTTCTTCTATCAGTATCCTGCTGCCACACAGGCATATTTCCCCCTGGTTGTTGAAGGAAGATTGCAGTGTCACACGCATCATCTTTTCCCAGTCGCAATCTGCAAATATGATGTTTGGGTTTTTACCCCCAAGCTCCAGTGATATTTTTTTGAACATAGGCGCAGCTATAGATGCTATATCCTTACCCGCACGCGTGCTGCCCGTAAACGAGATAGCCTTTATTGCAGGGTGTGCTACTATTGCTGAGCCGCATGCAGGGCCTGCTCCCTGCAGTATATTCAAAACACCATCTGGTAAACCAGCTTCTTTACAAATTAAGCCAAGTAAATAAGCCGTCATGGGTGTCACTTCGCTGGGCTTCGATATCACGCAATTACCAGCTGCCAGCGCCGGCGCTATCTTCCATGTGTAAAGATACAGTGGCAGGTTCCAGGGAGAGATGCAGCCCACTATTCCTACTGCTTGGCGTAGTGTATAGTTTATGGCCTTGTCTTCCATATTATGGCTTTCGGTGGCAAAGTGCATTTGTCCTGTAGCGAAAAACCTGAAATTGCTCGATGCCCTCGGTATATCTACCTTCTTGCTCAGCCATAGTGGCTTGCCATTATCATTTGTCTCTGCAAGTGCCAGTGCATCATGGTTTTCATCTATCAGTTCAGCTATCCTGTTCAGTATTTTAAACCGCTCTTCCGATGAGATATTGCTCCATTCATTAAAAGCTTTTTCAGCAGCATTTACTGCCAGGGCCACGTCATCAGCATCACTGTCAGGGGTTTGGCTATATACTTCACCAATTGCCGGGTTTATGTTCGGCATGTGTTTGCCATTCACTGGAGCCAGAAACTCCCCACCTATATAATTAGTTATTTTGTCCGGGGCCGATAAATTCATAGTCTGCAAAGGTAGCTGACAATTGCTCAATGCGAAAATATCCTCCTGGCCCTTATTCAATTGTCTTATAAAAAACGTATATTTATATTTTCAAAAAACTACCTATATGAAGCTCATATTTACCCTTTTGTTCTTATCACTTTTATATCAACTAATGAACTAATTAACCAATGAATTTTTGAACTAATATCCCCCAATTCCTGCTTAACATAATGTTGCAGTACAAAAACAGGCTCATTTTCGGCTGCAAACCCCGCCAATCCTCAAAACTTTTTTCTGTCTTACGTGCATTTTAACCTTGTCATACGTGTAGGTCACACGTATCACAGAAACCCAATTTGCGCACCCCGTTTTTTCACCACAACTTTGCACCGCAGACAATACCCTCCCCAACCCTGAAAACCGCATCATCGCAATCAATATCCATCACATAGTTTCCTAACCTCCAATACATAGCCCTGTCAGCAACTTAATTTATGATCCTCAGCTACATCGATACCCGAATATACTGCGAAGCAGTAGCGGCCCGCTTAATCGGTATTCACTACGTCACCAGCGTAAGGCTATGCCGGGCTTTTGCGGAGCATTCAAGCCCGGCTCGTTTTTCTTTCGTCCTTTCTTTTGTCGACACAAAAGAAAGGGCATACAGCACCTTGGTAAAAATGCATCGGTTCTCCTACTCAGTATAGAAACACCGTAAAACATACTAGGAATAGAGCATTATGTTCAGCAGTTCAATCGACCGCCGAATATACTGCAAAGCAGTAGCGGCCCGCTTAATCGGTATTCACTACGTCACCAGCGTAAGGCTATGTCGGGCTTTTGCAGGCATAAGACAAAACAAAGAATATAAAATCGAATCATAGATCATAAATATCCATCACCATGTATAACACAAAACAAGACCTTCACAATCAGGCACGCCGCCTTTACTTTGCAGGCAACCGCACTCAGAAAGAAATTTGCGAAGAGATGTGTATCTCCGAACGCACCCTCCGCAATTGGATTAGGGCTGGTTCTTGGGAACGCCTTCGCGAGAATACCAACATCGCCCCGGTTACTATACTTGAATTCTTTATCAATTCACTGGTCGAGCAGCAGGCTGCTATCGCTTCACGCGAAGAAGGCAAGCGCTTCCCCACCGCAGAGGAATCCCTCTCCATGAGCCGCCTTCTCAACAATATCATTAAAATGAAACATTTCCCAGCTTACGAGATCAGCCTCTTGGCTTCTTCTCTCGGTCCTGTTTCAGATATTGGCTCTCCATTCAATCTTTCTACCGAACCTGCTGAAGTTCCCCAGCCACCTCTGCTCCGCAGCCGCTACCTCATCTACGAAACCACGACGGTAGAGGCAGAAAAATTCATAGCAGCAAAAAACGAACAGGAAGAAGCTCAAATAACTGAAAATGAAATGATTACAACAGAGAACGAACCGGCAAAATCCGGCAACCGGGCGGCAACTTTCTCACAATCGCTTACTAACAATTCAGCAGT
>Ga0207065_1071_pt2 | contig 24921 bp, 21 predicted proteins | sample Alteio_BWMinCont_27_FD_153492 | JGI IMG/M metagenome (GOLD analysis project Ga0207065, IMG submission 153492) | Enriched cells from forest soil in Barre Woods Harvard Forest LTER site, Petersham, Massachusetts, United States -... | ecosystem: Environmental > Terrestrial > Soil > Temperate forest >...
CACGGAAAAACACTCCCTGCTCTTTTTCGAGTCGTTGTTCGATGACGATAATCCTGGTACTAATTCTTCTCTTCAGCCAGCCATCCCTCTGTTCTGCGGGCAGGGCTTTTTGCGAAGAATCATAGGATTCAAGTGTATGATACATTAAATTGGTGTGCCCCTTAGTTTTGGAGGAGCTATCAACGTTTATTTTGACGAAAGGATTTGCACCATTGTTATAATTTCTTAGGATCTCCAGTGAGTCCCTGGCAGTCTTTGCTTTTGAAATGAGCTCCTTGAGATCAGGATTCCCTTGAATTTCTGTTTTCGCCTCATCACCAAGCGGAATCTTCTTAACGTTGACGAATGAAAAGAAAATAAGAAAGAAAAAGGCAGACGTAAAAATATACATCCGGATAGGATCAAGGTACCTGGCTCTTCGCCCAACCATATACTCTTTCGATAAAAATCCGGGTTTTGCAAACAGATCTTTTACCGTAATAAAAAATTTCCCGTCAAAATGCGTTAAATCTGAGAAAAAATGGGTGAGAAGGTGCCAAGCGGATTGTTTTGGCTCGATATTTTCCTGTCCACAGGCAGGACAGTACCTACCGATAGTTTCGGTTCCGCAGTTTAGACATATCTTTTCCGTTCTTATCTTGCTGTGTGACACCCTTATTAATTAAAAATAAAGATACTTGCAATAATTAACACCTGCTTTTTCCGTTTAGAAAATAGATATAAATTCATTGGTCCCATGTTTGGTCGTTTCCCCTTCATTATTTTTTTACTGCTTATTGCTTTTTCGTCTAAATCCCAGTATTATTACAAGGATATTGTGCTTACAAGGCAAAATCAGGATAACTGGAAATCGTTGCATAATCAGAAAATAAGAGAAGTAAATATTGTGAGTATCGATGCGAATGATGAACCAACACCGGGTTTTATCTGCACGCAAAAAATATCTTCTGATTTCAGTTCTATTTCGACTTATACTAAGTCAGCAGATATACCGGAATCCACCGTTACAACTTATTATGACCCCAATGGGCGACCCATTAAAACAGTAGATACAAGCGATACATATAAAAGCACCACTGAATATAGTTACAATGAAGCCGGGAATATCAGTAGTATGCTGAATAATTCAATTGAAACTGATAATCATATTGTGGCAACCGAAAAACATGTATGGATTTATGAAGGAACCTCACTTAAACAGATGATCAAAATAAAGGGTGAAACTGATACTACCATCGTGCTTTTCGATAAAGATGAGAATGGAAATATTATTGAAGAAAAGCCGGTCAGGGCCGGGCAAAAACTGCCTTCCACTTACTATTACTACGACAATGAAGGGAAACTGACAGATATTGTGCGCTATAATCAGAAAGCAGGCAGACTATTACCGGATTACATTTTTGAATACAGTTCCGGTCATGTTTCTTCGATGCTATTTGTCCCATCAGGTTCAACAGACTATCAGAAATGGATTTATAACTACAACAGCAATGGTTTAAAAGAAAATGAAATATGCTATGATAAAAAAGGACAGGTTGTAGTAAAAATTAATTATACCTATAATCTACGCTGAATTCATACCAGAACTTTTATAGTTTTTTTAATACTTATGATGGTATTAATGCATGCCTTCAGCAAGAGCTGCCGGCGCTTTGCTTCTTTTAACAAACACTACAAAAGGTATACATACCAGGAATAAAATTCCGAGATAATAAAACACATCCATATAAGAAAGTACATTGGCCTGTGATGTTATAGAATAATCCATGGCTTTATAGGCAGACTGCAAAGCAATGTCAGGTTGCATGCCTTTGGAAATGAAACCCTGTTGAAGGGCATGAACATGCCCCATTACTGAAGGATTATTCACGTCCAGCTTGCTGACTAGTGTACTACGATGAAACATATTCTGACGGGCCATAAAAGTCGTGATAAGGGCAACACCAAATGACCCTCCCACCTGACGCATCATACCCGTAAACGCCACTCCCTGTCCTATTTCAGGTCCTTTTAGCGTACTTAGAGATAGACTGGTTATGGGAATGAAAAGAAGTGGCAATCCTACACCCCGCGTTACCAGCATCCAAAAAAAGTTTTCTTCAGGAGTACTGTTTGTAAGAATAGAAAAGCCCCAGAAACAGAAAATAGCAAAAATTAACATCCCCATTGAAACCAGAAATTGCTGCGGAACTCCTTTACTCAGAATAATTCCGATTACAGGCATAAGAAAGGCTGTAGTAATTGCGGCAGGAACCATGAGCATACCCGATTGGAAAGCAGTCCAGCCCAGTGTACTTTGTGTATATACCGGAATAATAAAAGTGGAACCATATAAACCAAATCCTAATAAAAATGTGAGACCGGTGCCTATTCTGAGATTTCCATTTTTCAACACACGTAGATTGACGATCGGGTTTCTGTATGTCAATTCGCGCCAGAAAAAAAAGAAAGCTCCTAAAGCAGCAGTGCAGGTAAATAATATGATAAAATTATTTGAAAACCAGTCATCATCCTGTCCTTTTTCCAAAACGTACTGAAGTGATCCTACAGATATAGTGAGCAGGGCAATTCCAAGCCAGTCAATATCTGCAACGGCGCTTTTTTTACCATAATTTGGATTGCGAATATACTGGAGTGTGAGTAAGGTTGCTATCACACCAATTGGAATATTAATATAAAATATGTAGGGCCATGAATAATTTTCAACAATGTATCCGCCCAGAGGTGGTCCAAGTGTCGGACCAACAATAACACCCAAACCATAAATGGCCTGGGCCATACTTCTTTTTTCAGGAGGGTATGCTTCCGTAATAATAGTCTGTGAAGTAGCCAGGAGTGCACCACCTCCCAATCCCTGCATAAAGCGAAAAAAAACGAGTTCCCAAATACCATTTGCATTTCCGCAAAGAAAAGAGCAGACGGTAAAAATCATGATGGAAGCTGCAAAATAATTACGCCTTCCAAACTGAGTTGACAGCCAGCTGGTCATGGGAATGATGATCACATTCCCAATCGCATAAGCAGTTATAACCCAGGCAACTTCTGTTAAAGTTGCTCCAAGGTTTCCACGCATGTCATTCAGGGCGACATTCACTATTGTAGTGTCAATAATTTCCAGCAAAGTGCAAATAATTGCTGTGATGGTAATGATCACACGCCTGGAACCATATTCAACCAAAGAATCCTGCGATAAAGTCTGTGCCATAAAATTGATCTTCTGAATATCTAGTTACCTATATGAACATCCACATTCACATTCATACCTGCTTTCAAACGATTCAATAAAGAATCCTCTTTATTCGTAAATTCAATCTTAACAGGAAGGCGCTGTACAACTTTTACAAAATTACCGCTTGCATTATCCGGTGGAAGCAGAGCAAAAGTAGCGCCTGTAGCAGGTGAAAAGGAAGAGACTAGCCCATCAAATTTATGTCCCGGAATAGCGTCCACCTCAACAACTACAGGTTGTCCGATTCTGATTTTACTGTATTGTGTTTCTTTATAATTGGCTACGATCCATAAGCTCTGGTCGAGTACGATACTAAAGGTTGACTGACCTGCTGTTAAATACTGTCCTACCTGGACATTAACCTTTGAAACAAGTCCGCCTGCCGGCGCTGTCAGCACAGTATAAGATAAATTCAATTTCGCATCATCCACATCAACCTGTCTTTGTTTGACAGTTGAGAAAGCAATGCTTATCTGGGAAGAAGTAGCCTGGCTCTGAATACTTACCGCATTGGTTGCACTGTTTGCCTGTTTTCTTTGTTGCTGAAGTATCAGCAATTGCTTTTCGGCTGATTCTTTTGCAGCCAGTTTGTCTTCATATTGCTGTTGAGTTACTGAATGATCTTTGATCAGATTCGCATAACGATCAAATTCCTGTGTGCTCTGCCAAACGGAAACTTTCGCTTTTTCAATCTGTCCATCAATTGCAAGTGCTGCATATTCACTGGTTCCGATATTGGATTGGGCAGCAGCTGATGTAGCTTTAGCTGATTGAAGATTACTTTGGGAAGTTGCCAGAGCAGCTTCAGCCTGTTCAAGCTTAATACGCTGATCACGATCATCCAGAATCATCAGGGTGTCTCCTTTTTTAACCAATTGATTATCCGATACACGAACTTCCTTTACAAATCCGGAAATCCTGGGAATAATGGGGCTGATATTCGCTGCTATTTGAGCATCATCTGTTTCGGCATGTAATTGCGCATGGTGCCACTTGGTTATTCCAAACCAGCTTCCTCCTACGACCAGGGCTATGAGAATGATCAGAAATACTTTACTTCTTTTGGGTTTTTGTGCCTGTTCAGTATTTTCATTTGCTGTTGCCATAAAACTTTATAATTATTGGTTGAATTATTTTATATTCCTTGATGTTGCCAGTATACCCGCTCTTTCTAACAATGTATTATATGCTACGATGGCATCCGCCTTTGCGAGTTCAAGACTGATCTGACTTTGAAGCATGAGTGCGTTAGCATCCAGCAAATCGGTAACTGTCAGGAGGCTGTTATCGTATTTGTTTTTTACAATTTTATAATTTTCTGCTCCCTGCTCAATAGCAACCTGGCTAACCTGGATTTTCTTTTTGGCCGTTAATAAATCCTCGTACGCCTGGTTGACCTGCATTCTAACCTGATCATACAATTCTTCTTCATTTGCCTGTACTTCGGCAAGTTTTGCTTTGGCACCGGTTACGTGCGCATTTGTTTTCCAAAGGGAAGCAACATTATAAGAAAGACCGACCCCGAAAGTGACGGCGTTGGTGATTGTAATAAAACTGGGAATATCAGCTACGATGTATCCGCCAGTTAAAGCAAGTGATGGAAAATAATCAGCTTTCGCCGTTTGAATACCAACCTCCGATGCTTTTTTCCGGTATCCAATTGCCTGCATATCCTTACGATTTTGAAGAGCGAGTTGCTCATATTCCTGCACACTCCTGATATCACCAGGTTCCACAAGACTGGTTGAATCCGGAATAATAACTGTTTCTTCAGGTAAGCCCAGCATGATATTCATATTGACCATGGCCAGTTTCAGATTGTTCTCCACATCTGCCGTAGTCAGTTCAATATTTGCAGTTTGCAATAAAGCTTTTAGTTTATCATTACGGGCAAGCAGTCCATTTTTTTCAAGATTTGCAAAATCAGTGTCACGGGATCTTGACTGCGCCAGGTTTTCCTGAATAACCCTTAGATTGGCCCTTGCTTTGTAAAGGTTACTGAAGGCATCAATGGTATTCATAATAACTGCATCTCTATCCTGATCTGCATCTAAAACAGCTGCCTTTTCAAGGAATTCGGAAGAGCGGATGCCATATTGGATTTTAAATCCTGAAAAGACAGGGAGGCTAAGATTCGCACTGCCATAAGCTGCCTGGTTTACTTTAATAGGTGCGGCCGCTGAACCACCACTATTTGATTTATACTGCAGATCGATATTCGGCTGCGTAAGGCGCAGGTAGGAACCACTGATTTTAAAATCGGGTAGGTGATTCTGTTTTGAGATGGTTGTATTGGATGCAGCCTGATCAATCCGGGCATGGGCTGCACGTAGGGGTTTACTATTTTTAATACTCAGATCTATGGCTTCGTCCAAAGATATTTTTCGTCCGCTATCCTGAGAGTATACGGGAAAGGATAATAGCAGGACGGGAAGCAGAGCCAAATAGTTGAAAATGTTTCTAAGATTCATGTGTTAAGATTGCTTTGTAAATAGTTCTGAGGTGTACAGATAATTTCTTTTTAACGATGCGCTCAAATTCTTCATCTTTGAGTGTTTCCATATGGTGATATTTTTTATAAAATTCCAGATTGATAAGCATATACGAGACCGTACCCACCAGCGTATTTGTTAACATCGGGATGTCAATGTTTTTTTTAAACAAACCTTTTTTCTGACCGAGGCGGATGAGTTCATTTACATTTTCAGAATTCCTTGTCTTCATTTTCTCCACCATCTGTATTATAGAGGGATTCTGATTAATGATCTGTTCACATAAAAGAATCCGGTGAAAAGTCTTTCGTTTTAGAATATTGTCTATATATATGTCTACCAGGCCATACATTTTCTGAAAAGGATCAAGGCTGTCGTCTTTTAGTAACTTTTCCACATTTTCCAGCAGGTTGAGGCTTTTTCTTTCAAAAATCTCTTCCATCAGTTTTTCTTTTGAACCGAAATAATAAGAGATCATGGCCGTATTGATGCCCGCCGCTTCAGCAATATCACGAACAGAAGTCCCGTCAAAACCTTTCTGGGAAAATAACAGCTCCGCACTGTCCAGCAACTGGGTCTGTTTTATTGATAAGGATGGTTTCATGCCGCAAAGTTAATTAAACGTTTGTTTAATTTTACCATTATTTGGAATATTTTTTGAAGAATACGGAACCATTTGTCATAATCTCCGCTTAACTAATTGATTTATTGTTATTTTCATGACCATTAAAAAAATGATATGAAACTTTTATTATCTGGTTTATTTGTTATGACACTGATATTATGTTCCTGTCATCAGACTGTTGATTCGAATATGTCCGTGAATCAACCTGATCCTCTGGATATTTCTTCACAGGACAGTTCTGTTAAGCCTCAATCCAATTTTTATTTGTTTGCTAACGGAACCTGGTTAAAAACAACAGAAATTCCGCCTTCCCAGTCATCCTGGGGTGCGTTTTCAACCCTTCTTGACAGCTCACTGAATCGTTTGAACCGAATTCTGGATTCACTTGCTGGTATTACAAATGCATCAAAGGGTTCTATAGCCCAGCAAACCGGCGATCTTTATGTAAGTGCCATGGATTCTGCGGGAATTGAAAAGAAAGGATATCTTCCTGTTAAACCAGAGCTTGATAGTATAACCGCGATTAAAAGCAGAGAGGGGCTCTATTATGAAATAGCAAATGAATATGCGATTAACCATGCTCCTTTCTTTTCTTTTTATGTAAGTGCAGATGATAGAAACAGCCTGATCAATGTTGCCCATTTCGACCAGGGCGGACTTGGTTTACCAAGCAGGGATTATTATTTCAAAACAGATTCCTCCACTAAAAAAATCAGGGATGCATATTTAGCTTTTATAACAAAAACTTTTTTACTACTGGGCCAGTCCCCTGGAGACGCGGCAAAAACGGCCAAATCTGTTTTTGATCTGGAAACAGCGATGGCAAAAGTTTCCAAAACACCTGTTGCATTAAGGGATCCCATCAAAAACTATCATAAAATAAAAGTCAGTTCCGATCCGCAAATGAAGAAACTGACGACTGTTTTAAAAATTCCCAGTGATACGATTCTGGTTGGCCAGCCTGAATTTTATAAAGGATTAAGCAGCCTGTTAAATAATACACCGCTCGAAACAATAAAAAACTATTTGTGCTTTCACGTAATTGAAGATGATGCGGATTATTTATCACATGATTTTGTAGACGCAAAATTTACTTACAACAAATTGCTAACGGGTCAGACGCAAATGAAAGAAAGATGGAAACGAATGACAACCATGGTAGACAGACAACTGGGAGACAATCTGGGTCAGATCTATGTACAGAAATATTTTACTGCAGCTGATAAGGAAAGAATCAACCAGCTCATAGATAATATCATCGCCACATATACTGAAAGAATTCAGCAACTTGACTGGATGAGTGATTCAACCAAGCAGAAAGCGATTGTGAAACTGCATGCAATAGTTAAAAAAATTGGATATCCTGATAAGTGGAAAGATTATTCTTCTATAGATATTAGAAGGGATAATATTATTTCCAACTTATGTGGAACTTCCCATTTTGAATATAACAGGTCCATGGCGAAAATCGGGAAACCCGTCGACCGTTCCGAATGGCAGATGACACCTCCCACGATCAATGCTTATTATGATCCTACACAGAATAATATAAATTTTCCTGCAGGAATTTTACAACCACCCTTTTATTTCTCATCTGGTGATGACGCAGTAAACTATGGTGGCATTGGTCTGGTAATCGGACATGAAATCACTCATGGATTTGACGACCAGGGCAGGCAGTATGATGCAGACGGCAATCTGAAAGACTGGTGGTCAGCAGAAGACGCAAAGAGATTCAAAATACGAGCTCAAAATATCATTAACCAGTACAATGGCTATATCGCAGTAGATACTTTTCATCTGAACGGTGAATTGACCGAGGGTGAAAATATTGCTGATAACGGCGGCCTTGCCATTGCTTATGCAGCATTCAAAAAAACTGCACAGGGTAAGGGAAATGAGAAAATCGACGGGTTCACACCGGATCAGCGATTTTTCCTTTCACATGCCCAGGTTTGGAAAATAAAAACAAGGAAAGAAAGACTCATAACGATGGCGTTAACAAATCCGCATTCATCGCCTATGTGGCGAGTGAACGGTCCCGTATCAAATATGCCTGCATTTTATGAAGCATTTCACGTTCAACCCTCCGATTCCATGTACAGACCAGATAGTTTACGAGTGAAAATCTGGTAATATTATGTTCATTTAAGGAGCTTGGTCATCATACTAAAAATCGCTTAAAACCCTTGCCAGTCAAGGGTTTTAACATTTCATTCAGCAGGTCGCCATGATAAAAAGCGGCTTATATTAGGTTTCCATCCTATGAAAACCCGACTATATTTGTCCTTGAATTGAAAATAAATATATCCATCCGGATCAATTCAAAAAATGTTTTCACGCGTATTGCACCTCACCAAAAATCTCTGCCATAACTTCTGATGATCCTTGCCGTAAAGATTTTTGTTATTTTTTTTTCACATTTAAATCGTCACATTATGAAACCAGTATTCGCAAACTTTAATCTAAGGAAATCAGCCTCCGTCCTTGCAGCTGCGGCGTTATTAACGCTTGGTTCAGCAAAATTGCAGGCAGCACCAATCATTGAAAAAATCATTAATCCAACCGACAAGCAGGTGACTGTAAATTTTGTCGGTGTTACCGAAAACAACCTGGTATTCCACATTGCATTTGATAACAAATCAGGTGAAAAATTTTATCTCATCATTAAAAATGATGCAGGTGAAACCGTTTATCAGAATGCTTTCAATGACGTGCATTTTGAAAAGAATATCCGTTTACCAAAAGAAGATACAGAAATACGTCCAACGTTTATAATCCGTACAGCTAATGAGCAGATTGAAAAAAAGTTTTCAATTGATCGTAAAGTATCGGAAAACTTTGTAGTTACTTCTTTATAAGGAATTTCTTTTCAATAAAACAGCCCTGCAGTTGCGGGGCTTTTTTGTTGGTTATGAGCTTTGGGTTATGAGATATGGACTATGAGATATGAGATATGGGCTATGAGATATGGGCTATGAGATATGAGATATGAGATATGAGATATGAGATATGAGATATGAGATATGAGATATGAGATATGAGATATGAGATATGAGATATGGGCTATGAGATATGAGATATGAGATATGAGTTTTTCTTGTATGCCTGAATAATAAATTATAACTCATAGCCCATAGTCCATATCTCATATCTCATATCTCATAGCCCATAGCCCATAACCCATTAGTTATCTACATCTTTAATAGAAGGTCTTAAGTCCGCCGGATCGCGGTGTTCATACTCTACCTGAAAATTCTTCAAATCAGGTTTGAATTTTCTTTCCCTGTGCAGATCATACTGATATATATCCTGTCCTATCCTGTATAAGAATGGGAGTGCGATACTGTCATATTCATATTTGTTATCGTTCAGTATACTGTCTTCGTTTACATAAACCGTTGACGAAAGCATGAATTCTGTATGATTCTTAAAATCTACGATATAGGAAACATCAGTTAAAAATCCATATGCCCATCCGACTTTATTAAATACACGGATATTGGCGGGAATCTGGCGTCCCCCCCGCTGAAAATAAAACTTTAAATAAGTATCATAAAACACCGACGTATCATATTTAGGATAAGGTGTTTCTGATGGGTATTGTGAAAGATATCTGTACAGGAACAAATAGTCGGCAGGTCTGAGCGCAAAACGCTTTGATTCCGGTACAGATAAAGGGAAAAGAACTGCCTGGAGCATTTGTTGCAAGTCTTTCAGCGGAATCCTGTTATGGCGCGTGAAATCCATGGGTTCATTTATAAGGCTGTCACGTGCATCCAGGTAACCCTTCCCGATTTTTACCATTTGTGAAAATTGAAAAGAATCCTTATTGAATGCGGGCGGTTGCAGATAAATTAATTTATCCTTTGTATCCAGGAAACGGATCTGATTCGTATGACGATTTTCTGATTCAGTTAGAGGCATAAACTGGCGCACTATCCTCGTTTCCTGAAATCCCAATGAATGTAGTCTCCTGTTCAATTCCTGCTGCCCTACAAATTCATACATGCGATTATAAGCATCATTATCACTTATCAGAAATGCTTTGCGGATAAACTGGGCAATAGAGGGATATCCCGTTTCTGAGCTGCTGTCACTAATTAATTCCTTTTGACCGGAATAACTGCTGTCGAATTCTATCCGGGTGAATTTATCAATACCAGGTTGATGCAGCCGGTTTAGCTTTTCAAGTGAAAGAATGGCCAGTGGAAGTTTTACAGTGGAAGCCGGATAAAAATAAAAATCCCTTCCAACATGAAAATAATAATTCTTAAACCTGGGACGGTTATCTGAATCACGGTCGATCATCGTATAAATTATCTGAACCCGAAATTTATCAGGCTGATGAATCAGTTTCTGTGAAATTGAATCCTGGTCAGACAAGAGGATTTTTTCCAGGAAAGGATCTGTTTTAAACTGGCTGTTCGCAATTCCTGAAAGTGAAAGCATCCAGAACAAATGGAGAATAAAAATCTTCATGCGGACGAAAATACTAAAGTTCATTCTTAATCTAAATAAGGCCAAAAGAAGTATAATGTTCAACAAGAGACAACAATCTGTTAACCCAGACTTAACCAATGCTTAACCAGGTTAACAAACTGCATTTTTACTTTTGCGTATAACCGAATTGACCGTATCATGAAAAACCTTTACGGCGTATTAGGCCGCAACCCTGCATATTTTTACGGCTATTTCTTTTTTGTTCTTCTCCTAACCATTTATTGTATATCCATCAATAAGTCTGATGGCTTTATGCTCATCAACAGGTTTCATTTTAAAATGCTGGACTATTTTTTTATTCTCTTCACCAACCTGGGCAATGGTTTATTTTTAATTTCAGTAATGGTTTTTATGTTCATCCGTAAAAAAGATCGGTTGGTCTTTGCAAATCGGAATCAGTTTCCTTGTTTCAGGTCTTATTGTTCAGGTTTTAAAACATCTCATTCTCAGTCCAAGACCAAAATTATATTTCGGATCAGCCGCTATCCATTTTATAAATGGAATTACCGGAACCGGTTTAACCAGTTTTCCCTCTGGACATACTGCAACTATATTCGCGCTCACTACTCTTTTATGTATTTATTTTAAGGATAGAAAATCGGGTATATTTTTTATTTTAATTGCTGCACTGACAGGTTTTTCCAGGATCTATCTCTCGCAACATTTTCCTGTAGATGTACTGGCCGGGTCTTTTGCAGGAGTATTGGTTTCTGTAGTGGTTTACATGCTCATTCCCTTGAAATTTTTCGAAAAAAGAATCCCTGATTACGAATGGGAGCACCAATCGATTAACTTGCGTGAATAACCCGTTTTGAATTTCAACAAAAAAATCTGGTTGCTGATAGTAGTTAGTTCCCTGCTACGCATCCTCGTAGCATGCTCACTTGAATTGGGGAATGATGAAGTTTATTATCAGACCTATGCACAGCGCCTGCAATGGAATTATTTTGATCATCCGCCCATGGTGGCACTCCTGATTCGTTTTTCCACCATTAACCAGTTTTTTCACAATGAATTTTTCATCCGGCTGGGCTCTATATTTTGCGCCGCTGCCGGAACCTGGATGATTTTCTTAATTGGCAGACGGATTAAAAATGCAAGAACTGGCTGGATTTCCGCTATTCTATATAATACCTCATATTATACCTCAGTCATTGCCGGCACATTCATTTTACCTGATTCTCCCCAGGTGTTCTTTTGGTTGATAAGTATCTATTTGATGATACTTATACTGCAAAGAGAACTTCCAAATAAATACAGAACAGGACTTTTTATACTTCTGGGTATCAGCATAGGTGCTTGCATCATGAGCAAAGTGCATGGAGTATTTCTATGGATGGGTTTTGGAGGATATATTATCTTTCATCGCAGAGACCTTTTGAAATCTTCCATGCTTTGGATTTCCGGAGCCATTAGTCTGCTGATCATATACCCCATATATAGATGGAATCTTGAAAATCATTTTATAAACTACAATTATCATCAGGGAAGGGTAAGCTTTTGGGGAATGAAACCGGATTTGGATCATTTGCTTCAGCAGGTGCTGGGTTCTGTTTTCTACAATAATCCGGTAAATTTTATACTCTATATATTAACGCTGGTGGCAATTTCAAAAAGGAAAATTAAAAAGCTTCCCAAAGAATACCCGTTGTTTCTCTGGCTAAGTCTCCCTTTAATTGTTGTCCTGTTATGGACTTCCCTATTCAATGAAACCCTGCCGCATTGGTCAGGTCCGGCTTATCTTTCTTTAATGCTGCTGGCAGCATGCTGGCTGGATGAACAAACAGAGATCCGGGTTATTACCAAATGGCTTAAACCTGCGGTCTGGGTTTATATCGGGGTCCTGCTGCTCGGCGTGCTTAGTATTCGTTTATTACCATTCCGAATAGGAAGCAGCCAGGCTAAGATACTGGGCGAAGGAGATATCAGTCTGGACATGAGCGGATGGCACCAATTCGCATTAAGATTCGATTCAATATATCAGGCAGATACCGCAGCTGGAAGAATGAAAAATAATTCCACCATTCTTTCCAATTACTGGTTTCCGGCAGGACATCTTGATCATTATTGTGGAATTCCCTTTCATCACAACCTCCTTGTCTTTGGGCCTATTCAGGATATTCATCATTTTGCATGGCTCAATCAGCGGCGACCAAGACTAACAAGAGGATCGGATGCTTATTTTGTATATGCGACAAATTACTACAGACCGCCTGGCGCTGCCCTTAAAAATGATTTTGAAAGTGTAGATGATTCCCTCCTGATCCCGCAGTACAGGAGTGGAAAGCTGGTAAGGTATTTCGTATTATACAGGATGCACGAATTCAGGGGAGATAGCCTGGATTACATGAATCCGGGAATTAACTAACCCACTCCCGTTTTTTTACTATACGGAAATTTCCCCTATAGGATTTAAGAAAAAAAGCTCTTGGTTCCTGAAGGAATAAACTAGATTTGGGGCTTATTATACCACCATGAAACTTTTTGTTGCGGGACTCCCTTATGATTTTGATGATACCGATTTAAAGGAAATGTTTGAACTATATGGTGAAGTAGTTTCAGCTAAAGTTGCCTTAGATCGTGAAACACGCAAAAGCAGGGGCTTTGGATTTTTAGAAATGAGTGCTGCCCTGGAAGCAAAGGAAGCGATAGATGCTTTAAACGGCGCCAGACTGCGGGGAGGTAAGGAACTCGTTGTCAGAGAAGCTGAAGATAAACCGAGGGATGGTAACAGCGGGGGAGGTTACCGGCCAAGGAGATAAGTCCTAGTTATTCAGTCTTACAAATCCTCCATCAATCGGATAATCGGTCCCCGTGATAAACGAGGCTTCATCTGAACAGAGATACAATGCAAGCGATGCGACTTCTTCAGGTTTTGCCATTCGCCCAATAGGCTGGGATGAAGATAATTTCTTAAACATTTCTTCTTCGAGTCCCGGATAATTTTTAGCAATAAACCCGTCTACAAAAGGCGTATGTACGCGTGCCGGAGAAATTGAATTGCAACGGATATTATATTTGATATAATCTTTAGCAATAGAAATTGTCATAGCGGCGACGGCCCCCTTGGTCATGCTATATGCAAACCGGTCTGACAAACCAACAAGTGCCGCGACAGATGCCATATTTAAAATAGAACCACCCCTTGCTTTCATATGGGGAATGCAGGCTTTTACCATATGAAATACACCCTTAACATTTACCGAAAATAATCTTTCAAAATCTGCTCCGGATGTATTTTCTGCATTTCCGATATGTGCAATACCTGCGTTATTTACCAGAATATCCGGAATCTGTTTGCTGACTATTTCCTGAACAACATGATGTACGGATGTTTCCTGATCTATTGCACATGAAAAAAATTCAGCGATACCTCCTTCTTTCTTTATTTGTGCAATGGTTTCCCTTGATACTTTTTCATCAATATCTAGCAGGTAAACACGGGCTCCCTGCCTGGCAAACAACATGCATATTGCTTTGCCTATGCCGCTGCCTCCGCCGGTAATAATAGCTGTTTTGTTCTTCAAGCTGTACATACATGATACTATTCTATTGTGCTGTCTCTTTTGTATTCTGTCATTAATTCATACAATTCCTGCTGCTGAAAAACAGCTTTAAACGTGAATATGAAAATACGGAATAAAGCTTTCCGGAGCTCATCCGCTCTAATCACTGAAAAAGGGTATTGTTTCGTAAATTTGCATTCCATTTTCTCCCATGAAGCAAAAGCTGAAAGATTTCTCTGCCAGTCTCGAAGGTGAATTTTATGTTGACGAAACAACCAGGATTCTGTATGCAACGGATGCCTCTGCTTACCGCGAACTGCCTCTTGCTGTTGCAGTACCCAAATCGAAAGAAGACCTTGGAAAGCTAATTAGATTTGCCAGGGAAAATCAGACTTCCTTAATTCCCAGAACTGCCGGTACTTCATTAGCTGGTCAGGTTGTTGGTAAAGGAATTGTAGTTGATGTTTCTAAAAATTTTACAAAGATTATTGAATTTAATAAAGAAGAAGCCTGGGTTCGTGTTCAGCCGGGTGTGATTCGCGATGAACTGAACCTTTTTTTAAAACCTTATGGTTTACTTTTCGGCCCCGAGACTTCAACTGCAAACAGGGCGATGATAGGCGGAATGGTAGGAAATAATTCGTGTGGTTCCAATTCGGTAGTTTATGGAAGTACCCGCGAACATTTAATGGAAATTAAAGCTCTGTTAAGTGATGGTAGTGAAATTTCTTTCCACCCGCTGAGCCTGGAAGAATTTCATAAAAAATGCGAAGGTGATAGCATGGAATCTTCCATATACAAAACTACCCGTAGCCTTCTTGGCAATTATGATAACCAACTAGGGATAAGAAAAGAATTCCCGAGAAAATCTGTTGAAAGAAGAAATACAGGTTATGCATTAGACATATTACTGGATTCAGCTCCCTTTACTGCGGGAGGACCCGATTTCAATTTTTGTAAACTGATTGCAGGCTCAGAAGGAACACTGGCCTTTATTACAGAAATAAAATTGCACCTGGTTCCATTACCTCCGATAGAAACCGGATTATTATGTGTTCATTTCAATAGTATTGATGAAGCCCTGCGCGCGAATCTGGTTGCACTTAAATATAAACCAGGAGCCAGTGAACTAATCGACCACTTTATTCTCGAGTGTACGAAAGATAATATTGAACAAAATAAAAACAGGTTTTTTGTTCAGGGCGACCCGGGTGCAATTCTCGTTATTGAATTTAAAAGAAACACCAGGAAAGAGATTGAAAATATCGCCGGACCTTTAACTGAAGAATTGAAGGCTGCGGGTCTCGGTTATCATTTCCCTCTTTTGTTTGGAGAGGATACAAATAAAATATGGTCTCTGCGAAAAGCAGGACTGGGGCTGCTTGGTAATATGCCGGGAGATTCGAAACCGGTACCGGTAGTGGAAGATACGGCAGTTGACGTTCATGATCTTCCAGCATATATAGCTGATTTTAATAAACTGCTTACGAAGTATGGATTGCAATCTGTTCACTATGCCCATGCCGGATCTGGAGAAATTCACCTACGGCCTATCATCAACCTGAAGACAGAAGAAGGGAACCGAATGTTCCGAACCATCGCAATTGAAATTGCCGGACTGGTTAAAAAATATAATGGTTCACTAAGTGGTGAACATGGAGATGGAAGACTTCGCGGTGAGTTTATCAAACAAATGGTGGGTGAACATAACTACGAACTTTTTAAAATCATTAAAAAAAGCTGGGATCCGCAAAACATTTTCAACCCCAATAAAATTGTTGACACGCCTCCAATGAATACCATGCTCCGGTATGCCCCCGGACAAAAAACCCCAGTATTCAATACTATTTTCCGATATTATAACCAGGATGTTCTACAGCATGCTGAACAATGTAACGGATCGGGTGATTGCCGGAAAACTGAACTATCGGGTGGAACCATGTGCCCTTCGTTCATGGCAACAAAAAATGAAAAGGATACAACGCGCGCAAGAGCTAATATTTTGAGAGAATTTCTGACAAATTCAGAGAAGCTAAACCGTTTTGATCATGAAGAGATTTATGAAGTGATGGATCTCTGCCTGAGTTGTAAAGGATGCAAGTCCGAATGTCCTTCTAATGTGGATGTAGCTAAACTAAAAGCAGAATTTCTTCAGCAATACCACGATGTACATGGTGTGCCATTTCGCTCCCGGCTGATTGCAAATTTCAACCGGTCACAGCAGATTGGCTCCATAACCCCCGGCTTTTATAATTTTCTGACCAGAAATTCTATAACTAGCAGGATCATTAAAGGTATATCGGGATTTGCTCCAGAGCGCTCAATACCTGCCCTTTCTAAAGAAAGTCTGCAGAAATGGTATTATAAAAATTCAAAGGGAAAAAGTAAAAAAGAAAAAAGAAAAGTATACCTCTTCTGTGATGAGTTCACTAATTATAATGATACCGAAACCGGCATCAAAGCTATTCTTCTACTTGAAAAACTGGGATATGATGTTGTCATTCCAAAACATGAAGAAAGCGGACGTGCCTGGTTATCGAAAGGACTTCTGCGGGAAGCTAAAAAAATTGCAAATAAAAATATTTCGCTTTTAAAGGGGCTGGTGAATAAAGAAAATCCTCTTATTGGCATTGAACCCAGTGCGATACTTACTTTCCGTGATGAATATGTGGACCTTGCCGATGATGAACAATTTGTTGCTGCCAAAGAATTGTCAAAAAATGTTTTTCTTATTGATGAATTTATTGCTGCAGAAATAAAACAGGGTATGCTGGATAAGGATTTATTTACAAAAGAAGCCCGACTGATTAAATTGCATGGCCATTGCCAGCAAAAGGCACTGTCTTCCATTTCACATTCCGTGACGATGCTCTCTTTCCCTGAGAATTACCGGGTTGAAACCATTCCTTCCGGCTGTTGTGGAATGGCTGGTTCTTTTGGATACGAAAAAGAACACTATTCACTCTCTATGCAAATCGGAGAATTGGTGCTATTGCCCGCAGTTCGCCTGCTATCTGATGAGGTGATCATTGCAGCGCCAGGGACCAGCTGTCGTCACCAGATAAAAGATGGATGTGGCAAAAAAGCCCTGCATCCGGTTGAAATTCTTTATGATGCCCTTTTATAAGCCCAAAGCCGAAAACTCAAAGCCTAAAACTTTATTGATTTTTAATTCGGACCGCAAAAAAGCATTGATTTCATTTAAGCGAAGATGGATGCTGAAATATTATTTTAACTTAGGTTGCTCTTAAATTAGGTTTTAGGCTTTAGACTTAAAAAGCATTAAAATTTTTAAACATGAACACAAGAAGGGAATTTATTCAGAAAATCAGCGGCTCTGCCATCGCCCTTTCCGTTTTACCAGCTTATCTGCCGGCAGCCCGTACGACTTTACCGGACGAAGTTTATAATGGACCTGTACTGAAGGTCGCTATATTGGGTTTAGGCAATTATGCAAACCGGGTAGCCGATGCGATGGTATCCTGTAAAAAAGCCAAGCTTACAGGAGTAATCAGCGGAACACCATCCAAGATCAAAGCCTGGCAGTCCAAATTCAATATCCCCGAAAAAAATTGTTACAACTACGAAAACTATGATGCAATAAAAGATAACCCTGATATTGATGCGGTATATGTAATCACACCAAATGGCCTGCATTCTGAAGAAGTGATCCGTGTGGCAAGAGCCGGCAAGCAGGTAATTTGCGAAAAACCAATGGCAATAAGTGTTAAAGAAGGTGAGGAAATGATTGAGGCATGTAAAAAGGCAAATGTAAAATTACTGGTTGGTTACCGGATGCATTTTGAACCCCATACGCTGGAAATCATCAGGATGCGAAAAGCAGGAGAATTTGGAAAAATTACTTTTTTCCAGGGCTTATCTGGCTTTATTATCGGAGATCCGAATCAATGGAGACTCAATCCTAAACTTTCCGGCGGTGGATCTATGATGGATATTGGAATATATTCGGTTAATGGTTCCCGTTACATGACCGGGGAAGATCCCATTTGGGTTAATGCGGTGGAAACCAAAAACGACCCGGTTAAATTCGTCCAGGGAATTGATGAAACCATTCAGTTCCAGATGGGGTTTCCCAGTGGAGCCATCGCATCCTGTCTTTCCACATATTCTATGAACTGGCTGGACAGGTTTTTCCTGGATGGTACAGAAGGGTTTGCAGAATTGTATCCGGCTACTGGTTATGATCCCACTCAGGGGCGGACAAATAAAGGCCCGCTGGATTTCCCTTTCATACCACATCAAACCATACAGATGGATGAAATGGCAGCAATTATCCTGGAAGGGAAAAAACCTGTTTTACCGGTAGATGGAGAAGAAGCGCTCAAGGATTTAAAAATCATTGAAGGAATTTATAAATCCGCACAAACCGGCAAGAAGGTTAATCTAAAACTTTAAATTTATCCTGTAGCCAGACACCATTCCGCAGTTTGCCGGATACCTTCCTCATAACTTGTAGGTTTGAATTGAAATGCCTTTTCAAATTTAGAAGAATCAAATTCGTAAGGGAATTCATTTTGATAAAGCATTTCATTCATTTCTTTCATGATGGGAACAAATAAACCTACAATGCTTATCAGCCATTTGGGTAAGATCTGAACCTTCGCTTTAGCATTCATATATTTTCCGGCGATGGATATAAAATCATTTGCAGTTATAGCAGGTAAGGCACTGGGTAGATGCCAAGTTTGTCCATATGCAGATTCAGTAATTGCCAGCATATATAATCCTCTCGCTGCATCGGGTGTATATGTATACGTATGAATCTGGTTTGCAGAAATGAAACATTGTGCAGCCTTTCCCTTTTTCAATCTGTCGAAAATCATGATGTACGGGACGCTCGTAGTTGTGGCACGCGGGCCATAAAAATCAGCTGCTTTTGCAATGATTACTTTCAGACTGCCCGATTTCATTTCTTTAAGCAGCATTTCATCAATCTCCGCCCTTACTTTTCCTTTACTGCTGCATGGATTGAATGGTGTAGATTCTGTCATCTTCCCCTTTACCTTACCATACATATATACATTGTCAAAAAATATCAGTTTCGCACCAGCGTCCTTGCAGGCATCGATGGTATTTTTCATAATGACCGGCCAGTTGGTTCTCCATACTTTAATATTATATTCTAACCCCACCAATAAATAAACGATATCTGAACCTTTCACAGCCTGAAAAACCTGTTCCCTGTTTAAAACATCTGCAGCAAATACCTCTGCTCCATCTATTTGCTTTGGATTGCGGGATACCAGCCTGATTTTTTCTCCCGAAGATTGAAGGATGGGAATCAGTTCTGTTGCAATTGTTCCGTTTGCTCCCAGTATTGTATGGAGGGACATAAACTAATTGTTTATTGTTAATTGTAAATATTCACAGGAGATTTATTTCAAATCAAATGTAGAATAACTATAGAACATTAAATATCAGATGTTCAAAACGGATCATAAAACCATTAGGTGCCACTCTTTGCATATCGCTATACAACTGAAATTTATAACCGATATCCAGACGGGACTGGCTATTAAAAATAAACTGTACGGCAGGTGCCATATCAATGAAATTATCATTTTCATTCAGTAAATGTTGCCCCAAAAATTCCAGCATAATATTCACATTGGTCTGTTTATAATTGAGATATTTCTTAGGAAGGATTAGTCTGCCTGTTGAAATACTGAAATTCAGCGCCTGATCTGCCTGGTTCGGAGGAAATTTATTTTCCGAACCATTATTATAAGCCTGGTTAAAACTCATAGATGCCGAAATAGCCTGCTTATGCAGGAGCTGGGTTGCAATAAGTCCAAAAGCATATCCCGTATTGTTCCTTGTCAGGTCAATTTCTTCCTGAAAAATTTCAGAGTTGTTCAGACTCAGCCGCGCGAATGCAGCCATTCTGAAATGCCTGTTTACGGCATCTGCTGAATAAATCCTGTATTTAATATAGGTACCAAATCCCACTCCATGAAAATTACCTCCCTGGTTGGTGAAAAATCCATCAAAATGCAACATGAGGTTTTTGTTCGCCCCCCACATCAATTCTGGTATCAGCTGATAATTGAGCTTTGCGTTTGACTTATCATACATCAACCAGTTACTAGCACGAATCCCCAGTGATTTAGAAGGCATATTACTGGCGGGCTCCGTAAATACAAATAATTCCTGCGCCTTAAGTATAGCTGATGTTAAAATAAGGGTCAGGCAGACAGATATATATTTTAAAAAAACCTTCATATTAAGATTTTGAGAGGGTAACATGGTAGATTTTTTCTCCTCTACCTCCTGATAACCCAGGAGCGTAGGTGCTGGTAATTTTTTTGCGTTCGTCTTCCTGTAAATAATCTTTATCAACGATCAGAAGTTTTTTTTCTCCGTTCAATAATTGTTTATTGACACCCACAAAATAGAAAATGAGGTCATTAAATTTTAATGAAGAATCACTGGCAACTTCTGTATTATGAAAATTGATATTTATTTCCATCCAGGCTACCGAAAAACCAGCATCAAGAACAGCCTTTTTTAATTTCTCAGGAGAGATTAATGCCGGATTGTTGAACTGGACATGATAACTGGAGTGCTCTATGTCCTCCTGTACATTTGCGACATTAGGCACTTTCTGAAGAGATTTATAAATCGCCCTGCTGCACATGCTGCAGGTAAGTCCTCTTGCCTGAAGAGAAACAGATTGTACTTGCGCGATTACCGACGACTGTATGAACAGCGCGATGCCCATTATATATATATGAATGGATTTCATAAAATAATTTTGAGATGAAACAATAAAAATGTGAGAAGGAAAAGGGATTAAAACCCGGGCAAAGAATGCCAATATGGAGTAGAAATCATATAAGAAAAACGCGGTTCAAGAGGTAGCACGGATATGGATGGATCTCCGGCGGACCATGTGTCGGAGAATGAATAATAATTTTCGAATTAATAATTGCTGCTGAATATACCGGGAAAGAATTATGAATTATAATGAATTTTTTCTGGAGCTTAGTCGAATAAACAAGATCTGTAAGTTTTTGATTCTTGTCAGACTTTATAATTTTTTGCTCATCCTTGCAACAACCCATTCCCTTGTCTAACTTTTTCATACCGCATCTGTGGCAATTCTTGGAATTTTCAGGAAGGAAACTAAAACCCACCTGTTTGCCCATGCAATAATGCAGATACACCGTCGCTTCACAGGAGCTGGTGATATACAAAAATGCAAGTATTGAAACGATGAGCTTTTTCATAAAAGACAGTATAAAGATACCCATTTTGTGCAATTTTCATAGCTTTACGGTCATACATGCCTAACAGACGCGTTGCCATTCAACAATTACTTATGATCTGGGCCGGGGTTGCACTCCTGCCTTCCTGTTTGCAGAACGAACAGAAAGTATCCATTCCCCTTAAACTCATTCATATCCTGCCGGAGGATGAAAATATGCTGGCTGAGCTTGCAGAGACCATTCTCCCAAAAACTGATACACCCGGAGCCAAAGACCTTTCGGCCCATTTGTTTGCATTAAAAATGGTCGACGATTGTTATTCAAAATCAAACCAGGAAAAATATTTGGAGGGAATGAAAGCATTCGAATCCTTCGTGACGAAAAAAACAGGTAAATCATTTACAGAAATCAGTCCTTCTGAAAGGCAGTCCATCGTCGCAGAACTGGATAAACAAAAACCTTCAGGAGAAGCCCTTTCATTTTTCTTTCAGTCTACAAAGAAATTAACCATTCAGGCTTATACAACCTGTGAATATTATATGACAAAAATCCGCGGATATAAAATGATCCCTGGAAAATTCCAGGGTTGTATTCCATTAAAAACTGCATAATTATAATGTAACGATATGGGCAATCTGAATGATGGAGTGAAAAGCAGAACCTATGATGCGATTGTGATCGGATCCGGCATGAGTGGCGGATGGGCTGCAAAGGAATTATGCGAAAAGGGGTTGAAGACCCTGGTTCTTGAAAGAGGCAGGGATGTTGTGCATCTTAAAGATTATCCCACTACCAACATGCAACCCTGGGAATTTGAACACAGGGGTCAGATTCCTGAAGCAATTCAGGAAGCCAATCCTGTAGTAAGCCGTTGTTATGCATTCAGGGAAGATGCAATGCAATTCTTTGTAAAGGATACTGAACATCCTTATGTCCAGGATAAACCATTCGATTGGATCCGTGGTTACCAGGTAGGTGGCAAGTCCCTGTTATGGGCGCGCCAGACCCAACGATGGAGCGATTTTGATTATGAAGGACCAGCAAGGGATGGTTTCTCGGTTGACTGGCCAATACGATATACTGACATTGCACCCTGGTATAGTTATGTAGAAAAATTTGCGGGTATATCCGGAAATAAAGACGGACTCGCAGTATTGCCCGATGGAGAATTTTTACCTCCACTGGAATTAAGCTGTGTTGAAAATTATTTCAAAGATTTTATTTCAAAAAATTATAAGGACCGTCATGTTATTTATGCACGTTGCGCACATCTGACGGAACCCAGGCAGGTACACTTGGATCAGGGCCGTGGACAATGCCAGAACAGGAATCTTTGCCAGCGTGGTTGCCCCTTCGGTGGATATTTTGCTGCTAACTCAACGACGATTCCCTGGGCATTGAAAACCGGCAATATGACGCTTCGTCCTTTCTCAGTTGTGCATTCTATTATTTACGATGAAAAAAAGGGAAACGCTTCCGGTGTCAGGGTCGTCGATGCGCAAAGCAAGGAAGTGACTGATTACTACGCAAGGATCATTTTTGTCAATGCTGCGGCAATAAATACCAATCTCATTCTTTTAAATTCAAAATCGAACCGTTTCCCCAATGGGTTGGGTAACGACAGTGGGATCCTTGGAAAATATTTTGCGTTTCATAACTACCGGGGGCATATTTCGGCAGAATACGAAGGATTTATGGATAGCACTACGGCGGGCGGAAGACCTACCAGCGCATATATTCCGCGTTTCCGGAATGTTCATAAACAGGAAACAGATTTTCTACGTGGTTATGCAGCCGGATTTTATTCTGGCAGGTTCAGCTTTCCTAAAGCAGAGGGTTTCGGTACAACTTTAAAAAATAATCTGGCTAAGAAAGATCCAGGCCCATGGCGTGTAGGTTCCCATATGATGGGTGAAACCATTCCGAAAGAATCGAATTTCTTAAGCCTCGATCCCCATAAAACAGATGAATGGGGAGTGCCACTCATTAAATTCTCCGTTGATTATGACGAGAATGATAACAAGATGGTTAAAGATTTTTCAGATCAGTTGACAGAAATGTATACAAAAGCCGGATTTACGAATATCAAAACAAATGATAGTCACCAGGCACCAGGACTGGATATTCATGAAATGGGAGGTGCGCGCATGGGAAAGGATCCAAAAACTTCCATGTTGAATAAATGGAATCAGATGCACGCATGTGAAAATGTTTTTATAACTGATGGTGCCTGCATGACTTCCACCTCTACCCAAAATCCTTCTCTTACCTATATGGCCCTTACTGCACGTGCATGTGATTATGCAGTTGGCCGGATGAAGAAAAATGAACTGTGAAAGCCTTAAGCTTAAGGACCAAAGTTAAAGGCTCTAAATTGTGTAACTTGTAAATAAGGTACCTTCATCCATCATCTTCATTTAACCCCTATGTCCAAATTAAAACTTTACTTTTCAACGTTACTTCTTACAGTCATTTTTGGCTCCTGTTCCAACTCTTCCATGCGCATCATGGCGACCTGGGTAAATAAAGAAGACAAGCCTGTTCCTCAACCAGGCAAGCATAAGATTTTTATTTTCGTCATGACACAGAATTATGATGTTCAGGTAAATCTGGAAAATGACCTGGCGGATGCCGCAGAATCAAAAGGAATCAGAACTGTCAAAAGCATTGATGCATTTGGACCCATACTTACGCTGGATAAATTACCTAAAAATGATGTTTTATTAAAAGCAATCCGTGACCTTGGCTGTGACGGTATATTTACAGTGGCCCTGGTCGACCAGGAATCAAAGACTCATTATGTTGCAGGAAGTAGTGCATCCGTGGGTTTCGTTCCATATGCAGGTTATGGATATTATTATAGTGGGTACTATGCTTATAGCCCTACTTTTTATTCTCCCGGTTATTATACAACTGATAAAACTTATTTTATAGAAAGTAACCTGTTTAATGCCATTACCGAAAAGATGCTGATATCTATGCAGTCCAAGGTCGTGAATCCGCCGACTGCAATGAAGGCGAGTAAACAATATACCCAGATGTTGGTGACCGAACTCCAGGCACAGGGATTTATGAAAGATTAAAAATTATTCCTGGAAAGCCATCGGGATATGGATTTCGAGTTTGCAGCCAATGCCGGGTTTTGTTTCAAAACCCACTGTTCCATTAAATGATTCAACCCGGTTGATAATATTAACGATACCAACGCCGCTTTTCTTCATTCCTACCTCGAATCCAATACCATTGTCATCGATCAATACATGAACCTGACCATTAGCGGCATACATTTTTATTTGAACCCGGGAAGCGGAAGCATGTTTGTAAACATTATTGAGTT
>Ga0207065_1073_pt1 | contig 24890 bp, 25 predicted proteins | sample Alteio_BWMinCont_27_FD_153492 | JGI IMG/M metagenome (GOLD analysis project Ga0207065, IMG submission 153492) | Enriched cells from forest soil in Barre Woods Harvard Forest LTER site, Petersham, Massachusetts, United States -... | ecosystem: Environmental > Terrestrial > Soil > Temperate forest >...
GCCAGGAAGATGCGGTTCGGGGTTCGAAATCATTTTAACAGAGCCTGATATTCTGTCAATAAATCCAAATCCTTCTTTTAATGCTGCTATATAATGGCCGTTTTTACAAATAGCTACGGCGCCAATCATTTGACCTGCATAAATCGTTTTGTGCAATTCATCTGAAGGACTATATTCATGAATTTCACCACGCAGGATATCAACCCAGCAAATACTTTTACGATTCATATCCCAGACAGGTCCTTCGCCAAGTAAACAGCGATGATCAATAACTAATTCTTCTAACATAAGTTTTTAAAATCAGTCTGGTGGTGGGCTAATGGAGGTCCATCCTCCGTCAACTATTAAAGTCTGACCAGTAATATGCGTGGCCTTTTCAGAAACGAGAAATAATGCGGTGTCAGCTATATCTTTTGTATTTGCAGGTCTGCCCATTGGAGTTATCCCTGACCAGGTTTTAATATAATCCGGGTCCTGTAAGGTACGCTCCGTAAGGGTTGCGCCCGGGGCGATCGCATTCACATTAATTTTGAAACCCGAAAGTTCTATAACCAGATTCTTCGCCAGCATTTCCAGGGCTGCTTTGCTCATGCTATAAGCAGCAAGATTTTTATGTGCCTGATGCCCTGTAACGGAGGAAGTAAATAAAATGGATCCGCCCTCAGCCTGCAACTTCATTTGATTTGCAGCCGCCTGGGCCAGGAAAAATGAACCACCCAGGTTGACCTGCATCACTTTATAAAAAGATTCAGGCGTATAGGAAAGAAAATCTCCAAACAATGTAATTCCTGCATTGGCAATAACTATATCAAGCCTTCCAAATTTTTTAACTGCCTCGTTAACCAGGCTTTTTATAACCTCTATAATGCTGGAATCTCCTGGCAGGGCTACGCATGCATCCTTATTTGTACGATTAATTTTAATTGCTGCTTTATTAGCCAATTCCGGATCGATATCATTTAGAATAACCATCGCTCCCTGCATCGCAAGATTCCTGCATATTTCAAATCCGATTCCCTGGCCCGCTCCAGTTACTATAGCTACTTTGTTTTCGAATTCATTCATAAGCGAATCGTTAGAGGGGTTATGAGATATGGGTTATGAGATATGAGATATTAGATATGAACTATGAGTAATAAATCGTTATTTGTTTTTTCAATTCATCATAAGAATATCCCATATCTCATATCTCATAACCCATATCTCATAACTCCTTATTCCTTCCAACTCGTCGTATATCCCGGGTTTTCCAACGCCAGGGCGGTATCAGTTAATTGCAGCGGATGAAAAGTATCTACCATCACAGCCAGTTCTTTGGTTTCCTTTGCTCCCAGGCTTTTTTCAACGGTTCCGGGATGAGGCCCATGCGGAATGCCAGCCGGATGCAGTGTGATCATCCCACGGCTTACCTGTTTGCGGCTCATAAAGTCTCCGTCAACATAATATAGTAATTCATCACTATCAATATTGCTGTGGTTATAAGGAACTGGTATGGACAATGGATGATAATCGAATAACCGTGGAACAAAACTGCAGACAACAAAATTATTTCCTTCAAAAGTCAGATGCACGGGTGGTGGCTGATGTATCCTTCCTGTGATGGGTTCGAAATTATGAATAGAAAAAATATAAGGATAACAACAGCCATCCCAACCGACAACATCAAATGGATGATGAGCATAGTGAATTCCATAAAGCATTCCCTGCTTTTTAATACGTACGAGAAAATCTCCCGTTTCATCTCTGGCTGAAGTAAAAACAGGTTCCCGCATATCCCGCTCGCAGTATGGTGAATGCTCCAGAAGCTGACCATATTTACTTATATACTTTTTTGGATAACGGATAGGGCTGAATGCTTCTACAATGAAAAGACGATTAATGAAATTATCAAAATGAATGTGGTAGATTACTCCCCTGGGTATATGAATATAGTCGCCATATGTGAAGCTGAGTTCGCCATACAAGGTGATTAATTTTCCACTGCCTTCATGTATAAAGATCAATTCGTCTGCGTCGGCATTTTTAAAAAAATAACTGGTAAGGGATTGTTTCGGCGCTGCCAGTGAAATATGCACATCGTTATTAACCAGTATGGGCTTACGGCTATCGAGGTAATCTTCTTCCGGATTAAGCTTAAATCCCTCCAGGCTCCTGTGTTTAAGCATTTTTTCTTCAGGAATATTAATAATTTCCCGGGAAGGTTCATCCGTACTCAGAATCTGGGTAGGTGCATGAATATGATATAAAAGGGAATAATCGCTGGAAAATCCTTCTGTAGACACCAGTTCTTCTGAATATAATTTCCCATCATGGCTTCGAAACTGTGTATGCCTTTTTGGTGGAATAATACCTCTGCTGATATAATGTGCCATTTTGCTGATTTTTTAAACCCTGTAGTACAAAGTTCAGTTGCAATTAACCAATTCAAACAAATTTATTTTATTTAATTTTAGGATACCCATGCGTCCGGATTATGCCCGTAAGTTATTTATTGACCAGCGCAGGCGATATATTTTTTTACTGATATCGCTGGCCACCGGTTCGGTTAATCTTTTTCATTAAGAAATACACTGCCCCCTCATTAATATTTTAAATCTTATTAATTATGGAAAACGATTTTCTGCCTCTGCTTGGCACAGATTATATTGAATTCTACGTGGGCAATGCTAAACAGGCAGCACATTACTATAAAGCAGCGTTTGGATTCCAGGGAATTGCTTACGCGGGACCTGAAACTGGTGTAAAAGACCGGGCCAGTTATGTGGTTCGTCAAAACAAACTGACTTTCGTTTTTACTTCAGCACTCCGGCCCGGCCATATCATCGCTCAGGAAGTGCTGAAACATGGAGATGCCGTAAAAGTTATTGCTCTTGAAGTAGAGGATTCAGATAAAGCATGGAAAGAAACCACTCAAAGAGGCGCAGTAAGTTATATGGAACCTGCTATTTTATCTGATCAGTCAGGAATCCTTGGTCTGAGTGGAATCAGGTTGTATGGCGACACAGTACATTTTTTTGTTGCCAGAAAAAAATACAGAGGAATATTCATGCCTGGTTATGAACCGTGGATTTCGGACTATCAGCCAGCATCCACCGGATTATTGTATGTCGATCATTGCGTAGGAAATGTTGGCTGGAACCAAATGAATAAATGGGTTTCCTTTTATGAAAACACCATGGGATTCAAAAATATTTTAACTTTTGATGATACGGATATCTCAACTGAGTATTCCGCCCTGATGAGCAAGGTAATGAGTAACGGGGACGGACAGGTTAAATTTCCAATAAATGAACCTGCAGAAGGCAAACGCAAATCACAGGTCGAAGAGTTCCTGGAATTTTTTAATGGTGAGGGTGTTCAGCACGTGGCTCTTGCAACCAAAAATATTGTGGAAACTGTAAGTGAACTCATGCAACGCGGTATAGAATTTTTGAAAGTGCCCACCAGCTACTACGATGAATTGGAAAACCGCGTGGGGAAAATAGAAGAAGACCTGGAGCCGCTGAAAAATATGGGTATTCTTGTAGACCGTGATCCGGACGGGTATCTCCTGCAAATTTTCAGCAAACCAGTGCAGGACAGGCCAACGGTTTTCTTTGAGATTATCCAGCGTAAGGGAGCTAAAAGTTTCGGAAAGGGAAATTTTAAAGCATTATTTGAAGCCATTGAACACGAACAGGAAAAAAGAGGGAACTTATGAAACTTGTCAGTTTTTTAAAAAATGGGAATGAATGCGTCGGGTTAATTTCTGAACACCTGGTATATGATATATATGTGATGTATGAAGGACTCCCGGATACTATGAATAAATTACTGGCTCAATGGGATACTATTTATCCTGATTTGCTTTCTGTTTCAAAAAAAATATCAACCTCACCTCAAATTAAAAGGCAGGGAATCCCAATCAACGAAGTCAGGTTTATGGCTCCTGTACCAAATCCCTCCTCGCTCCGGGATGGTTATGCTTTCCGCCAGCATGTCGAAACAGCCAGGCGTAACCGGGGTCTCGAGATGACGCCTGTTTTCGATTCCTTTCCTGTTTTCTATTTCGGAAATCATCATACTGTACTTGGACCCGGGCCAGTTTCATGCATGCCTGATCATTTTAAAAAACTGGATTTTGAACTTGAGGCAGCAATCGTCATTTGCAGGAAAGGAAAAAATATCCGCGCGGAAGAAGCCGATGCTTTTATAGGCGGACTCATGATCATGAACGATTTAAGCGCACGCCATTTGCAAATGAAAGAGATGTTGCTGAACCTGGGCCCGGCAAAAGGGAAAGACTTTGCCACAACGACCGGACCCTGGCTTGTAACCCTTGAAGAGTTAAAAGAGTATGAAACGACCTGTAAAAAAAATCATGTTGGTAAAACATGGAACCTGAAAATGACGGCATCAGTAAATGGAAAACCTGTGAGTGAAGGATTTCTTTCAGATATGGAATGGACTTTTGCAGAATTGATCGAAAGAGCATCTTATGGAGTGGATTTATTTCCTGGAGATATTATCGGGTCGGGCACTGTAGGCACGGGTTGTTTCCTCGAACTCAACGGTACAGGTAAATTAAATGATCCCCGATATACTGAACAATGGCTTGAGCCCGGCGACAAAATAGAATTGAAAATTGAGGGACTTGGAACCTTACAGAATCAGTTTCTGGTCGAGCCAGGTAATTACTCGATTCTTAATTTAAAGAAACAACCGTAAAGCTGAAAGCATAAGGCATAAAGTTTAAGGCTTTTCGCCTTAAGCTTTATGCCTTATGCTTTCAGATATCCCTTTAAGGATTTGTCCAGAATATAGGTCCACCCTTCTGCAAAATTTTGTTTCAAGAAGTCGGGACCACTGGCTGCAAAACTTTCAAGCCCTGAATGTGATAGTTTTAATCTCGTTTTTTGCCCTTCAGCAAATAATTCAAAAGACACAAATGAATTTCCGGGTAAGCCATTATATCGCCAACTGTATACCAGTTTTTTACCAGGCACCACCTCGGTTACTTTACATAAATGAAGGTATTCTTTGTTTTCTTTCGTTTTCCCGATAAATTGAAATTCAAATCCGACAACCGGCTTAAAATCAGCAATCTGAAAATACCATTCTTTTAATTGTTCGTCTTTTGTAAGGGCATCCCAAACTTTTGTAACAGGTGCGTCGAATATTCGTTCGATCTCAAATGGATGATTACTCATTTTTTAAATTTTATAATTCATTTTACAGCATATGTAACTTTTCAGTTACAAATTTATGGGTAACTATTAAATAAAAAACCCTGCTGTTGCATGGTTTAGTGAAAATGAAGTTTCCTATTAAAATATGAGTTATATCTCTATTATTTTTTTGCAGGTAGAATTGCAATTGGAGGTTTGACTTTCTCCTGTTGCCGGTTATGGCCGTTTAGATTCTTTGTATGAATAACAATCATACCGATAATCAGAAAAAAAGCCGGAGCACTTAACCAGTTAAGGTCTTTTGAATGATTCATGCAAAATATTATTTATCAAGTCAGGTCTTCCGTCTATTGACACATTTGGGATGTAAATATAAAACATAATATTTAGTCTACATAATTAATAGGGTTATAAATTTTCCTTCTTATTTACTTTCTAAAAGGGACAGATCCATCCGGATTCGCGATAAGCGTATGGCGTTCAGCTTTCGGCATTAAGCTTCTTTAGAATTAAGGCTATCGCATATTAACCGATGAAAGTGATGAATCCCCTGTTCACGGGTTACTGAATACCTGCCCTGGTGATAAAATCTGGACCGGATGCCTTTTTGCACTGCCTCCACAACTTCCTCATCTTCCATTTCGACCGTATCCAGCCCGGAGCCAGCGCCTTTATTGAAATGCTCCTCTTTCCAGACATAAGTATAAAATGAAACTTTTGTACACTCTATTGAAATTGGTTGAACCAGGTTTATACTTAATCCCCATGGATAAAAATTGAACATCAGGTTTGGATAGACAAAGAAATAATAAGCCGCCACTTTCTTCCCATAATCAGGAGAGGAAACCGGCAAATCAAAAATCTGTTCGCCAGATTTTGCGAGACCAAGTTGCAGATTAGATGATTCAAATATTTCAGTCGTATAATTTCCGAAATCTATCACGGCATTTAATCCTGCATGCACAAAAGGAATATGAAATCCTTCCAGGTAATTTTCGCAGTATAATGCCCAATGCGCCTTTACTATATATTCGCTGGACAAGGCCGGTTTATAAACAAATTTATCCAGGGGCAACCATGACAAACGTTCCTGCATCGCCTGGAAATATCTTTTTGGATATGCATTGAAATGGAGTGAAGTAAAAAGCCAGGGTCCCCAAGCAAGAAGCGGTAGTCGTGTAAGATCATCTTCTTTACCCGGAAAATTTTTTACTTCTTTAAACTCCGGCATAGATAAAAAACTTCCGTCGAGACGAAACTGTCGTCCATGATAACGGCATCTCATATTAACGGATTGACAGGCTTCATTAACCAGGATTGTTCCTCGGTGAGTACACACATTCGATAAACAATAAATCTGCTGATTCGAGTCTTTGGTCAGTAACAATGGTTCATTCAGATAATTTTCAAGTAGTGTAAATGGATAACAACTACCGGGATCAGGGACAAAGGAATTATCTCCGATATATTGCCAGCTTTTAGAAAAAATCTTTTCTTTACTTTCTTCAAATAAATCCGGATCAGTATAAAAATCTGTATTCAGTGTCTTTGCAATGGATATATCTGTATCAACATTAAATCGCGTTTGCAAAATGTTAAGTTTAAATTTTAATTTTGTCTCCCCTGATATTGCTTTAGGCTTTACCCACCTTCGCTAAAGCTTCGGCGGGCGAAGGGCTTTAGGCCTTTTGCTTCACGCCTTCTTATATTTCCAATTACGACTCTTCCCCTCTTCCAGCCATTCGATAGTAGTCGCCAGTCTTTTATTCAGCGTTTCTTCTGTTTTTGCTTCGATGATCCATTCTATATATTCCCGTTTATTTGAAGAAGAAAATGCTTCAAAGACAGCCGAAGCTTTTTTATTCTTCTTTAGGGCAGCCGCCAGTGATTTCGGCATGGGTAATTCTTTTTTCGAAGTCTTTTCCGGCCTTTCGAGTTTAACATTATTCTTATTTAGTAAGGCTGCTTCTTTGAGATAAGCAATCAGGATACTATCAGCAGGAAGATCTTTCAATGATACAAGTTTGTCAAAATGACCCATGGCATGCTTGTCTGCCAAATGCAAAATATCATCAGGGTCCTTCAATAAAGCAGCTTTCCAAAAGCCGAAGGAGCAGTGTTCCTTAAATGCCGCCATATTGCATAGCATGGAACCGTAAGCTTCATAATTTGGAAAACTCCACTTAATGGTTTCTACGGCATCCGGACAGGCCTGGAAAATTAATTTTCGGAGTTTTATCAGAATGGGTTGTGCGAATGGGGCAGCCTTTTTAATATAGGCATCTACCCTCGGATCTGTATCTGGCATGTATCGTTATTTTATTCAACAATTTACCTAAAGCATTTTATATGACAGAATTCAGTCTATTTTTGATTAGAATAGGTAGTTCCTGCACTTTAAAATTCTCAAAATACTTCCGTTGTCAACAACAGCACTCAAACGAACACTCAGTCCTTTTCTCCTTTGGGGACTGGGAGTCGGATATGTAATATCCGGAATGTATTTCGGGTGGAACCTGGGCTTGGAAAAAGGAGGTACCGGGGGGTTAGCGATTGCCACTTTTTTTATTATCATTCTCTATACCACATTTACTTTCAGTTATGCAGAACTGGCAGCAGCCATACCTAAAGCCGGCGGTGTTTTTGATTATGCTCATCGTGCACTGGGCAAAGACCTGGGATTTATTGCAGGGATGGCGCAGAATATCGAATTCATTTTTGCACCCCCCGCTATTGCATTATCTATTGGGGCATATTTTAATTTATTTTTTCCACAGGTACCCATATTAGCGATTTCCATTTTCACTTATTTATTATTTACTGCTTTAAATATTTATGGCGTAAAAGCTGCTGCCTTATTCGAACTGGTTATTACTTTATTAGCGGTAGGAGAATTATTATTGTTTGCAGGGATTACCCTCCCCCATTTTGAATTGAAAAATATTGAGCACAATGCTTTCCCTCATGGCTGGCAGGGCATTCTTGCAGCAATTCCGTTTGCTATCTGGTTTTTCCTTGGTATCGAAGGTGTCGCCAATACTGCTGAAGAAGTGGTTCGTCCGCAAAGGACCCTGATACTTGGTTTCGGCTCCGCCATTCTTACTCTGGTCATTTTATGTGTACTTATTTTCATAAGTGCCATCGGGGTAGGCGGATGGGAGGCTATTGTTTACAAAGCTGACGGGACAAGTTCAGATTCTCCCCTCCCCCTGGCCCTCGCCCGAATCACGGGCAATAACCACATGTTATATCATCTCCTTATAACTATCGGGCTATTTGGTTTGATTGCCTCTTTTCACGGACTGATATTATCTGCCGGAAGGTCGACATATGAATTCGGGAAAGTTAAATTTGCTCCGGCCTATCTCGGTAAAATTCATGCAAGTTTTAAAACCCCGGCTAATGCACTGCTGGTCAATATGATCCTGGGAATGTTTGCCCTGCTTTCCGGAAAAACAGATGAGATTATTACTATTTCAGTATTCGGTGCCCTGACCCTTTATATACTTTCTATGATCTCCATGCTGCGTTTAAGAAAAAAAGAACCCGGGTTGAACCGCCCATTTCTTGTGCCGCTTTATCCTTTTTTCCCAGTTACAGCTTTAGTCATTGCATGCATTTCAATTATCGCCATGGTAGTCTACAATTTAAATTTAGCGTTATTTTATATTTTACTCATGGCCTTGTCGTTCGGATTCTTTAAACTGTTTAAAAAACAGGGAACCATTTAAAATTTACTTTATGGATATTAAAGAAATTCTTCCCTATATAAAAAACCACGAATCAGGAAAGGTAAAAATCGCCTTTACAGATATTGACGGAATTTTGCGGGGGAAATATATTTCTGCTGAAAAATTTCTATCCATTGTTGATTCAGGTACAAGTTTCTGCGATGTCATTTTTGGATGGGATTCCTCAGACGCTGCATACGATAATGTATCCTATACAGGATGGCATACCGGTTATCCTGACGCAGCAGCCAGTTTGGATATATCCACCTTCAGAAAAATTCCATGGGAAAACGGGGTTCCTTTTTTTCTGGGTGAATTAGTTCAAAAAGAAAATACTCCACATGTTTGTCCGAGGCAGCTACTGAAAAAAGTTCTCAGAGATACGGAATCCGCAGGATTCTTTCCATGTTTTTCGCAGGAATTTGAATGGTATAATTTTGCAGAGACACCACAAAGTATTCATGAAAAACAATTCAGAAGCCTTCGTCCCATCACACCCGGGATGTTTGGATATTCCATTTTAAGAAGCAGTTTGCAAAATCAATTTATCACCGATCTGTTTACTCAGCTTAATCAATTTGGTATTCCGATTGAAGGACTTCATACAGAAACCGGCCCGGGTACTTATGAAGCAGCTATCAAATATTCTGCATTACTGGAAGCGGGTGACAGAGCAGTATTATTCAAAACAGCTGTAAAAGAAATAGCATATAAACATGGTATCATGGCCACTTTTATGGCAAAGGTTAATGAATCTCTCCCCGGTTGCGGAGGACATGTTCATCAGAGTTTATGGGATGCTGAACAAAAGAAGAATCTTTTTTATGATGAAAAGGATCCGCAGAAGATGAGTGAGATCATGAAACAATATCTTGCAGGTCAATTATTATTGATCCCTCAGCTGCTGCCTATGTTTGCACCAACCATCAACAGTTATAAACGATTGGTAGAAGGAGCATGGGCACCTACAACCCTTACCTGGGGAATCGATAACCGTACCGTGGCGTTTCGCGTTCTTAATGGCAGCAAATCTTCATGCAGACTCGAAACACGAGTAATTGGTGCAGATACAAATCCCTACCTGGCCATGGCTGGTGCCCTTGCAGCCGGCCTCTATGGAGTTAAAAATAAATTGCAATTGAAGCAGGCTGCTGTATCCGGCAATGGCTACCTTGATCATTCCAACGGCAGATTACCGGCAACGCTTGATGAAGCAACCAAACTCATGAAGCAATCTGCTGTAGCAACGGAAATTCTTGGAGAGGGATTCGTAGACCATTTTACCAGAACCCGCGAATGGGAATGGAGGCAGCACTTGAAAACTGTTACAGACTGGGAGCTTAAAAGATATTTTGAAATCATTTAAAGAAACCAACCGTACTGAAAAATGAATTTTACTAAAATCCTCCAATATAATTTTCCTACCGTCATTCGGTTCGGTCCGGGGTCAAGTAAAGAATTAGGCCCTTACCTGGTAAAAAACGGATTGATCCGGCCACTGGTTGTTACAGATCCAACGGTTTCCCAGCTTGATTTTTTTAAAAATATAATTAAGGGGCTGGAGGATCAACATATTTCGGTGGAAGTATTTCATGAAATACATAAAAATCCGGTGAAGTCGGATGTGTATAAAGGAACCGATGTATTCGATGCAGGCAGGCGGGATTCCATTGTCGGTATTGGTGGCGGAGCTGCCCTTGATGTTGCAAGAGCCATTACGCTGCGTATAAATCACCGCGAAGATCTTTTTAAATATGATGACCTGAAGGGTGGAGATGTATTTGTGACGAATGATATGCCGCATTTTATCACGATACCTACAACCGCCGGTACCGGAAGTGAAGTAGGAAGAAGCGCCATCATTTCAGATGATGAAACACACCAGAAGAAAATTCTCTTTTCTCCCAGGCTTCTTGCACGTATCGTTTTTGCGGATCCCTTGCTTACGATGGAATTGCCTCCTTTTATAACGGCTGCCACCGGCATGGATGCACTTACACATAATATGGAAGCATTCCTGGTGAATATGTTTCATCCCTTGTGCGATGGCATTGCCCTTCAGGCAATTTCATTAATTCATTACTCCCTTGAGAAAGCAGTTAACCATCCAGACCTGGAATCGAGAAGCCATATGCTGATCGCTTCATTAATGGGTGCAGTTGCATTTCAAAAGGGCTTGGGTGTAGTGCATTCGCTTGCACATCCGCTTTCCTCATTGCTGGATACGCACCATGGCCTGGCGAATGCAATTAATATTCCATATGGTATGGAATTTAATATTGAAGGATTTGAAAATAAATTTAAACTAATTGCCCGCGCATTGAACCTGCAAAAAGAATCTGGAGAAGCCGTTGTCGAATATCTTTTTGATTTAAATACCAAAATAAATATTCCAGCGAAACTTAGCACCATCGGTGTTCAACATACTCATATCGAAACACTGGCAGATTTGGCAATTGCAGATTTTGCACATCCGAATAATCCTAAACCAGTGAGTCGGGAAGATTTTAAAAAACTATATTTAAAAGCTCTCTAAGTTTTCAATAATATATTTTTACTGTATGCAAATTATCAATCCCTCCACAGAAGAAATAATAGGGGAGATCCAGGAAGACAACGCTGATACTCTTCAAGCGAAATTTCAGTTACTGAAAAAGGCTCAAAAGAAATGGTCAGAAACTAAAATATCGCAGCGGGTAAAAATTATTCAAAAGTTCTCTGAGAATTTACAAGCCCAGATCGAAACACTGGCTTCCATATTGACATCTGAAGTCGGGAAGCCGCTTCAGCAAAGCCGCAATGAGATAAATGGTGGCAAGACCAGGATTAAATGGCTGACGGAAAACGCGGAAAAATATCTGGGTGATGAACAGATGACTAAAGAAGAGGGACTGGAAGAAAAAATTACTTATGAACCATTGGGAATTATCTGTAATATCTCTGCCTGGAATTACCCTTTGTTGGTAGGAATTAATGTATTTGTTCCGGCGCTGCTGGCAGGAAATGCCGTCATGTATAAACCTTCAGAATATTCAATACTAACCGGTTTGGAGATAGAAAAATTACTGAAGCAGTCCGGACTGCCGGACGAAATTTTCCAGGTTGCACTGGGTGGAAAGGAAGTGGGAGAATTACTTTTAAAGATTCCATTTGATGGATATTTCTTTACCGGCTCTTATAAAACAGGTAAATATATTTATGAAAAAACTGCTTCCAAGATGGTTCCCTGTCAACTTGAAATGGGCGGAAAGGATCCATTGTATGTTTCGAATGATGTTGCTGATATAAGACAGGTTGCTGTTGCAACGGCAGACGGGGCATTTTATAATAACGGGCAGAGTTGTTGTTCTGTTGAACGCATTTATGTGCATGAGTCAGTATATGATGAATATCTTCAGGAATTCGTAAAAGAAGTTGTTTCCTGGAAAATCGGTGAACCAACAGAAGCAGGCGTTTATTTTGGTCCGCTGACAAGAAAGGCCCAGATAAATATTTTGGAAAATCAGGTGGCTGACGCAATTGCAAAAGGAGCACGTCTCATATTAGGCGGTCATCGCATCAATAGAAAAGGGAATTATTTTGAGCCTACCATTTTAGCCGATGTAACCCATAACATGCTGGTGATGAAAGAGGAATCCTTCGGACCCATCATCGGTATCATGAAAGTAAGTACAGATGAAGATGCTATCCGGTTGATGCAGGATACAGAATATGGCTTAACATCTGCCGTTTATAGTGCAGATAAAAACAGAGCTGAGAAAATATTGCAACAGGTCAACACCGGATCCGGATACTGGAACTGCTGTGACAGGGTATCGGCTCCGCTTCCCTGGAGCGGAAGAAAACATTCAGGGTTTGGCGTGGCCCTCTCCCATGCGGGCCTTCATTCTTTTGTGAGGCCCAAAGCTCTTCATCTTCGCAATTGACCAATCGAATCAAATATAGAAACTGAAAAACTATTGCATATGATAAGAAAACTTTTTTCCTCCGGTCATGCCACAGGTAGCGGAATTGGCAGAAAGCGTGATTTTGAGGTTCAACGTATAGAAACATTTAGTGATGGTGTATTTGCTTTCGCTGTAACACTCCTGATCGTTTCATTGGAAGTTCCTAAAAGTTTTGAAGATTTGCTAACCAGCATGCGGGGGTTCTTTGCATTTGGAATCAGTTTTACTGTTCTCATATTAATCTGGGCAGAGCAACACCGGTTCTTCAGGAATTATGGAATGGAAGACGGATGGACAATTGCTCTGAATGGCGCTTTGTTATTCATTGTTCTTTTTTATACCTATCCTCTTAAATTTCTCTTTACTTTGATATTCAGTGACCAGATTTACGGCCCAAACAAATCACCAATGAAAATTACAGCTCATCAGTTACCCACCTTAATGATGATTTATGCCCTCGGCTTCATCGCAATTTATTTTATTTTTTTCCTGCTCTATTTTAACGCATATATAAAATCAAAAAAAATGGGGGTCCCTCCCCTTAGAAAATTTGATTGCAAGACCGAAATGTATAAAGAACTTATTATGGTAAGTACGGGACTTGGTTCTCTTTTATTTTGTTTTCTGCTGACTGATGAAAGTTCCGGCAGTGCAGGCTTTGTATATATGTTAATTCCTCCTGCTATTACTATATTTTATATTTTTCGAAATAGGATCAGGAAAAAATTATTTCCGCATTCCGACCATAATAATTAAAAAAAATCAACGATGATTCAATTAAAACCATCGTTGATTAAATTATACAAAACAGATTATTTTATTGCAAGGGTCACGCCTCCACTTCCTGCATGAATATCAACCGGAGTCCCACCCCCATTAACGGTGCCAGTAATGGATTGTTTTTCAAGAGAGCCACTGAAATTATTCAGACCTTCTGTTTTGATTCTATCTCCATGGATATCCAGGTCAAGACCCTTTCCTTTTGGAACTTCCAAATGAACGCTTCCGCCTGAATTACTCAGTTTAACGTATTTACCTGTTTCAGTTACCTGTACATCAATATTTCCACCACTGGTTGATGCTTCCAGGCTTCCGCTTATACCAGTCAAAGAAATATTTCCGCCTGAAGTATTAGTAGTTAAATCTCCGTTTATTTTTTCCGCATCTACATTTCCACCACTGGTTGATGCCCGGATATTTCCACTTAAATCGTTTAAATCAAGGGAACCTCCTGAAGTATTCAACCGGATTTGACCGCTACAATGTTTGGCTTCAATTCCTCCTCCGCTTGTTTCGAGATCAATATTATCTTTTGAATCCGAAACGTTAATCCCGCCACCTGAAGTGCTACCTACAATTTTTCCAGTAAGACCTTTAACTTCAAGCCCACCGCCACTGGTATAGAAATGTTGTTCCCCGTTCAGATTTGAAATACTAATACCGCCCCCGCTGGTATTTAATTGGGTACCACAGGACACCGGAACATAAATGCTGTAAGAGATGCTTAACTCGTTATTCCAGTTTCTGAAAGTTTTTTTAGGTTTTACAATGGCCGTTAATTTATTCCCCGAAGCCGTTACAGTAAAATCGTAATCATTTGTAATCATTTTTTGAATCTCTTCTTTGGAATAAGAATTACGATGACCATTTTCTGTAACATATACTTCAATACGGGCTTCTGAAGGATTTACACCTGTAACTTCTATACCTCCTCCGGAGGTTTTTGCTTCTACCTGATTTATTGATTCAGCAGATAATGGTTTACTTAAATAAAGCAATCCTCTTTGTGAATTCTGCGCCTGCACAAGAATTGTTGAAATAATGCATAAAAAGCTTAAAATGATTCTCATATTCTGAATTTTAATTAGGTTGATGAAATATTTTTTCTATACATTTTTCTCATTGAAGATTATTTCTGCTTGCCGATTGATTATAAATAGAGGAAGCCCGTATCAATCAGATCCAACCCAATGCCAGACTGGCAAGTGATTAGGAATCAATTCGATAGGCTTCCAATGAAGCGGAAAACTGACCGGTTTCGATACGGTGATTGTCCGTTTTTCGAAAAATAGCCATCCCGGTGTAAGGACACAACAATTGTTAAAATGTTGCATTAACCTTTCGTGTATTATCTTTCTTAAAGATTCTGGCTCATCCTGTCCTATTCATCCGGATCTGTTCGTCATATATCTTTAATCATACAAAACTTAAAAAATGAACGAATTTTTATTGATTTTCCGACGGGATTTTAAAACAAATGGCAGTCAGCCTTCCCCGGAACAGTTACAAAATATGATGAAGGAATGGCAAAACTGGATGGGAACTATCGCAGCCCGCAATAAACTAGCCAATTCAGGAAACCGTTTGTCTGATGAAGGCAAAGTAGTTAAACCGGGCGCCATTGTAACAAATGGGCCTTATGTTGAAATTAAGGAAGCCATTGGAGGATATATTATTATCAGGGCTGAGTCCATGGATGAAGCGGCTGAAATTTCAAAAGGGTGTCCGATATTATCGATCGGCGGAAATGTGGAAGTCAGGACCATTGTTCCTATGGAATTTTAACCAGAGGCATATTTAAGTGATCTCATCATGCATGAAAAAGAATTGCTCCCTCATCTTTTCCGCACGGAATACAGGAAAATTATTTCGGTACTTGTGAGGCATTTTGGATTTGAGCAGTTTGCTTTAGCGGAAGATATCGCAAGTGATACATTTTTAATTGCTGCTGAGACATGGGGGATTAAAGGCCTTCCGGAAAATCCGGTTGCATGGCTTTATACTGTTGCAAAAAATAAAGCCCGCGACCTGGTAAAACGTAATGCTATTTTTGAACATAAAATTCGTGCAGCAATTATCAGCGATGAAAAATCTGATGCTGAAACTGATATTGATCTTTCTGAAGAAAATATCAAAGACAGCCAGTTGCAGATGATGTTTGCCATAGCTGATCCGATCCTGTCCACTGAATCTCAAGTTGCGCTGATCCTTCGAATTTTATGTGGTTTCGGTATTGAAGAAATCGCTGATGCTTTTTTATCCAATAAAGAAACCATTCACAAGAGACTTACAAGAGCAAAGGAAAAAATAAGATCGGCTAAAATTAAAATTATATTACCGTCACCTGGTGAGATCAATCAAAGAATTGATGCCGTTTTAACCAGTTTATATCTTTTATTTAATGAAGGTTATTATTCCAGCAGTCGCGATTCAGTTTTAAGAAAGGATTTCTGCCTGGAAGCCATGAGGCTCACACTACTCCTTATTGAAAATGGAAAAACCAATAAACCTCAAGCAGAGGCTTTGTTTGCACTTATGTGTTTTCATGCATCCCGCTTTGATGCGAGGGTAGATGATAATGGTGAAATCATTCGCTATGACGAACAAAATGTCGCTTTATGGAATGAAGAACTTATTTTAAAAGGCCATTATTATCTTAATAAAGCGTCCAGGGGGAAGGTATTAAGCAGTTACCATATTGAAGCCGGCATTGGGTACTGGCATACGATTAAAGATGACAGCAGTAAAAAGTGGGAAAATATTTTACAGTTATATAACCAGTTATTAATTATCGGATATTCACCGGTAACTGCTCTTAACAGGACTTATGCGCTTTCGAAAGTAAAAGGTAAACCTGCCGCAATCGAAGAAGCAGAGAAACTTGGTTTAACAAACAATCATCTCTACCATGTGTTACTCGGCTATTTCTATACAGGAAACGACAACAAGAAAGCAAGGAGCCATTTGGAAACTGGGCTGAGACTGGCAAAAACGGAGAGGGAGAGAAGCCTTATTCGGAAAGACCTGAAGAAAGTATGGGAGTATGGGAGTATGGGAGTGTGAAAATTATTCCCATACTCCCATACTCCCATACTCCCATACTTTCTTTGATCAGCTTTCCTTCGTATGTAAAAAACTGCTCACTTTTTCCTGCGCAGTGTGTAAAAAATCACTTCCCTTAGTTTGGGCCTGGGCAAGGAACTCAGCGTCTTTGGTTTTGATTGATTCTCCGATAGCAGCCATATCCAGATGTTCGTGCATGGATGCAGGAACTCTTTCCTTGATATATTCCATCATATGATTTGCAGCATCTTTGGCCTGATCTGCGGTCAACCCGATTTTTTCCTGTAATGATTGAATTAATGCGTTCATAAAAAAAGATTTAGAATAGTAATTTAACCAAATACCCCGATTTTACGTCCGTTATTCCTGGAATTTACAATTGCTTATTTTTTGACCACAGGTGACAGTTTAAAAACAATCACTTCATGGGAAGCAATTTCACGTTCCAGTTTTTTGTCTGTTTTTCCGGCATCCTTTTTCAACCAAAGATCCCGAAGTGAAAAATACTGATTGTCAAAATGGATTTCCAGGCCGGACTGGGCATCAGAAATATTAAGATCCTTCCATTCCAGTTCAATTTTTTTTGAACTGCCCGTGCGGTTAAGAAAACAAATGGCCAATTCATTATTCTTTAAGGGCTTAACCCACATCTCAAGACTATCATGTAATACCATTTTAAACGCTGATATGCCACGGGCATCCTGGTCTACTGCGATCATCTCTTTGTTGGTAAGTATATCCCGTGTTTGCGGTGACATTTTGCGTAAATCATTTCCGGCAGCAAGAGGCGCTGCCAGCATACACCAAAGGGAAAAATGAGATTTGTCCTCGTTGTAACTCATACCATTTCCAACTTCCAGCATATCCGGATCGTTCCAATGATTCGGTCCGTTGTATTTTCTAATGGGTATCTGCTTATCAAGGTTACTTATAACAGACTGAGCTTCCCAATTTCCGTAACTTTTGTTCGAAATGAAACTAGGAGTAATATCTCCCGTGGTACGATAAAGTTCTCCCACTCCGCCTGCCCAAAGCCAGGGGTTATGACCACCCCATTCGCAGATGCTGAATACGATAGCCCTTCCGGTGGCCCTTAAAGCAGCACTCATGGTCTTATATGCTTCGGGTGTATTAAGACTATCCGTATTGCACCAGTCATATTTTAAAAAATCCACACCCCAGGATGCATATAATCTGGCGTCCTCATATTCATGGCCCCTTGTGCCAGGATATCCAGCACAGGTTTTAGATCCCGCACAATTATAAATGCCGAATTTCAAACCTTTTGAATGAACATAATCTGCAAATGCTTTCATCCCGTGGGGAAATTTCACCGGATCAGCAAGCAGGCTGCCATTCTGATCGCGATCCATAGCCATCCATCCATCGTCAAGAACAAAATATTGATAGCCGGACTCCCGCATTCCTGAACTGACAAAAACATCCACCATTTCTTTCAGCATGTCTTCATTGATTTTTGTCTGGAAAGTATTCCACGTATTAAATCCCATTGGTGGTATTGGAGCAAGCTGGCCGGTAAGCATCTTACCGCTCATTTTATTAGCTGAGGATTCGCCGTTTTGGGAAAATGCTTCGAAAAGAAAAACTAGATAAAAAAAGGAAAGAAATAACACTTTGAAAAACTTCATGTAATTAATATTAAGGGTGTAATTTTCCGTTAATCTGGGTATTTTTTGTCGTTTATATATTGAACTATTCCCAGCAGGCTTTGTTCGTTAATTTCGGTATCGTGCAGCGAGAAAAATCCGTCCAATAGATTTGAATCATCCTTAAATGCCCGTCTTACAGCATTTTCTTTCAGCAACAATTTCCTGAACGATTTGTTTCCCGGATAAATAAGAAAGTATTCGTAAGTATCAATAAATTCATCAAATTTTCTTCCTTTTGAGGAATAACCATCAGATGAATAATCTGCCCAAAAGTAATTTGTAAGCAGTCTTTTATATAAAGAATATCCTTTTGTGGATTCAATTACCGGTGTCAGATAAAATTTATTGCTGATCCAGGATATTTTTTGAAAAGTATAGAGCATATTATTCTCTTGCAATTCAAAACTTCGAACAGAATCAATTGGATAAGTCCTTAATTTATAGTTATTGTCAATCACGTAAATAAGATTTTGCATCTTATCGTAATTAAAAAGCATTTCCTGGTCAGGCTCCGGAATCCGATGATTATTTATCAATTCAATATATCCCTGGGCCCAGCTTTTAGCCAGGTAGGGACTCCCTACAACCTTTTCTTTTTCGAAAAAATGTGGTAACAGTTCAGGATTCCTGTCAATAAACGAAGGGAGTTTTGGCTCTGCAGGTTCCTGGGCTACCAGTTTACCAAAACAAAACGAAATGCAGAATATTATGCAAAGCCACAATCGTTTTCTATTTTTCGTCGAAATTAACACCAGGTTTATCTTATTAAAAATTCATCATAAAATTAAACAATATAAACCATTGCATTCAGAATGCCAGATGTACTTGGTGTTAATATTTATTACACGGCTTTCAGTTATATTAAAATAATGAATTTGATAAATAGTTCGCAATGATCCTATTGACCCATCATATCCCACAGCTTCGAAAGATCGGGATTCAGAACAATCTGAATACGGCGATTCATAGCCCTGCCCTCCTTGGTACCGTTATCTGCTACCGGATTATACTTGCTTCTTCCACCTGCTAGGAGCCTGGTAGGGTCTACATTATATTTGTCTCTCAAAACCCTGACAATGCTATTAGCTCTTTCTGTGCTCAGAGACCAGTTATCAGCAAACCGGGCATTATGAATTTTAAGAGAATCGGTATTACCAACTACATAGATCTGTACCCTTGGATAGTTATTAAGTACAGAAGCAAGGGGTGATAATGCCTCTTTGAATTCTTTTCCCAACGTAGCACTTCCCTGTGCAAATAATAAAGCTTCAGGAAGACTCACATATAAAAATCCGTTTCTGAAACTTACATCTATACCTGAATCAGCTAGTGCAGATAATCCGGCAATAATTTTTTCCCTGATTTCTTTCAGCGAAGTTCCCTGTTCGGCAAGAGCCGCGTTCAACATTTCCTGTCTGGCCTTCAAATCTTTTATAAGGTCCCGGTAAGCATTGGCATCTTTGCTCAAAGAAGCGTTTTGACTGGATAGACTTGCAATCTGGTTATTCAGATCGGCAATCTTGGCATTGTCGGCATTTGTTGTGTTAGTGAGATTCGTATTGCAGGTTGTTAAATCAGTTTGCAACTTTTGGTTCTGTTCCTGAGAAGCAAGAAGTTCCTTTTTTGCCTTGCAGGAACTCATAACGATTACAATAGCGAAAAAAATTCCGGTGATTAATCTTGATTTCATAAATAAGATTTTAAGTTGTTTGAATTTATCAGGACTTCAAAATTCGGGTAATTATAGTTATAAAGCACGTACCCCTTAAACATATCGGTAATGTAACGGTTAAATAACCTAAAAAAGGGCACTTAAAAGTTAAAAACTCTTTGTAACTTTTACCTCTTGTCAGTTATCCACTTTATACTATCGTCTGTTTGCATTGCCATTGCAAATACAGTTATTGAATGGCTTTTCATCGGTTTTTTGTTTCATAAGTATCAGGCATTAACGCCGCAAACCTGGCGAACTGAAAAATATACAAGCTATGTGTACAGCACTTTGTTATCTCTGCTGTTCGGAATTATATTTACCTTCTTCTATATAAAAATAGGTTCGAAATATGTTCTGGCCGGAGACATATGGTCAGCATGTAAACTCGGTTTGATATGTTTTGCAGGTTTTACTTTTATATCAGAATTGGGTAATGCCATCTACATTAACTACGACAAAAAATTCCTGGCTGGAAAATTGATTGCCACCTGTTTAAGTTATATGGTAGCAGCAATTATTGTCAGCCATTTCTATTCTGCATAATTTATGTTTAATAAGGTTAGAAAATTTATCAGATTGGTTTTTTCTTCATCGTCTGATACACCGGAACAACTTACACTGTGAATAAATTATTGACATAAGCTTAATATTCCGCTTATTGTAATTTCTTACCTTTCTAAAGGAAATCCATTTGTAAAAGATGGATTCCTCTCCAGGATATTTCTATACTGTTCTCATAACCTTTTAAAACTAAATACTACCAGGCTACAACCTGAACTAAACTTACCCATGGAGTTTAAATCATTTTATTCATTCTAAAAATTTATTGTATGTCCAAAAAACCAAACATCCTGCTCGTGCATGGAGCATGGGCAGACGGGTCCAGTTGGGGCAAAGTAATTCCGCTTTTAACCGAAGCAGGATATAATATAGTAGCGACGCAACAGAAATTAGTATCACTGGAAGAAGATGCAGAAACAGTACGCCGTGCTGCTGAAGTGCTGGATGGTCCTGTACTTCTGGTGGGACATTCATATGGAGGAGCTATTATCACTGAAGCGGCCCATTTATGTCCGAATGTAATCGGGCTGGTTTATATTGCCGGCTTTGCACTGGATAAAGGAGAAAGTCTTGAAATCCTTTCGGCAAGCGGGCCCGTTGCTCCTCCGGGTGCGGCAGCTGTCCGGCCGGATAAATACGGACTTTTGTGGATCGACAGAGAAATGTATGCGGATAACTTTTGCCAGGATGCAGATAAAACGGAAGCTCATGTTATGGCCGTTGTTCAGAAACCACTTTCATTAACCGCCTTCCAGGGTAAAGTAACCGATGCTGGTTGGAAAAATCTTCCCTGTTGGTACCAGGTTTCAATGAACGACCGGATGATCCCTCCTCCCGCTGAACAATTCATGGCTACACGTATCAATGCAAGGACCATTAGTGTACCTTCAAGTCACGCATCCATGGTTTCTCATCCGGAAGATATAGGTGGATTCATACTTGGCGCTGCCAATGAACTTCATGCATCAATAGCAGACGAAGCAGCGGTACATGCATAAGCTATTGGAATAAAAGGGTACCGAATCGTTCATAATCGTGAAAATTGGTTCTGGTGAGTTGCCAGGACCAATCTGAAACATTATTATCATAATCTATCCTGTAAAAATTAGCACGCCAGCGGGTCCCTTTTACCGGCGGCAAATTGGTCATGGGCTTAAGCAGTTTGTATGGGATAAAAAACTCTGCTGTCCAGGCAACGATATAAGTATTATTTTTGATCACATGGGTAGCATGCCGGGTTTTTCGATCGCCTTCATAATGCCAGGGCCGCCAACCCAGGAAATTTCCCCTGATATTCGGAACGAGTATGGGCAATTCATAGTTGAAAGGTGAAAGTTCATATTCAAAATACATAGGCACCGATTCGTCTGTCCAAAAAAACGCCTCAACCACATCTTCCTTAAACAGGTCCGCAAAATCTTCTCTTAGTGTTGATGTCAATTTATTGTCCTGGCAATAATACAAACAATAAATACCTGAATCAGAATATAGAATTTTCATCTTTGTCTGGTAAACATCTCCGTGATCTTTCCTTTTGGGCAGCTGAAGCCATTTTTCTCCATTCCAATTAAAGGCAGTTCCATCGCCTGTGATGTCAAAATCATTTGTTTTATTTACAGTCAGCACCGTTGAGTCGGGAGATTGTCCCCTGAGAGTCGTAGTAGCCAAAGAAGAAATCAGAAATAAAGAGACAAAAAATACAGTTGATTTAAAATTCATATGGCCCGTCATTTTTGGATACATTCATTTGCCAAGCATGGGAAATAGTCTTTTTATATCATCATCACTGGGCTGAGCGCCGTATTCACAAATTTCAAATTCTTCAACGAACTGAACTTTATCAGCCCGATCCTTGCCATACCATTTTTCGAGAGATGCCCTGGCCTCGGGTTTAATTGTTCGTGTATTCCTTTTGTAAAGCCATTTGATACGATCTTCCTTGCTTTGCGGAACTTCGTCGGAGTAATGACCTATCCAGGGCAGCCATTCATACATCTGGGATTGATGGGCATCCAGTGCGGCAATCTTTTTATCATACGTGCTGGTAATATCCACTACGATGTCGGGGCGAAAAGGATTAGGTCTTTGAAAATGATCTTCATAATATATAAACACCGGATTTTTTTTCAGTGCCGGAATTTCGGGTTCAATATTGGGAACTGCTACCATATAGGCAGCATCCTGCAATAGTACGCCGGTATAACGGTGATCAGGATGATAATCGTTCGGGCGTGGTGCAAATACCAGGTCTGCATTCCATTCACGAATCTCTTTTATGATCTGCAGCCTTACTTCCAATGTTGGCATCAGCAGGCCATCATGATTGTCAAGCACGTCATAAGTAATTCCCAGCCGTTTTGCCGATTCCTGTGTTTCTGCATATCTTCTTTTTGCAAGTTCCTTTCCTTTTAATGTCTGGTGACCGGCATCTCCGTTTGTTACAGATACAAATTTTACAGCATATCCCATCTGTGCAAATAATGCAGCGGTTCCACTACTTCTTTCATCACAATCATCCGGGTGAGCCCCGAACATGATAATTCGGATCTTTCCGTTGTCCTGCTGCGCATTTAAAGAAGCTGATATGCTAATGACCAGCCCTATTGCAGATAAAAAATTCCTGTAAAAGATTTTCATAAAAAAACTTTAGTGTGATTATAATAGAAACCAGAGTAATGGCAGAGCCGTTAAATATAAATGCTGCGTTCCTGTTCAACTTCTTCCCTTATCTTATGAATGGTATAATCCAATTCTTCTTTTGTAGTAAATCTTCCCAGGCTAAAACGAATGGAACTATGCGCTTCTTCTTCCGTTAATCCCATTGCTATCAAAACATGGCTTGGTTCTGGTGACGCCGAGCTGCAGGCAGAACCTGATGACACTGCGATGTCCTTGTTCATATGTATCATCAGATCGCTTGCCCGACAATTTACAAAGCGAAGATTGGTAACATTTGGCAAACGGTTCATAGCCGGACCGTTTCGAATACATCCTTTTAATTTGAGCAGGGATGCTTCCAGGTAATCCCTTAAAGATGCAATTGAATTGCTTTCTGCGGACAGGTTAGACTGGGAAAGTTCACATGCTTTTCCCAGACCTACGATACCCGGCACATTCAGGGTTCCGCTTCTCATACCCATTTCGTGGTTGCCACCATTGATTTGTGCCATAAGCCGTACCCTTGGATTTTTTCGCCGCACATACAATGCACCAACTCCTTTGGGGCCATAAATTTTATGGGCACTAAGGGCCAACAAGTCGATTCCATCCTGCTGGACGTTGACCGGCAGCTTGCCAATTGCCTGTGTTGCATCCGTGAAAAAAATGATCTGGTGTTTTTTAGCGATGGCAGCGATTTCCCGGATAGGCTGGATGACCCCTGTTTCATTATTTGCATACATTACGGCGATCAGGGTGGTCTGGTCAGTGATCGTTGATTCAAGTTCTTCGAAATTGATAAAGCCTTCCTTATTTACTTTTAGATAACTGATCAGGGCTCCTCTTTTTTCCAATTGATGACAGGTATCCAAAACAGCTTTATGTTCCGTTGCAACTGTTATAATGTGATTTCCCCTGGTGTTGTACATTTCAAAAACACCTTTAATCGCCAGATTATCGCTCTCTGTAGCTCCTGATGTAAAAATGATTTCTTTGGAATCTGCTCCAATCAGTGAAGCAACCTGTTCGCGTCCTATTTTCACCGCTTCTTCAGCTTCCCATCCATACTGGTGACTGCTACTGGCAGCATTTCCAAATTTTTCAGTAAACCACGGCAACATAACCCCGAGTACCCGTGGATCGCAGGGAGTAGTTGCATTATAATCTAAATAAACGGGTAGTTTCATAAACCTTGAAAGATTAGTTACAAAATTAAGCAGGAATTGGTTCATCAAACAGCATTCGGAACTAATTAAAAGTGAACCCGACCTGTAAATTTATTCCTACAGATGCGGGTTGATTATTCCCGAATCTGGCCGGAAGAGATAACGCAACAAAATAATTTATATCTTTTGTTTGAAGATAGACTTTGTTAAAAACTGGTGTAAAGCCGTACCGCCCCTGCGTTTCAAAAGCAAGTCGTGGTATAAAAGTGAAATTATGTTTAAACCGAAACATGGGTCCCGGATCAAACAAAACATTGCTGGTCTTTGATGTTGCCTGACCACCTGATGGTTGTGACCATTGAATGGATGGAGTTACTTCAAAACTGAATCCAAATTTTTCGCTGTAGTAAATATTTATTCCGAATGGAAATC
>Ga0207065_1077_pt1 | contig 24505 bp, 19 predicted proteins | sample Alteio_BWMinCont_27_FD_153492 | JGI IMG/M metagenome (GOLD analysis project Ga0207065, IMG submission 153492) | Enriched cells from forest soil in Barre Woods Harvard Forest LTER site, Petersham, Massachusetts, United States -... | ecosystem: Environmental > Terrestrial > Soil > Temperate forest >...
ACGTTGTTGAAGTAGGGCTTGAGGTAGCAAAACATCGGCGGCATCGGGTTCGTGCCGTCATAGGCCATGGTTACGGATTGTGCGTTACGCAGTTCCATGAAGATTTTCGTATCGAAGCGGGGATCGTGGTGAGGGCTGTAGCTCTTCGAGGCGGTTATATTCGCCTTGTGAGAGAGGGCCTTGCCGGTGAGGAAGCTGACATTCGCGTCGTGACCGCTTTCCGAGAGGTTGTAGCTAGCCTTTAATTTATCCTCGCGCCCGCAAAGCTCGCTGGCGATTCGCGCGGAGAAGTCATCGGAGAGCGACAAGAAGATCTTGGTGCGAAACGTCTGCAGTAGGGTCCGCCACGATTCCCCTGGCAACGCTGACTTAAGGGAACTGATGCTCTGGGTCGCGATGATCGGAATACATTTCGGCTGCCGGGACAGGCTGAAGAACTTCTCATCGCCGGTAGGTTCGCTCTCACCGACCGTGGCGAAGTGTTGATACTCGTCACAGAGAAATAACACCTGTCGGAAATAGCTTTCCGGATGCTTCTCCATGACGGGCACGCGATTGAGCACCGCTCGTTCGAAGTCGAGTTTCAACATCACTCCGAGGGCCTTGGCGAGGCCGGCGTTCATGGCGATCGGAAAATTGAGCGCGCAGACCTGGCCATTTTCGACGAGCCATGAGAGGGAGGGCAGCGGTCTGCCAAATTTGAAATCCGCATTGGCCTGGGAGTCGTAGCATTCCGCGGGAGGGCAGAACGTGCGCTTGACGTCTGGGTTGTCGTCGAATAGCGAAAGAAATACCGAAATTCCCTCGACGATGGAGGTCCGCAGCTTGGGCTCGATTCTCTTCCAATCCTGAAAGAACCAGCGTTTCACGGCTTCGAGTTGCGCTTTCTTCTGGGCCGGAACGGGGTTCTTGCGAGAAGCGTTTTCCGCCTCCCATTGAATGGCTTTGTCCTTCAACACCGCGACGAGGCCTGGTGTCAGGGGCGCCCGGTAGCGATTGGATTCCTTGTCGAGCCGGAATTTGAATCGGTCGAGGTCGTGCGGATGCTTCAGATACTCTTCTTCCCACAGCATCGCGAAATCGGCTTCGATGAGCCGGCGCCCCGCCTCCTTTATTTTGCTTTCGAGTAGGTCAGGGTTGATGGCGCATTCATATACATCAAAGAGCGTGACGTAGTCGAAAGCGACCTTGTGAAGCAGGATGATAAATTTCACGAGGTTGGTGTAGGCCTGCTGCCAGAAGGGCTCCTTGCCCCGGCCGAAAAGGTTGTTCAGTAGCGAAGCGATGTTATAGGCAAGGGCATAGGCATCGAGGTCGTTATGAAGGGGGTTGTAGCGATACTCGGATTCGAGGCTGATTTCGACGTAGTCGCCGGCGCGTCCGTGCCGCGCGAGGATTTCCTGCACTTTCCCGCAGAAGTCGCCTTTCACTTCCAAAATGAGTCCGCCGATGCGCCGGTCGGGGTCTTGGGCGCGATACGCCAAAATCTGCTCAGCGAAGGGGTACATACAACCTGCCGTTTTTCCAGAGCCGACGGCGCCCACGATAGCGATGCCTGTGAACAGCCCTCGTTCCGGAATGACCAGCCAGCGCGGTGTTTCCGATGGGACTTGCTTGCGGGGGTGATGTACCTCGCCCAGCACGAGAGAGAGTTCTGTCCTTTTCCGAGGGTCTGAATACAGAGGCAATTTGCCTGCTCGAATCCTCCGGCCTGCTTTGAGGGCGAAAATGTAGACGCCGGAAAGCAGGATCGAATAGACGACGTAAGGCGTTGTATAGAGGAAGAGGGTGTAGGAGTACTTGAGAAAGAGAAAGGCCGACAGAGAGCGAATGGCCATGACCCGCAGAAAGATATTGTCTTCCGGGAATGGCGCCCTAAAGTAGAGCGCCATTCCCGTAGCCGCCGAGAGAAGGCAGGCGACGAAGTGCCTCGAATGGAGGATTCGTTGGATCATGTCCGCGCCGCCTTTGGCGCGGCATGGACATCCTTCCTGTCGGCTTGCGTTTGCTGTTGCTTGCGCCAGCGGCGAAATTCCACATCTCTCCAAATCACGATCTTGAGTGCGGAGTTGACGACGTGATCCGGCGTGCTCTGAATGAAGGTCGCGTACTTCTCAACGGCCACTGCGATGGGCTCCTGCAGTTCGTATTCGCGCTTCACCATCTCGGGTGGCTTATTAATGATGGACATGATTTCTCCTTTCCTTATCTCTTGTCTTTTCTTGGCCTAACTGGACGCGGGCAAAACTCAGGGTGAACAGAGAAATATTCTGTTCACAGGGCTGGAGCGACCGCCACGGTTCCGGTGGCAACGAAGTGGGGTCGCTCCAGCCCATCCGGGTGTTTTGCCCGCGTCCGAACTGAATGTCGCGCTATGCGCAACCTCTGTGCTCCCAATAACTTCCGTTCACCGCAGAGGTGAACGGAACGGTGAACCGCACAGTGAACCGTGCCGTTCATGCGCCGTTCACCCGGTTTCTGATCTTCTCGTCGAGTGGTGATCGCTCATTCCGGACGAGATAGGTGTCAAAGAAGACCGTCCGGGGCGGAGCTAGCTGTGAAAACTCAAGCCTCAGTTCAGTTTCGGCGAGACCGCCTGTGACCCATACCTGGTAAAGACCTTCAAAGCGCTCGCCGTGAAACCGACGGCGTGCCTCGTTCAAAACCTCGAAGTCCGTCGCCACCGGCACAACGTATTCGTGCCTCTCCCACTTTCTGCGGATTTCGAAGTAACGAAGCACCTCGCTGGATACGTCGGATTCGAGCGGTTGTTTGACGCTCGAGCGGAAGCGATCTTCGGCGCGGCGAAACTCCGTGGTCCGCGGCGCAATGTAGAGCAAGCGAAAGGTCTTCAAGTGCCGGAAGAGTCCTTGATAGGCCGCGAGATGCGCGACAAAACTCCATAGGCTTCCCGTGCCGGAATCGACGTACCCGAATGTGACCACAGGCGAGGCCCCCGATAAGGGGGCCGCGAGAAAGAGAGGAAGCTTGTCCACGAAATAGCGAACGGTCGGATGACTTCCAGGTCCGCCCTCGTAAACCTTCGCTGGGAGAACGTCCTTCGGAACGCCAAGAGATTCACAGAAGAGATTGACCTTGTCGTTCTCGGTCTCAAGAAAGTCGTGCCCTGGATTCTCAAGGAGAAAGTCCATCTGCACGAGGCGCGTGCGGATGTAGTCGAACGAGTGCCGGCGACGATTGCGGACGTTGTCCTTATCGATGGGCCCGTAGACAAGCCGGGAAAACAGATGAAAGACTGATCCTGCGCCCAGGTAATCACGCACGGTGGCGTGTGCGTGCTTCAGGAGTTTTTGTGAGAAGGCCATGGAGCGCTTTCCCCGGCTCACTCCGGTGAAGGTGTTGAACTGACGCATGGTGAAGTAACCTGAGTGCGTCGCCACCACGTAAAGGAAACGTGCCTCTGGTTCCGTGTAGCCGAGAGCGGCGATTCGTTCGATTTGATCCTGGGGCATTTTCATAGCGACAAAATCTCCGCCGTCAGTTCACGTTGATCCAGAACGCGCCGGAGGTTCGACACGTCGTTGGCATGCGCGTAGATGGAAAATCCGGCGCGGACTTTTTCCGCCAGATGCCGTCCGCGGTAATGGGTCGTGGCAAGTTCGATGTCCACACGAGCTCGCTCTCCCTCGAGGGTGTCGTACTCGATGCGCACGTCAGGAAGAGGGATCTTTCCGCGCACCACTTGAAGCTCATGCCGTTCGGCCACGGTGCGCTTGCTCTCGGCAGAGGCGCGGTCCGGACCGAGTTTCGCGAGGTCGTGGTAGACCCGCTTTTTCAACTCGTAGTCGAGGACTACGCGGAGGTTGCGTCCGCCCCCGCGTTCGATCTTGTCCGCCGCTTTCTGGTAGAGCCGGTAGAGGTCGGCGTCATGGTCAGCTTCGCGTGGTTTGGCGAAGCCAAAGTAAAGGGCCTGATCCTTACCGGCGATCCTGTTTGTGGTGAGGAAACGGTGGCCCGACTTGGTGAGCGTGAGCAATTGTCGTGAGCCCTTTCGCTCATGAGGAATGGACTTCATCTGGACCAGGCCTTGCCGGATGAGGTTTTCGACATCGGGTCTCATTCGGCCTTTATCGCTGCCATAGGCGAACTCCGTCAGATCCTCCTGGGCAATCACGCGAAACTTGCCAACTTCGACCATCGTTGCGATTTCCGAGGTCCGCAAACGATAGGTGCGGCCCCTGATTTCGTAGACCTGGCGCGGCTCCGGCGAGCGAGCCGCGCCGGGATCGGTATGGGAACTTGCCCCCTGTGCACGCTCTTCCCGCAGGTGGTCAAGCGGCCCGTCATTGCGGGCTGGCTGTTGGGGTTTGCGCTCGCGCTCCTCGGAGACCTGGCGCGGACCGATGAACTCCTCGGGTTCGTAGCCGCGGGCCATTTCAGTCGGTCTCCTCTTCAAACCAAGGCGCGGGCACCTCGGTCCCACCCGTGTGAAGCTGTTTGTCGAGATGGGAGAGTTTTCGCCCGGTGTCCTTGAGGAAGAACTTGCGAATGAAAACGAAAGCTGCAGCAAACACGTTGACGGACAGGAGAGCCACGTAGGTCAGGATGGGTGTCGCATATTCGCGCCAAAGAACGAGCTTGTAAGGCGCGAAGAATTTCGGTTCCCCCATGAGCCAGAAAACCAGGGCAAGCAGGAGGGCAATGGTGATGATCAGTGCGTTGCCAATCATTTCAGGCCTCCCGAGTGGAGTGAGGACTGACGCGAGGTTGCGCGAGGGACCCGATGGCTAGAGCCGGCCGATTGCGGGATCGGTCGCGGAGTCGGGCCCTGGGGTGGGAAAACCTCGTAGACGTATAATTCAAGGGCATCGGCGATGTTGTACGCCAGGGCGATGCTTGGCAGAAAGCGCCCTTCCTCGATGGCGTCGATGCACTGGCGATTGACGCCTACACGAGCCGCGAGATCGGTTTGCGTCCAGCGTTTTGCTTTTCGGAAGAGTTGAACACGGTTTCTCATTTGAATGCCTCGTCTTCACGGAAGTAGGTGATCGTCAGGCCCAAGGGGTTGATGGGAATCAATTCATTCGGCACGCGGCTCTTGAAGAGGAAAACGAAGTTGGCGGTATAGAGATCGCGCTTCAGTTCGCTGTGGTCGGCGGGAGAGTAGTAGACGAGATAGAAGTCCACACGTGCACGGAATGGAGGAGTCTGCATCTCCTCGAGTGCGACTTTCTTTACTTCTACGTCGATCTCTGGAGCTGAGGTGTTCGTAAGGAATTTACGAATGATGTCGCCTTTGCGGTAGGCATCGAGAATACCGTCGGCAAGCTTTCCGTCGAGGAAATAGAGGGACTTCGAAAAGTCATCCTGAATGGTGTAGCGGTTGCGGCGATAGTAGAGGCCGCAAAACTGCGAAAGAAAATACTTGGCCTCCGCGTCCTGCGGCTTGTACTCAAGGTTGTGGTAGTTGATAGCCTCAGCCCGACCAAGGTCGTCAATCCGGATAACCAGGGGGCGGAAATCTTGAAAGGTTTTGATCGTCTTCAAATCAAGGAGCAAGAGGCCCACGGCGATGAGAGAGACAAGTGTGAGGGCGATTTTCAGATAGGTGTTGGTCACCATGGGGTCACCGTATTGTTCGAGATAAAGCCGCTTGGCATCGTGGAAGCTGCGGTCGTCACTCATGGCAGGAGGCCTCCGACGAAGCCGCCCACAACGCCGGCGGCGGACGCGCCGGCGGTGCCGCTGAAGATGTGGTTAGTGAGGGCCGGTATTTTCAGAAGGGCATAGATCGAAGCAAGGAAGGTAATGAAGAGGACAGGGAACGCTTCAATGAGTTGGACGGTCGAAATGGCGCCCTTCGGCTGAAGGTCCATGATTCCGAGGATTAGATTTGCAATGATGTACACAACGGCAGCGGCGATGACCTGGTAGAACGCATATTGAATGAAACAGCGAAACCACCCCCAGAACAGCCACTCCATTTTCGGGACGATAAAGAAAGGTATGAAGACCGGCCCCACAAGAACACAAACAGCGGTGGCGATGAATCCGAAGGCTATGACGACGATGGCGATGGCTTGAGCTGCAGCAAGCAGGATGATGATGACCACGTAGATGGCCGTTCCCAGGACGTCTGCGAGACCGGGCGAGTCCATGCGAGTCTCGAAGTCTGCAATTCTCTGTTCCACGGTTTGGAGTTCGGTCTGATTGATTTTGTTGGCAAGAAATTGAGATTCGTCAGTAATGAGGTTATGGAAACTGGTCCCCACACCCGGAATGGGTGTGCTGTAGTAGTTGACCATTGCGAAGCCAAAGCTGACAGTCAGGAGAAGACTTGCGAAGTTATCGAAGTGGAACGCCTGTCTGCCGCCAGCAGATGAGAGAGCCGATTTAACTCCGAACCAAACGACGAGGATTGTGGCGAAGGCGCGAAAAAGGTTTTGCCCCATCGCGTCGAAGAAGCCGAGATTCTGCGTGAGCAGGTTATTGATGGCCTCGAAAATAAACTGTAGGTAGTCCATGGCGATAGCTCCTTCGACACGACGAGTAGATTGCGGTGCGCGTACTACGGCATTCGGAAGTTCTGAAGTGAACTGGTTAAGGTGCTTGTGACTTGCGAGATGTTTATGGAGAGATTTGCTTGCCGGGAGATGTCGGCGTTGATCGCGTTTGTGGTGGCCTCGCGCTGCTGCTTGGCGAGGATGGTTTGCTGCTCGAGCAGCGACGCCAGGAGCTTGTTTGAATCCTGAAGCGTACGCAGCGTCAGGACTCCCGCGGCGTTGATCTTGTTCAGTACGGAGACTTCGCTATTGAGATCGGAGTCGCTCGAGAACGAGTCTTGTTCAAGGTTTGCGATCTGTGTCTCGATATCCTGGGCACTGCCCCGGATGGAGCCGATGGTGGCCATTGCGTTCACGTTCGCGCCGTCCGCGAGTTGGACGGAGGCATATTGGGACTGCACGCGGTCAAGCTCCGAAGCATTCATGGCTGAGAGATGATCCGGGCTGTACGGGAGCAGTTGGGTTGTGGACTTCTGGTAACCGGTGTTGATCGCGGAAAGCAGACCGGAGTTAATGCCGCTAATCCAAGAGCCGGTATTTCCGAACGTGTCGAGCGAAGCCACATTTCGCCATTGCGAAAACACCGCGCGGTAGCGCGCGGGCATGTTTCGGATGAATGTGGCCATCTGCCTGGCGAGGTTGAGCTGATTGGTGATCTGCGCGTAGCTCTTTTGCAGTTGATTGAGATGCTGTTGAAGTTGCCGGTAACGGAGCAGCGCGTTTTGGTAGTTGGTCGGGTCGTACACGATCCCGCTCCCCAATTGCGCCGAGGCGGTACTAACTCCCAATCCCAACACGAGAAAGCAAATCAGAATCTTTCTCTTCATCGAGTTTTCAGCCTTTCTTGCCTTCAGAGATCAGAAGGCATCTTGTGGTTGGAGTAATCGGGTAGTGCGAGATCGCCTGCGAGATAGACTTTGACTCGGTGGCCTTCGCGGATGGTCACGGTGGGCATGATGTTCAAGAACTTCTCAAGGATTTGCGCAGAAGACTGCGCGGCGCTTTGCGCGAATCCCTGGCGCATGAGGTCGGCGCCGGGCGCGTTCAGGGAGCCTGCGGTCCCCGTCTCTGCGACGGCTCCAAGAGCACCAACGGCCAGCGACACCCCAAAGATGCGAAGGTAGTGATTGTTGACCTGATCCCGCAGCCCGGTGTCGCCGATCTGGTTGAGTCCCTTGAATTGATCGAGGCTGACGGAATACCCGTCCGGCATAAGGATGCGATGAAACACAACGGCGAGGCGTGTCTGGCCGAGGGTGTCCACCTTCTTCGTTTCACCCAGCAGCTTCGCCCCTGCGGGGATCAAAAGATGCTGGCGGTCGTTGGAATAGACGTGGGTTGAGAGCAGGCACTCAACGGGACCTGCGAAGCCTCCGTTGAGACGGTTGATGAGAACGGTTTCGAGAATGGTTCCTTCGAACAGCACGTAGGTTTTTCCTGCCGCCGCGTTGGCCGCGTCAGCGGATGCGGCGGCAGGTCTTTTTGTTTCCTCCTTTCGATCCTTGGTCGTTTCCGCGGAAGCAGTTTGCATCGGCGGGAACGACAGCGTGCCCGGCACCGGAGAAGTCGGGTTTGGCTGCGTCTCTTTCAGAACTTGAGCTATCTGAACTGCGTCAGGCCCTGATGGGACCGAAGCGGAAGCGGCGAGGGGGTTCTCGGTTGCCGGGGACGGAGCACTCGCCGGAGGTTTACGGTAACTCAGAGCCACGTTGGAGGCGAAAAGCGACACATAGGCACGCCTCTTCCGCTCCGCATGGATCGGGTCTTCTTCCGCCCGCTGCTCGCCCGCACCACCGGCACCAGGTTGTTGAGACTGCGCGTCATGTGTGGCGGCGCCGAGTTGCCGGGTTTGCTGCGCAAGTGCGACCTGCGCGACAAGTTGCTGGCGCTGCAAGTCCTGAATGCGGTTCTGCATCTCGGCAATCTTGGTTTCGTTGACTTCGAGCGGTGCCTCTACGGGAACATCTGGCGCCGCTGCTTTGGCTGGCGTTGGGGGATTCTTGCCCCCGGTCAGCCACATGATGGCGACCATGGAAAACGCCAGACCCATGTAAAGCCATGACTGGACGTTCTTGGGCACAAGGCCTTTGGGTTTCGGTGCTTTTTCTTGGACCTCGGCGGGTTGATTTGGTTGGTTCATTGTTCTCCTCTCAGTTCCCGACCACACGCCGCGAAAAAGGCAACTTCTTCTTGCCGATAGCCAGGTAGCCGGTGTCGATGATCTTGGGTGCGATGTAGATACCGTTTTCGAACTGGAAAGAGATCAAGTTCGGCTTGCCGTCCTTGATCTCATAGAGAACGGGCTCTTCCTGTGCGCGGCACTTGATATAGGTGAACGAGTCGTCGTGGTAGATGGCGGAGACCAAGAATGGGTCGCGGCCCGCTTTCGAATCGAGCGTGTAGTCAAACTGGAGTTTCGTGGCGTAGCTGGCTCGGAAGCGGTTCACCTGTTCGGCGGCCTGGGCTTGCGCCGCGCGAACTTGATCCGCGGCTTGGAACCGGAGCGTTTCGAGTTCCTTCTTGTAAGCCTGAGCCTCGCCCGCGCTAACATAACCGCGCAGCCCCGTGTTTGCCGCGATACCGGAGGCCTCCTTCTGCTCCACGAAGAGCTTGAGATCGGGGTCAGCGTTCGGCTGGTTGCTGATTTCGGTCAACAAGAACGAGTAGACGTGACCGCTCGCGGTGATGAGGTTCAAATTGCTGCGAATGCCGGCCTGCGCCGGATGGACATAACAAAGGTTGTGCGCCCCGTTGATGACCCAGAATTCCTTATCGCCGGTGGTGAAATCGAGAATCTCTTCGTCCTCGGGCAGCACGATGAGCGTTGAGAACCGGAGCTTGGCGAGGACGGGGACAATGTCTTCCTTCGAATACTTCACGACACGCGCCGCCGTTTCCGTCGCGGCGAGTGCCGGCACGGCGGTTATCCCGGCGAGATAGAGGAAGACGAGACTAGCGAAAAGAGGCTTTAACCTTGTGATGCGGTTCATTGTTTTTCTCCTGAGATGGATTTGTTGTGTGACAACTACAATGCGAAGAGCCGAGACGAGAGCTGCTAAACGGCGCGAATGGAACAACCCAAGAAGCTCCGTGTAGCAAGAGCGCGGTACTGCAGTCGAAAACAAACCAGGTCAGTTCAAGGTCGAGCGGAGGTACGACGGTTGCAAGAAATGCGAGGATCCGGATGGATCCGATGAGACTGGGAACGATGAAAATCCAAAGACAAACCAAATCACAAGTGTCCTCATGGCTTCTCGCCGGCGAGCACTTCCAATCCCTTTTCAAATCCGTAGGTGTCAAAAGCTTCCCTACGCTTCCGGTTGTCGAATGGATCGTTTGTATAGAGCCAATAGCTCTTGGGATCGACGTTGAGATTCGCAACCTTTGCCAGTTCCGGCGTCTTGATCAGGAATTGCTGCTTGGGGATAAGACCCGAGATCAGCTCGACTTCGGTCTCGTTCAGGTGAAATTGACGCCGATAGAGGTCGCGGTCCATGTGCGGGTTGGCGAGGAAAATCTTCGTAGCACAGCTCTCGATGATTACGTCGAGAATGTCCGAGCGCTTCAGTTCATCGAGCGATTGCGTCGAGAGGACCATGGCGGCGTTGTGCTTGCGCCAAGTCTTAAGGGCTTCGACGACGTACCGTTGAATGCTGGCGTTCTTCAAGAACACCCAGGCTTCGTCGATGAAGAAGGCTTTGAAAACGGATGAAATTTGCCGGTCAGCGATAACAGCATTGGCGCGATGCAGGATGTAGAACAGCAGTGGTTCCAGAAGTTCCGGGTACCGGCTCATCCTCTGGAAGTCGAAGCACTGAAAGCGCGAGAACGAAATCGTGTCTAGGGCGTTGTCGAAAAGGAATCCGAACTGGCCACCTCGGGTCCATTTTGCCAGACGGCTCGAAATGTCGTGCCCCAGCGTGTTCCGGAGCACGCCCAGCGTGCGCAAGGCCGGGTCCACTGCATACAGGTTTTCGACCTGGTGGAAGAGGTCGCGCTCTGTAGCAGGGTCCAGGTCGCCCGTTCTCTGCCCCTGGATCAACACTTTCAGAAAGAGAGCCAGAAAATCGAGATTCTCCTTCGTCGGTGGCAACGAAAAGGGATTTATTTTGAAATCCTGGGATTCCAGGCCTACGCGAACATAGGAGCCACCGAAGAGCTGTGTGAGGCTCTCGAAGCTACCTCCCAAATCGAAGATAAACGTGTGCGGCTCGTATTTCTGAAGATTGGTGATGAGGAAATTCAGCAGGAACGATTTCCCCGCACCGGTTCGCCCGAGAATCATGGTGTGAGCCACATCCCGGTAGTGAAGATTCAGGAAGTAGGGCGTGTGGTGGTTGGTCTCTAGAACCGCGAGATACTCCTGCCGGAGATGTTGATTGCGAGGTTCGCCACAGTGAAGGGTGAAGAGAAACGAGAAATCGGCATAGTTGGTGTTGAGCAAGTACAGGGAACGCAAGTTGAAATCGTGATTGCCTGGAACCGCGGCGAGAAAGGCGTTCAGGAGGTTGTATTTTTCTTCATAGAGCTGGGCGTCGTGGACGCTGAACACCTTATAGAAATCGGCGCAGGCGCGGTCCACCTTGGCCATATCGAGGTCGTAAATCACGACGGTGAGGGAAAACTGGCCAAAGTAGTTCCCGTGCAGTTCGATCTCCGCAATGCCTTCGCCGAGTTCCCTGACCCGGGATTCCTTGGAATCGTCGAGCAACACGTCCTGCGGGGCCGCGTCGTTCATGTTGACTTGGCTCGCGAACGAACGCTTGGTGTTGTGAAAGTGGCGGCGCTTGGTCTGGATGATCCGGCGCATCTTGCCGGAATCTTCCTTTTTCCATTCCGTGACGATGTAGTAGTTCGCTTCGACTTCGAGCAGCCGTTTGAAAATGAGCGGAAAGCTCTGGGCTGATGGTTCCTTGAGCGTCAAGACCTTGACGTAATAGTCGTCCAGCCGCAGATGCCCGCGATGGCATTCGATCGGCGATTCGGGAAGGTAGTAATCAAGGAAGTTATCGTATTTGAGCTTGGCGAGATCGAGTTTGTCGGGATGGAAATTGAGCGTTCTCTTGAGAACGCGGAATGCCTCCTGTTTGTCGAGTATCCGAACAGCGAGGAAATCGCTGACTTGCAGGATGAAGCTGCGAGCTTTCTGAAGCAGCGCTGCCTGAGCAATGTCGACGTGCTGGCCAAGAACAACGATCTGCTTCTGGCGTGAGAAATGCGCCCACAAATCGGCAAGGGCTTTCTTTGGATTCTTTGGAAACTCGGCCAGCGCGCTGCCGAGCTTGTGTGAAGTCTGGGACCCCTTGTAAAGCACGACGTAATAAACCGACAGGGAAAAGAGCGTATCGGCCTTGCTCCCGAGGTAGGCGATTCGATTCTTTATCGCCGTGTCTACTACGTGGTTTGAGTAGAGCTTGTAGGGTATGGTCTCATTGTTGCGCTTGAAGAGGTATTGGTAGACGCGGTAGTTTTCATCGAACAGCTTCACAGCTGATTCGAGACGCTTCGTGAAACCGTCAATCGATCGACCGTCGAGACATTCGTAATCGACGCCGCGAACTTCGAGGATGACGCCGACCTCCCCGCTCTTTGTGAGAAAAATGTCCGGGCCGATGAAGCCGTAGAGATTGATCCGCCCGCTAAGGGAGTCGGTCTCGTTGTAGTTCTTGAAGATTCGGCTAAGCCTGAACATGGCCATCCCTTCGGATTGCAATCGGGGTGAACTTCATCGGATCGTATTGAGCGCGGAGTCTTGCGGCCGTCAGCAAAAATCGGAGGATCTGCGGATCGGTCTGGGTGGCCCAACGGGCCATGGAGTAGAGCAACAAAAACATCAGCAACCCACCGAACAAACTGTTCAGCAGGTTGAAGGTGGCGGCGCCAAGGCACATGGCGAAGAAGAAGAGCTTTCGCTCGGCCCCGAGGATCGTCAGTGGCCGGGATAGCGATCGATACACTCTGTTGATTCGTCTGGCTTCGGCCATGTGCTTCTCCCCTGTGGGACGCCGGTGTTTCAGTTGCCGGGAAAAAGCCAAGACAGGAAGTTCACTGCCGCAATGGCCATTCCGACGCCGAAAAGCACGCCGGCCAACACACGCTTCGAGCCGCCTTCACCGAAGGCGAAGGTGAGCCCGGCCACGACAATCGCAACCAGCGACAGTCCCCGCGCAATCGTGCTCGTAAACGCTTGTTGCAGGACGCTTACGGCGTTTTCCCAGGGGGATTGGCCGGCCACCTGCGGAAATGCCGCTGTTGCAAGAATCAGAGACGAACAGAATGCGCCGGCGACTGACCGGAGCCAGCGGGAGACGGATTTCTTTCGGAAGGCTTTTTTCATTGACGGCGAATTCCTTTCAGATGATGCGAGCCAGACTCGCATCCGGATTAGAAGGCAAACTCTCGCCAGACTTGGTTGGGCGGAACAGTTAGCGCAGGGAGCCGGATGATGAAGTTGCGGCTAGCCGCCGCGAAGCTGCCCCTGAAGCCACATGAGTACGCCCAATCGCCCGTGCAGAGTCGCGAATGTTGTCAGCACGTTCCGATGGGATCTCGGGGTTCTGTTGCTGTTTCGATGTGCTCTACCTGGGCGAGGTGTCCAGCGAGAGTTGCCCTCTACTATTACTAATGGGCAAAAACTCGTTCGAATCTGTCAAAAATAAATCCGTCGCCTTCCGCGAACTATTTTTTCTCTTCTGCGGATTTTGTGAAGGAACAGGAAGCGAAAAAGAAGCACTGTTGATGCCGATGTCATCTGCTGCCTTTTGAAGGCGTTGCAGGATTCTCAGGACGCGGCAGTGAACTGCGTTCTCTGAGAGCGCTGTATGTGTATGAATGATTTCCTTTGCGAAAAACCCGTGCACCCTCAATCTGATGAGTAGATCCCGCTCGAAAACCGAAAGAATTCCGGTACGCTGGCAATGGTCGAGGAAATCGTTCAGAACGGCGACAGTTTCGAATGCGTCGTATCCAAAAGGCTCCGCCGTCTCCCGAGACTTCTCGGCTTCTCTCTGAATGGCGAATCGTTGTTCCTTTTCGGCCCACCGAAATGCATTCTTGCGCAATGTTCGTGTGAGGGCGATGGGAAGATGACTGTTCATTAGAGTTTGAGAAGCGGAGGTCACAAGCTCCAAAAACAACGTGAGAATCTGTTGTCCAATGTCTTCGGGTTCGATCTCTCGAAAACACGCGCACAGCTCCCGATGGGTTCGGTGGATCGTAGGCGCGAACGCGAGCACTAAGACGGACTGGGTCAACTCGACATCGGGTACAGCCGTCTCTACGTAGATCAGTGCTGAGATTAGCTCGCCTGCCAGCGAAGCCTCAAAATCGCCGTAGCGTCTTGTGTGAAGGTCCGTAAGCAGTTCCGACACGTTCGAGAACCTCGCAAGCGCTGGCGAGCTCAACGCCAGGGTTGAGAACCGCACACTTGCCGGTGGCTCGGTAAGCGATTTGAAGAGACGGCGCTCGACCTTGCAGATGTGGCACTTGCAGCGAAGATGTTCCAGCATGATCTCAGCTCCTGAAATACACGACCAGAATCGGCCTCTATAGATAAAGAGGCCCTCTACTCGGAAAACCTCAATTGGAATCTAGAGGTTCTACTTCGAGATTGAGTTGGAGTGGAGTTGCGCTTCGTGATTCTGCGAGCGAAATCTCCCCTCACTATACTAAGAGGCCTCCAGAAAGGAAAAACTCGCGGGGAAAATGTAGGACTTTGTGATTTGTTCAGCTTGTGCTGGCTTGTTTCACAACCGCTCACGCATTGGGCGATCGGTCAGCCCCACCGAGCCGATGGGGAAAGTGCGGCGAGAACTCTCTCAGGATGAGAACATCCAGAGAGGACTGACGGCGGGAAACATTTTCAGGGCCTGCTTTAACAGAACATCTGGATTATCCGCCGTTGCTCGCGCATGCCCGAATATGCAAACCGTTCCGCAGAGCAAAAACCCAGCCGCGACTCGCCTGGTTCTCATCGTTTTCGCTCCGTGATGCCAGGCAATGCGGTCTCTAGCAAAACTGGCTGAACGAGATGAGTGTTTGAGGCTTCGACTTCTAGGTTGTAACTGCCCGCGGGGACTTGTCGGAAGTCAGCCTCGACTCGAATGAGTGTCTGACCTTTGTGCAGATGTGCTTGGGCAGAGTTGGACCAGAATGTGTGGCCACCCGCTGTCAGTCTTACATTGTAGGACCGCTCCTCACTTGCAAACGGCAAGGTCAGGGTCAGATAGAGTGGTGACCTTGGGACACGAACCCGCTGGTGAGATTCCGTTGTTGAGGGTTCGGAACCACGTATCGGAGAAAGTGCGCTCAGGTCTAAGCTGAACGGCAAATAAATTACCGCGGGGTTCACCGGCTGAACGGGGTTGGGTGTTCGGTGGGTCTCCTGAGGAGGAGGGTTCGGTACCCTAAGCCTATTCAACAATAGAGTAGCCCCGATTGCGATGAATAGAGCGCACGCAAGGACTGCTCCTACAAGCAGTGGGTGAGTACTGGACCATTCTGAAATGTGTTCCCATGACAATCTCTCTTTTGCTGCCCTTTGCGATTTCAAGAGAGCCAGCAATTCCGAGTACCGCCTGAAGCAAGGAGAGCAAACTGCCAAGTGCTCGGTGACTTCGGCCTCACTTTCGGTCGGCTTGAACGCAAGAGACTGGAGTGAAGCGTCAGGGGGGCATCCCTGACGGTCCGGGTTAGGAAAAGCTTCCGAAAGATAGGAGCGCGCAAAGTCGAGTAGCTCCCTGTTCATTTTCTCCAGTGTTGCGCGGTCTTTGATTCTCATTCTCATTGTTCAGAACCTCTCGCTAAAGCTCTCCGAAAACTCATAAATCACTTGTCATGCCAAGCCTCGCTCCGACCTTATGGAGGGCCCGGGTGAAGCGCGATTCCGCAGCATGCCCCGATACGCCGTAATACAACCCAATTTCTTTCCAGGAAAAACCTTGAGTCCGCCGATAGAACATGTTGCGGGTCACGGGATCGCACCTTGCGAGCAGTTCATCAACGAGAATCTTGAGGTCAAGTTCGACCTGTGGATCAGTCGAATCGTGAGAACCCGCGGAGCGTGCGCCAACAGTGTCCTCTAAGAGCAACTGTCGCTTCTTGGTCTTGTTTACGCGCCGGATGAAGGCAAGAAAGAGGTACGACGGAAGGTCTCGAACAGCATTCTGAGTGCCATGTCTTTTCGCCTCTAGTGCGCGGGAAACTGTGGCCGCAGCCTCCTCCAATAGAGTCGCCGCGACCGCGGGGTCAATGAGCTCCCTTTCGGCATGCTCGATCGCTCGGCGCCCGACCTCCTCGGCAGCGTCGAGGACAGAAGGGCTTATTCTCCGCCCAAGGCGGTCCACAGGGCTGATGTGAAAGCTACGATTAGGCGGACGCGCGGCTCCATCCATGATGGGTCGTCTTCCTTAGCCCAAAATGCGCTGGCTGAGCGGGCACTAACGGGGCCGACCAACCTATGCTGCGTACTAGAACTGATGTAACTGCTTCTATAAGTCCGGCATTTCACCCAAGATTCAAGGCGAGTCTTGCCCCTATCTATTAAGAGTACCTGTTTTGGCAAAACCTCACGCGGGAAGCAGAATCCCCTGGATGTGCAGGGACCCTGTGGTCCGCAAACAATTCCATCTAGCGCTTTTCCATCAATGTAACATTGTTGCGTTCTGATCGCCTTGTTAGGACCGTCGACCGTCTCGATTTCATCTTCTTGAATGCCGCTGATTTAATAGGCATTAGCGCTAGATAGCATTTGTGGTAGGGAGGTCATGAGTTCAGGAGATTTTGATGTCGTATGATTCCGTCCGCGGAGCCAATTCTGTTACGAACCTGCCAATATTCGGATCGTAGTATCTGGCGCGGTAGTCGGAAGAGTCGGGCAGAGTGACGATTTCCGCACAGAGGCAATTCGCAACCGGCATCGGCGGAGTTGAGCTAGCCATCTCAACTAAAGTCTCCATCAGGTTGACTCTGAACCCGCACCTTTCAAAAGCCAACCTCGAAGCTGCGGGGCCCCCTCCTGATAGTCACAGCGGGAGAGGCTTCGCGATCAATCCTCGCGCTCGACCTCGATTGACGCGTCCGACTTACTGGCTGCCACCCGCCCGATGCCCTCGCATACGGGTCGTTACGGTCGTCATAACGAATCGCCGAAGTCTTTGTCGAACAGCTTGTGCATGTCTTGAGGTCCAGCTCTGCGACCCAGTTGCGAACGTTTTCGGGCGCGCCACCAAATCAGTAAGAACAACCCCCCAGCCGATCCGAACGTAACTAGATACCCTGAAACACTGGGGTGGAACATATTGTGCAAACCAACGTTCACGAAAAGAAAGGCAAGGCCAACGAGAGTCAAAATGACTCTTCTATGTCGAAAAAAAAAGTAGATTAGTACGGCAGCTGGAGCAAAGCTTGCCACCGCAGGCCGATATTCATGTCGATACAGGGCAGAGACAAACATGCTCAGCAGAAGCGTAATCCCTACGGCCAGGAGGACGAGAAGCGTTTCCTGAGCCGTTAGCCTCTCACGCATTTGCAGGGCCTCCCCTCGCTGTGAGTTTCTAACAACGAATCAATCCCATTTACAAATCGCCAATGCCGCCGCGAATACAAGCGCGTCCGCGCCGAATTTAGCCACACTCAATACAGAAAGGACGGTTGCAAGGGCAGCGACTTCAGGGACGGCAGCACCCAGAGTTGCCGTCGATTCGCCGATTGTAATTGGGTTATATACCCCGGAAGTGGCAGATACAGGCAAACCGATGCTCGTGACGGTCCCTATCGCGATATGAGGTCCGGCTTCAGCAACTCCATGTAGGGCAACCTCAGATGCGGCGCTGAGTCCTTGGTCGACGCGATCACCGAACGGGCCGTCGGAAAACGCGCCAACCACATCTCCGAAGAAGTTGCTGCCTAGTAGGGGAATTTGTACTGGCAAGATAGCGTTTAGTGACCCCTCTTGGGACAGAGACGCTGCACAGCCGAGCAAGGTTCCTCCGCAAAGACCTCGGGGATCGCGAAAATTCGGGGCAGAGTTAGAAACATAAGCGTACTTGTTAATTCCTCCGCGGAAGCCCAACGGATCTTCTCTCAGGAACCGTCCCGCCGCCGGATCGTAGTATCTGGCGCGATAGTAATATAGGCCGGTTTCGGAGTCGAATTCACGTCCCGTATACCGGAATGAGTTTGTGAGCGAACCGGTCGAAGCAGTCAGGTTGCCGTAGGAGTCGTAAGTGTACGTATTGGCAATCGATCCCGCCGCACTGCTGAGCGACGTGATGGAGCCAAGTCCATCGGCGTGGAAGTAGCTGGTCGCGCTGCTGCGGAGCGTGGCCAACGGTTCGTCGATGTTTTGCGCCTGCTCGTAGCGGGCAACAACACCGCCCGACGAATTGGTTTCTTCGATGAGGTTGAAGCCGTCATAGGCGTAGACGCTGGTGGCAGTGGAAGAGGACTTGTAGATTCGCCGGCCGAATGGGTCGTACTTGAACGTGACCGTCCCTCCGCTTCCGGGCAATGTGACGCTAGTCATGCGGTTTTCATAATCCCAGGCATAGGTCGTAGTATTTGACCCAACCACCTTCGTTGAGGTGTTCCCGTTGCTGTCGTACGTGTAGGTCGCGCTCGGCGTCGAGGTTAGCTCGTTGGATAAATTGTTGGAGTACGGCGACACACCCAGGGAGCTGAGACGATTGCCCACCGGGTCATACGTGTAGCTCTCCGTCGTGGTCGAGCTTTGGGTTACGCTGGTCAGCTCGTACAGCGCGTCGTAACCGTAGTTGCTCGCGGTTCCGGACGGCTGCGGCGTGCGCGACGTGCGGTTGCCGGCGTTATTCACGGCATAGCTTGCGCCGTCCAGAGTGGTCGCGCCGCTTTGGTGCAGCACGCTCAGCAGCCGCGACAGATTGTCGTACGCGTAAGCGGACTTTAAGCCGTTCGGACGCGTCATCTGCGTGCGGCGGCTCAGCACGTCATACGTGAACCCGAAGTTGCCAGTGCCACTGAACGCCGCGGGCTGAGTCAGCGTTTGCAAGCGGTTCAAAGTATCGTAAACGTAGGTGGTCGAACCGCTCTCCGGGTCGGTGAACCCGGTGCGGTTCGAGGCCGCGTCGTACGTGTAGCTCGTCGTGAAGGTCCGCCCGGTCAGGAACGTGTACTGCGAGGACGCACCGGTGAGCCGGCCCATGTTGTCAAACGTGAATTGGTATGTGCCGGTGGGATCAGTCACCTGCGTCAGGCGAGAGTCGTTATCGTAGGTGTAATTCACCGCAGTGCTATCAGGATAGGCCTTTTGCAGCAAGCGGCTCAACTGGTCGTAAGTGTAGGTTACGGTCTGGCTCTTACGGTCAGTCTTTTGGATCAGGTTGCCCACCGCATCGTAATAGTAGAATTCCGCTGTGCCCGCCGGGAACGTCGTCTTGGTGACCCTGCCAAAAGCGTCATACGCAAACGTGGTGCTGTGGTTGTTCGCGTCCTGGATGCTGGTCAGGTTGTTTTCCGTGTCGTACACGTACGTGGTGACGTTGCCGGGAGTGGCCGCATCGGTGACAGTGGTCAGCCGGTCCGCGTCGTCGTACGCGTAGGTTGTCGTCTTACTGTTCTGGTCCGTCACCGTCGTTCGGCGGCCCCTATTGTCGTAGGTGAAGCCCGTGGTGCCTGTGCTGCCGGGATACGTGATGGTCTTCAGTCTGTCGCCTGTGTCATAGGCAAATTGAGTCAGGTTGTTCATCGCATCCGTGACCGACGTGCGATTTCCGTGGGCGTCGTATACATACGTGGTGACGTTCTGCTGCGCATCCGTGATGGTATTAATCAGCCCCGCGGGGTAATAGGCGAGCTTGGTAACGTTGCCAAGCGGGTCCGTAATCTGCGTCAGCTCACCCAACGGATTATAGAAGAATTGCGTCGTGCTCGCGGCAGTGGAGCCGTTAGGCGGCGGAGAGGTGACGGTAAGAACATTACCGTGGGCATCGTACGAATTGGTCGTCACGTTGCCTAGCGGATCGGTCGTTGTGAGTACTTCGCCTAAATTGTTGTACGTGTAGCTGGTTTTGGCAAAAGTGTCCGGACCGATAGGCACGGAGACCGACGACATGTTACCAGCGCTATCGTAGCTATAGCTCGTGACGCGTCCGAGTTCGTCCGTATGGGTTAGGAGATCTCCATAAGGATCGAAAGTATTCGCGTTGGTTCCCCGGACCGTGCAAGAGGAGCAGCCCGAACCCTGCGCACTGAGGGGCACCCAGGAGCCAGCGATCACGGCGGAAACGTAAGTAGTGGGATTGCCGAGCGAGTCCGTCAAATCAGTGGCGCTGGTGAGAGTGAACCATGGGCCGGAAACCACAACTTCGGCGACTCCGACCGAAACTAGGCCGCTCGAGGACAACAGAGGTACCGTCGCCTGAATTTGCGTATCGCTCCAGCTCGTCACGTTGCCGTTCGCTCCGTAGAAGCTGAGGGTGCTGTTGCTTTGTGACGACCCAAAACCGGTTCCAGTAACGGTGATGGTGTTGCCGATCGATCCGGAACTCGGCGATATTCCCGTAATAGTAAGGGCTTCGAGTACCGTGAATTGCGCGCTGTTGCTGGCGACCCCGTCCACCGTGACTGTGACCGAGCCGTTCGTGGCAGTAGCGGGCACTTGTACGTTGATACTGCTGTCACTCCAGGAACTCGCGAACGCTACGACGTTGTTGAACATGACTTGGCTGGTCCCTTGGCTAGTGCCAAAGCCGCTGCCGGTCAGTACCGTAAAAGCTCCGAGCTGGGATCCGGGAGGATTGAGAGCGACGATTGTCGGCTTGATGACGGTGTAATCGACGTTCGCTAGACTAGAAATGGAATTTACCGTCACCACCACGGGGCCGGGCCCGGAAGGCGCCGCGAACGGTACAAGAGCAACAATCCCGGAGTTGCTCCAACTGGTGATTGAGGTCGCTTGGATATTGCTAAAAGTGAGCGTGCTTGTTCCCTGGCTAGCACCGAAGCTCGAGCCGACGACCGTAACGCTAATACCGGTGGCTCCCAACCCCGGCGATACCCCTGAGACAACGGGGCTGGTCCCGATCGTGACTGAGGCGTTATCCAAAGTGGCCGTGGCGAGCATTGTGTTGTCTTGGCTGCAGACGACAAGCCCGATGTAGGCGTTCTGCGCCATCGTAATGCTCTGCCCAGTTCCTACTTGGGTCCAGTTCACTCCATCTGCTGACACATAGGCATAAAATACATTGCTGCTCCGAATCAATTTCAGCCAAGATTCGCCGGTACCGCTACATCCTTGGCTAGCCACGTTTGCGCCGGTGCTTGGCCTATCTTCGAAGCAATTATTCCCTGATCCGAAGGTCAGGAATGCATTCGTCGCCGCTGGATCTAGAGTCTCCCGAATCATGACCCCGGCCAAGGGGTATGTACTTCCAGAAATCGACACTACTCGGGCTACGATGCTGCCGTCGCCGGACATTGGCTGATACACAAAATGCATTTGGTCGGCGGTGTAATAAACTGCGTTTCCTGAGCCGTTCACCGTAAATATTCCGCTTGCGTAAGTCGCGCTTCCCGCCCGACCTACCGGCCCGACATCCTGATCCAGCCAGGGCGTTGCCAACGGCTGAGTAGTGATAGTGAAGAGTATTGCGTTACTGTTGTTCATGCTCGGGGCCACAGCGACCGTCATGTACCCTGACGTTGCGCCGGTGGGAATTGTGACGGTGATTGACGTATTGCTCCACGAGTCGATTGTGACGGGCGCATCGTTGAGCATCACTTGACTGCCATTCTCGGACGCGCCAAACCCCGTTCCCGTAATTGCGACTTGACCACCGATCGGACCCGTCGTCGCCGAGACGCTGGTGATCGCCGGTGCTGGAACCGCGCTCGAACTGACTGACACGTTGTCCATCGTGGCCGTCGCCAGAATCGAGTTGCTCTGACTGCACACTACCATTCCGATGAAAACATTCTGCGCCATCGTGATCGTCTGGCTCGTCCCCACTTGCACCCAGGTCTCCCCGTTGTAGGAGGAATATGCGCTGAATGTGTTTCCGCTACGAACCAATTTCACCCAAGGATTCGCTACGCTGCTGCAGCCTTGGCCACCCGTGCTTCCACCAGTGGTCGTGCGATCATAAAAACAGTTATTCCCTGATGCGAAGCTCAAGAATGCGTTGGTGGCTGCCGGATCCAGACTCTCGCGGATCACCACTCCTGGGTCTGGGTAGCCGATTCCAGACGCCGAAACTACTCGCACCACGATGCTGCCATCGCCAGACAGCGTCTGATACACAAAATGCATTTGGTCGGCAGTGTAATAAATTGCGTTCCCCGAACCATTCACGGTGAATATTCCGCCTGCATAGGTCGCGCTTCCCGCCAAGCCCACTAGCCCAATGTCCTGATCCAACCAAGAATTCGTTAACGGTTGAGTGGTCACCGTGAAATAGACGGAATTGCTGCTGTTCATACTGGGTGCCACGGAAACGGACATATACCCTGATGTGACACCCGTTGGAATGGTGATGAGAATGGATGTGTTATCCCAAGAATTGATTGTTAAGGGCGCATCGTTCAGCGTGACCAAACTGCCGTTTTGCGTGAACCCGAAACCAGTTCCGGTAATCAAGACTTGACCGCCGATCGCTCCGGTGGTTGCGGAAACGGTGGTAATAACGGGTGCGGGAGCCGATGCCGCGCTAAGCGAAACGCTGTCGAACGTCGCCGTGGCCAGAGAGGATGTGCTGCGGCTGGTAACCGCCAGGCCTACGTAAACAGTTTGTGCCATGCTGATGGTTTGCGTAGTCCCGACCTGCGTCCAGGTAAGCCCGTTGTAGGAAGCGTAGCCGCTGAACGAGGTCCCGCTGCGAACCAACATTATCCAGTACGGTAGAGTTCCGCCTGGCCCGCCCTGGTAGGAGGAACTACCGCCGCTCGTTGTTCTGTCTGTCAGCCAAATGCTGCCTTGATAGAAAAACGTAAATGCATTCGTCGCACTCGGATCCAGCGTCTCGCGAATCATTATTCCAGACTGCGGTGCATATCCACCTGTCACGCTAAGTACGCGCGCGACGATGGTGCCGTCCCCCGTCAGCGGCTGGTATACGAAATGAAATCCATCCGGAGTCGAAAAAGTGCCCTGTCCCGCTCCCGTTATCGTGAATGTCCCGTTCGCATAAGTGGCACTTCCGCCCAGGCCCACGGCTCCAATATCCGCGTCCAGCCACGAAGCCGGAAGTGGTTGGGAAGTCACGGTAAAATAAACAGCGTTGCTCTCGTTCATGGCCGGGGCAACAGAAACCAGAAAGTCACCCGAGGTCGCTCCCGTCGGAATCGTGATGCTGATCGCAGCGCTGCTCCAAGAGTTGATGGTCACCTGGCCACCGTTTAGTGTCACGACGCTCCCGCTTTGCGTGGCTCCAAATCCTGTACCCGAGATGGTTACCTGGCTTCCAACCGATCCCGTTGTGGCGGAGAGGCTGGTAATGACCGGCGCGGGTGCACTACTCTGAGTGACTGAAACGCTGTCGAACGTGGCTGTGGTGAGCGCCGAGGTGGTACGGCTGGTGACCCCAAGGCCAATATAAACGATCGAAGCCATGCTGATCGTTTGGCTCGACCCCACTTGAGTCCAATTTATTCCATCCGCCGAACCGTATGCGGTGAAGGTGCTCCCGCTGCGAACCAACTTCACCCAATAGGGAGGAGTATCATTCATTCCACCCTGATAACCGGGACTACCGCCGCTGGTCGTCCGCTCTGAGAGGTAGATGAAATTCTGATAGTAAAACGTAAAGGCATTCGTCGCGCTAGGGTCCAGCGTCTCACGGACCATGACTCCAGCCTGCGGTGCATACCCACCTGCCACGCTTACCACGCGAGCGACAATGGTGCCATCCCCGGACAATTGCTGATACGCGAAATTAAATCCATCCGGAGTCGAAAACGAACCCAGTCCGGCTCCGTTTACCGTAAAGGTTCCGTTCGCATCGCTTGCACTTCCGGCCACACCAACAGAACCTATGTCTCCGTCTGACCATCCCGAGGGAAGAGCAGTGACCGTGAAGGAAGCGCTGTTCGCCGCATTGCCGTTAACTGTAACCGTGAACGGTCCCGTGGTGGCTCCCGAGGGCACGTAAGCAACGAGAATAGTGTCACTCCAACTCGCAACCGTTGCACTGGTTCCATTGAGTTTCAGCGTGCTGGTTCCCTGGGTGCCTCCGAACCCCGATCCCGTTAGAGTCACCACTTCGCCGACGACTCCCGTACCTGGCGACACGCCGGTGATACCGAACGACTCGACCACCGTGAAGCTTTTTCCATTGCTCGCCACGCCTGAAGCTGAAACTACGACGTTGCCCGTCGTCGCTCCAATCGGCACCGTCGTAACAATGCTGGTCGCGCTCCAACTGGTGGGAGTTGCGTCCGCACCATTGAAGCTCACAGTTCCAGTGCCTTGCGCGGAACCAAAGTTGGTTCCGCTAATGGTCACGGAAGTTCCGACGATTCCCGAAGTTACCGAAAGACTGCTGATACTCGGTGCAGGAACTACAGTGAAGCTGAGGGTGTTGCTTGCCACACCATTCGCGTTCACAACGACATTTCCCGTCGTGGCCCCTGCCGGAACTGGAACTGCGATTGTTGACGCGCTCCAGCTCGTCGGAATGGCGGAAGTGCCGTTAAAACTCACTGACCCAGGGCCTTGAGTGGCCCCAAAGTTCGCACCTGCGATGGCCACCTCCGCGCCCACTGCGCCCGTTGTCGGGGACAAGTTCGTAATACTGGGAGACGGCACCACTGTAAAGCTGCTGCCGCCGCTGGCTACGCCGCCCGCGGCTGTCACCACCACGTTGCCGGTCGTTGCACCTGTTGGGACTGTGGCCGTGATGCTCGACGTTCCCCAACTCGTAATCGTTGTTGCGCTCGTTCCGTTGAAGTTTACGCTGCCGTTCCCCGGTGACGGTCCAAAGTTCGATCCCGCAATCACAATTGACGATCCC
>Ga0207065_1078_pt1 | contig 23737 bp, 24 predicted proteins | sample Alteio_BWMinCont_27_FD_153492 | JGI IMG/M metagenome (GOLD analysis project Ga0207065, IMG submission 153492) | Enriched cells from forest soil in Barre Woods Harvard Forest LTER site, Petersham, Massachusetts, United States -... | ecosystem: Environmental > Terrestrial > Soil > Temperate forest >...
GAAAATGTTCATGACAATGAAATAGACCATGTTTTTTTTCAAATGCAAAGTGTGCTGCTTCCAACTCTCAAATAAAAAGAGAAGCGATAAGACAAAACAGAGTGGAAAGACAAGGACGTGTGAATTGTAGAGGCCAATGATACAGAGTGTATATAATAATGGCTTACTGAAACGCTGTTCGTAAACACTTATTACCGCAGTGCAGAAAAAAAGCACCAAACTATAATTGCGTGCTATAATAGCATACTCGAACAGAAAGAAATAACTAAAAGGGAGCAACAGTTTTAAAGCAAGGGGCAGTTTTGTCTTAAACAAGAGCAAATAAACAGCACCTATACATATCAGTACATTCAATACATTCATACTGATATACGGCATGCCCAATTTAATAAATGGAAACAACAATAAATACCATAGAGGTGGGTGACCTTCCACGGGCAACCTGCTAAAAAGCCCTGCAAAACTACTATCTCTTACAGTTAGCCATACCTGGGCTTCATCGCGCCAGTCCTCATGATGGATTATGCCATAAAACAATAAAATACTGTAAACAATAAAAACGACCCACAATATTTTTTTGGTTCTACTGCTTCCGATATTAGTTTCACCTGGTTCAAAAAAATCGAGGTATCTATTGCCCTTATTTTCTCCTGGTTTCATTAATTAATAGAATTATAACAGGCCACAAGCATAACCCATTGTAATTTAATACTAATAAAACAAGCAGCAAATATGACCATGCATATTTACTATTAATGAACTATACTGAATTGCCTGGACGTTTGTCCATCAGAAGAATTAATGGCGATAAAATAATTGCCGGGGGGCAGATTAGAAACAGAGATACCTGCATGATACGTGGCAGCAGAAGATGAGGCATTCCATTGTTTCCATATCCTGCCATTCATATCATATATCGTTGCCGTTGCCTGCTCAACTGTATTCCAATTTATATCAACATTCAAAATCTTACCGGCAGGAATGGGGTATATATTTAGTGATATACTGCCTGGCTGCAGGTTAGTTACAGCAAGAGGACTTTCATAATAATACCTGGATTGCATACTTCCCATAGACTGGACCCAGCTATTAGTGCTAGAATCCCAGCCTTCAGTAGTATAAGTCAGTATTTGATTATAATTATTGTAGGTATATATTGAAAGACTTGAATTGACATTAAAGTATTGCGAAATGGATGTTAATAAATTGTGACTGTTATCATAGGTATTGATATAGTCCTCATACTCAGACCAACTGTTAGAAGACCAACTATAAATAGTTTGACCAATACAATCATTTGTACCATTATAAGCATACGAGTTAAGAGTTGAATAGTACAATTGTCCTGTATCCCAATAATAAGTTGTATCGGACAGTATGCTGTTAGCTGCGTTATAAGTGTAAACATCTCTCTGATAGGCTTGCCAGCCAAGGCTTGTATCCCAGGTAGAAAGTATAGTTGAGTCAGCTTTGAACCCAGCGTTGAAATAGGATACAGTTTTCTGGGAATTTACCCAATTGTTTGCAACAGGATCCCAAGATTTCGCGGTAGTGGAGGTAAGGTCATGATGATTATCGTAAGTATTTATTGTCAGATACGACGGGACCCAATGGGATGTCGCATCATAGTACCAAGTGGTATCGGTAAGCATGTTGTTATTAGCATCATAAGCAAACCCATTCCTGCTATTATTTTGCCAGCCGTATTGAGATGTCCAGGTTTCTGTTAAAATTGATACTTGGTTATTATTTGCGTCATAGGTGTAATGTATACGGTCGGAATACAGGTACACGTGGAAGTTGGTATCGTAGGCCTGATCGAAATGAGCCAGTAAATTATTATTCGCGTCAAATGTTTGAAAGTAGCGGGAGCTAATATAATAGCGGTTATTTAATGAGTTGTGGTTACGTGTATACATCGTATCGCATTTTCCCTGGTACTGCCATGTGTAATAACCTGCATAAGCAGGCATACCGGTGCGTCCTCCAGAATATGAATATGTGTTCGAATCATTTGGTACATAGTTCACCGAATCAGAGTAAGCATCTGTTTGTGCCCTGAGCGATAACTGCGCATGTGACATAAAGGGCAGCAATAAAAAAAATGCAGCTAAGTAATTGAAAAAATGATAGTTGTGTTTCATAGAATAAATTTTAGAATGGTTTTTCTATAGGCATTAGGGCAATTTCTATGTAAGTTATATAATTTTAAGTAAGCTAAGATACGCAGCTAAAAAATCACCCTTTTGCAGCATTATATATTAATATACATTATTTTTTACTAAGTTTACAAAAACTATTTGTTATGGCATTTTGGAAAGATTTTAAAGCATTTGCAATGAAGGGCAGCGTATTAGACCTTGCTGTAGGTGTGATAATAGGCGGCGCTTTTGGAAAAATTGTATCTGCCATGGTGGAGGATGTGATCATGCCGCTGGTAGGTATGGTAACGGGAAAAGGTGAAATGTTCGTAGATAAATTTGTGTTGCTCACCCCTGCAAAACCAGGTGATGTATATCATTCGCTGGATGAAGCTAAAAAAGCAGGTGCCAATATATTTGCATACGGGCACTTCATACAAACCGTAGTTGATTTTTTTATAATAGCCTTTTTCATTTTTATTACTATCAAGGGCATATCTAAACTAAAAGCAAAAGAAGAGGCTATAAAAGCAGCTGAGCCATTCGGCCCATCATCGACAGATAAACTGCTTATGGAAATACGGGATATTTTACAAAAAGACAAGCAGCAGTAATCATGTAGCTATATTTAATCTTTATCTTGCAGCTTATGGCCACAGGTAAGATATACAAGGGGATTGCGGCATTAAAGAACGTTGGCAGAACAGGTTTTGCAGTACTTGCCGATCCTGATAAAATAGCTCCTGCTGAGATGACACACCTTGCCAGGCTGTGTAATAATGCTGAAGTAGACTACCTGCTGATAGGCGGAAGCCTATTGATCGTGCAGCAAGTGGAGGCCTGTATACAGCGCTTCAAAGCAGAAAGTGATATACCTGTTGTTCTTTTCCCCGGTAACCCTATTCAGTTCACTCCTTATGCTGATGCGCTTTTATATTTATCCCTTGTATCGGGACGCAATGCTGAATTGCTGATAGGCCAGCATGTAGTATCGGCCCCGTTGATAAAAGCAAGCGGCATTGAAGTGATCTCTACGGGGTATATGGTAATAGATGGCGGTGTGCCTACAACAGTATCCTATATGAGCAATGCTGCCCCGATGCCAGCCAACAAACCGGATATAGCCCTGTGTACAGCCTGGGCTGCAGAGCTGCAAGGCAAGCACCTTATATATATGGACGCAGGCAGTGGTGCGCGCAACCCGGTATCTGAAGAAATGATACGGAAAGTAAGTAACCATATCAATATACCATTATTTGTGGGTGGTGGGATACACAGCCCCGAAAGGGTACATGCTGACTGTATGGCCGGTGCAGATGTGATAGTTGTGGGCAATGCCATAGAACAAGACCCTATGCTGATAAAAGACCTGGCACAGGCATGCAAAGGGGCCGAAAAAGTGAAATAAAAGCCCTGAAAAATCTGCTGTTTTTTGTCTTTTTAAAATATTTCTCTTACCTTTGCCATCCTTTTTTAAGCATAGGATACAACATAAATAGTATTTTTATATGAAACGTACGTTCCAACCACACCGCCGCCGCCGTAAATCAGTTCATGGCTTCCGCCAACGCATGCAGACAGCTAATGGGCGTAAGGTATTGGCATCGCGCCGCAAGAAGGGGCGTCATAAATTAACGGTATCAGACGAAAGCCGTTTGAAATAATATTTAAAAACTGTAGGCCATTCGTTATACTTTCAAAGCTTACGAGCGGCTCAAACGGGAGCAGCATATTGATGCGCTTTTCCACACCGGGAAAGCGCTTTCTGTTTTTCCGTTAAAAATGTTGCATACTATCACTACCCCTGAGCCTGATGAGCGCTCGCCGGTGCGTGCCGGATTTTCTGTTCCTAAAAAGAAGTTTCGGCTATCAGTACACAGGCACCGTATTACCCGTTTGCTACGCGAGGCCTGGCGCCTTAATAAAGGTCAATTATATCCTGCTATACCAGCAGGCAGCCAAATGCATTTGTTTATTATTTTTACAGATAATACTATGCCTGATTTTCCAAGCATAGAGAAAGCCATGAAAAAGGGAATTGATAAATTAATGGCCCTTGCCGAGGAGAAAGGAAAAGAAAATAAGCAAAATGAATAAATTTTTGTCTGTAATATTTACAGGGCTTATCCGCTTTTACCAAGGAGCTATTGCACCATTATTAGGGGCAAGATGCCGGTTTACGCCCAGTTGCAGTGCTTATGGCCTGGAGGCAATAAAAAAATACGGGCCAATAAAAGGTGGTTGGTTAGCATTCAAACGGTTTATGTCCTGCCACCCATGGGGTAAGAGCGGCTATGACGCTGTGCCATAGCAATATTGCTTTCAGATCTTTAATTTCTTATTTCAATGAACAGAAAATATGTTTTACTCTTTTAAAGGTTTTATACCAGTTGTGCACCCTACAGCCTTTGTGCACCCACAGGCTGCGGTAACAGGCAATGTAATAATAGGTAAAGATGTATATATAGGCCCGGGGGCGGCCCTACGTGGCGATTGGGGTGGCATAGTAATAGAAGATGGCTGCAATGTACAGGAAAGTTGTACTATACATATGTTTCCCGGTGTCACTGTGTTATTAAAAGAAGGCGCTCATATTGGCCATGGGGCCATTATACATGGTGGTATTATAGGCCGGAATGTATTGATAGGAATGAATTCTGTAATAATGGACAATACAGAGATAGGAGATGAGAGCATAATAGGCGCAATGACTTTTATAAAAGAAGACACAAAAATACCAGCACGCTCAATGGTGGTGGGAAACCCTGCAAAGATCATTAAAGAGGTAAGCGATGAAATGATAGCATGGAAAACAAAGGGTACAAAATTATACCAATCGCTGCCGGCCGATTGTCATAGTAGCCTGATACAATGCCAACCATTATTTGAGATGCCAGAATACAGGCCTGCCCAGGATACACTTTTTGAAAACTGGAATAAAATAAAGAACAGCTAAAGTTTATAAATTCTTTTACCATCTATAAATAAAAATGCCCCGCCGAAGAGGGACATTTTTATTTTGTTATTCCTTTTTAATTGAATGAACTTAATTAAGCTTCATCAGAATTCACAAGTTCATTTACGAATTTAGCTACAGCGGCAATACGTGAATGATTCAATGCATAGTGAATGAATTTACCATCGCGCTCAGTGATAACGATGTTAGCACGGCGAAGAATAGCGAGATGTTGTGAAGCTACAGATTGTTCTAAACGTAACTTAACATAGATGTCGGTTACATTCATACGTTTGTTTTCTTCTAACAATTTAATGATTTGCTGACGAAGTTTATGGTTAATAGCCCTCAGCGTCATTGCAGCATTTTTTACCGCTACATAATCCAATTTGATCTGCTCATTGGAACCCTCGTTCTTACGAATCACCAGCGTGTTAGCTGACATTGTTGTTTCCATTAAAATTTAATTTTCAGTGTTAAAGAATAAAAAATTACTTGCTTTCAGAGCAGTAAAAACTGCTAATCAGCTGCAAACATACGTTAATAGAAAATATGAAACAACGTTATATGCGAAAAAAAAGTTAAGCCGTAGTTAAAAAATGACGTAATCTGTATTTTAGGTAAATTCAAATAATTGACTATCAATTATTTATGAGTATAAACTTGTTTTAGATAAAAAGGTTCTGAATTAGATAAATTTACACTATTATTACAATTATACTGTTGGAGAGCATATACCAGCCAATGAGACAAGCTTATTGATATGTTTTTATCTATTTGTATCTCGCTTTCAATCAATGAGTTTAGTGTAATGTTACTTGCGTCCGTAATAATTAATTTATTCTTAAATACACTTAATAAATTTCTCAAATTATTTTCGATAATATGCTGTGGGGGAATAATGCACTTAAAATTATTGTCATGTGCGCTAACAAAAAATTCTTTCTCTCTTGCGATTAATAATGCAGCATAACAATTATATTTCTCTTGTTTATCATAATACTGCTGCCAACACAGCAATGTTAATTTATTATGCAGGAATAGCGGCTTATCTAATACGTAACACAAGCCTTTTGCAGTAGCCAGACCTATACGCAAACCAGTATATGAACCCGGCCCTGCACAAACAACAATACCATGGATAGAAGCAAGTGAAATAGCAGATTCAGCAATCACATCATTAATCATGATATTAATAACTGAAGCATGATTGCGGGTATCCGTGCTCGTCTTATATGCTACTAATTCTGTATCACAACTAAGGGCAATGGTGCAAATGGCTGAAGAAGTATCTATGTATAATAAGTAAACCATGTATTACCCGGACAGGTAAAATAAATTTCCGGCATAAAGGTATTAATTTGCGCGCTCAATTCCTGATTATGCTATTTGACAGAAACGGTTTCAGTAACGAGGAACTTATTGCCATGTATCATGAAATACTTCGTCCGCGCATGATAGAGGAAAAGATGCTATTGCTGTTAAGGCAAGGACGCATCAGCAAATGGTTTAGCGGTATAGGACAAGAAGCCATAGCAGTTGGCGCAACAATGGCACTGGATGAGGATGAATATATTATGCCATTGCACCGTAACCTGGGTGTTTTTACAGCGAGGAAAGTGCCATTTGATAAATTGTTCATGCAATGGCAGGGAACCAAAGAAGGATTCAGCAAGGGGCGTGAGCGTTCGTTCCATTTTGGTACCAATGAATATCATATATGTGGTATGATATCGCACCTGGGCCCGCAGCTTGCTATTGCCTGTGGTGTGGCCCTGGCGCATAAGCTGAACAGAGAAAATAAAGTATCGCTTGCTTTTAGCGGCGATGGAGGCACCAGCGAGGGTGATTTTCATGAAGCGATGAATGTGGCTGCGGTATGGGGCTTGCCTGTGATATTTGTGATCGAGAACAATGGATATGGGCTGAGCACACCAGTGAACGAGCAATATGTATGCAAGCAACTGGCAGACCGTGCTGTAGGATATGGTATGAAGGGCCTGACCATTGAGGGCAATAATATACTGGAAGTACATAAAATCATAAAAGAAGCCAGGGAATATTGCATTACTGAGCAGAAGCCTATATTGATAGAATGTATGACATTCAGAATGAGGGGGCACGAAGAAGCAAGCGGTGTAAAATATGTGCCTAAAGAACTCTTTACTGAATGGGCATTAAAAGATCCGGTACAAAGTTTTGAAAATTTCCTGCTGAGCCAGAAAGTATTTACCAGCCACCATGTGAACCAAGTAAGAGAAAATATACAAAAAGAGATAGATGCCGGGCTGGCGGCGGGATTTGCTGCGCCACATATTGTACCAGATACACAGGAGGAGCTGAAAGACGTATATGCTCCACTACCCTATGCCGGCGAAATTAAAGCCACAACGACAACTGCAACGGAAAAGAAATTTATACAAGCAATAAGTGATGGCCTGAGGCAGTGCATGGAGAAGCATGATAAGCTGATATTAATGGGGCAGGATATTGCTGAATATGGAGGTGCCTTCAAAGTGACAGAAGGGTTTCTGCAGAAATTCGGAAAAGAACGCGTGCGCAATACCCCCCTCTGTGAAAGTGCAATTGTCGGCGCAGCATTGGGCATGAGCATAAAAGGTTACAAGTCGATGATGGAAATGCAGTTTGCAGATTTTGTAACAGTAGGCTTTAACCAGATAATAAACAACCTTGCAAAGATCTATTACCGATGGGGCCAGAACGCAGACGTAGTAATACGTATGCCGACAGGCGGCGGTGTAGGCGCAGGGCCTTTCCATTCACAAAGCAATGAAGCATGGTTTGTGCATACGCCTGGTTTGAAAGTAGTATACCCATCTACACCAGAGGATGCCAAGGGCCTGATAATAGCTGCGATAGAAGACCCAAACCCTGTTTTATTTTTTGAGCATAAAGCATTGTACCGAAGCGTAAGTGGTATGGTGCCTGATGAATACTATACCATAGAAATAGGGAAAGCAAAGGTAGTGCAGGAAGGTAGTGACATCAGTATTATTACCTATGGTGCCGGGGTGCACTGGGCAATAGAATATGCAGAAAAAAACAAGGACATTTCATTTGATATTATAGACCTGCGCACTTTATTGCCGCTCGACTATGATGCTATAAAAGCAAGTGTAGAAAGAACCGGCAAAGTGCTGCTGCTGCATGAAGATACACTTACCGGAGGTATAGGAGGGGAAATAGCCGCCTGGATATCTGAACATTGCTTTGATAAACTGGATGCACCAATAGTGCGCTGTGCAAGCCTTGATACACCCGTGCCATTTGCAATAGCACTGGAGCAGAATTTTATGGCTAAAAGCAGGCTGGACGAATGTGTGAACAAGCTTGTAAACTATTAGCAGCCATTATAAAGTAGCTTAATTCAAGCTCCAGACATTTTTAAAGCTTTATTATTAAAGCTTTATTATTTTTATTGCATTAATGCTTCAGCAGATGAAAAAAAGCCTGCTTTATTGCCTACCATATTTCTGCTTGTTATTGCTAATCCTAGCGTCATGCGATAGCATGGTGAGAAGTGAGAATAAGAGACCAATAATTTTAGGCGACTCATCGACTATTGTTACAGAACCGAACACAAAAAACCTACAGGACATTGTTAGTGACCTGCGCCCCGATACAGCGCATACAGCCCCTGCCACTGCGCCATCTGCTAATAAAGCTGTAACAAAACCGGCAACAGATACACAAAAACACAGTGTGGCAGATGACCGCTCTAATACCCTACCGGCACCCGGTTTAAACGCCCCATTCAAGGAAATATTATTTTCTATACCTGGCATTAATGTTAAGGCATATAAGACGCAGGACTTTTCAAAAACCAATAGTGCTACATTTCAGTTAATGCCTGGTACACTGAATGGCAAACAAATAAAAATAGCTAACGGGACAGCGAACACAATCTCCCAACGCTATCAAACAATAATTGTATTAAAAAACGACCTGGGTACATTGCCATTAGAAACACTGAACTATGTAGCCGACTGGGATGAACTGGATGGCAAAAATAATGTTTACACTATCAGCAGCCTTTCGGGCAAACTGGAATCTGCAGCATACAATATGAGGGCGATGCAAAAAGCTATAAAGAATGCTGCAAGAAAACACCATTTGAGCAATAAAGCCACAAATGAATGGGAAAACTCTGTACGCAATACCAGAAAAAACAAGCATGCAATAAATGTGGTATTAAGATATGTAGTATGGAAGATAGAGGGGAAAGATGCCAACGGGAAAAAATATAGCAAACAAGTACGTGTAGATTTGCCCCCGCCAGCATTTGAAAAAAATTAAACCCTGCTACATATTACGTTCATCCTGAGGAACAAAGAAAAAAAATTGAAAAAGAGATTTCTGGCCTAAAAAGCCATATTTTTGTCCCCCCAGTTAAGATAATTTATGGAATACAGAGAAATTGTAGCGGTAACCGGCCTGGGAGGCCTGTTCCATTTGCTCAGCACGAAGAGTGACGGTGCGATAGTAAAAAGCCTTACAGATAAATCGACAAGATTTATTTCTGCAAGATTGCATAATGTAACACCTATTGATACTATAGAAGTTTACACAACAGGTGAAAATATACGCCTTGAAGAAGTATTCAAAAAAATGCTGGAGCATGAAAATGATACTCCTCCGGTAGACCCGAAAGGGACTAAGGATGACGCAATTAAAGCATATTTCAAATCAATATTACCAGAATTTGATGATGAGAGGGTATATGTAAGCGATATGAAAAAAATGCTGAAATGGTATACTCTCCTAAAAGACAATGAGCTACTGAAGTTTGAAGAACAACAAACATCAGAAGTAGCTGAGGATGCAGATACTGCAACATCTGCTATTACCTCAGAAGAAATAAGCCCTGAGAATCCGTAGTGAAAAGTACCTATTTAAAAATATAAAGTAGCAGGTGGGAAATGCCACCTGTTTTTCATTATTTTGTTACCGCTATCAAAATGTAGTTATCGTATTTACTATGCTTTATGGTAGTACTATCCCACAGTTTTTTTGTATAATGGCATTAAATATTATTATCTCCCCATGCAGAAAATAATAGCTATTCTTTTTTTTCTGCTTCTCTTTAGTAAAGAAATGCAGGCGCAAAAGCGAGAGCTGCGTGCTGCATGGATAGCTACTGTGGCAAATATTGACTGGCCATCCAAACCCGGCTTACCGTCAGTAGAACAGCAAGAACAGTTCAACCACCGGCTAGACGAACTAAAATACCTGGGGTGTAATGCAGCTATAGTGCAGATAAGGCCTTGCGCTGATGCTATATATAAATCTTCAATAGAGCCCTGGTGCTATTACCTTACCGGCAGACAGGGCGAGCCTCCCTTTCCCTATTACGACCCTATGCTGTATATGGTGGAGGAGACACACAAAAGGAATATGGAATTTCATGCATGGTTCAATCCTTTCCGGGCCTTGATGAACAGTTCTATGAACAATAATCCATCAAACCATGTGACCCGGGCACACCCGGAATGGATCATAAGCTATGGAGGGAAATCTTATATAGACCCCGGTATACCTGAAGCAAGAGAATACGTGATAAAAGTGATAATAGATGTAGTGAAGCGGTATGATATAGATGCGGTGCATCTTGATGATTATTTTTATCCGTACAAAGTAGGCACGACACCATTTCCAGACAATAAAAGTTATGCCCAATATGGGAATGGCGCTGACAGGGAAGAGTGGAGACGGAATAATGTAAATGAATTCATTTACCTGCTTAATAAGAATATAAAAGCTGTAAAGCCATACGTAAAACTCGGGGTCAGTCCTTTTGGCATTTGGCGCAATGCATCGAAAGACCCTGAAGGCTCTGCTACACGTGGCGGGCAGACTGACTATGACGATCTGTATGCTGATGTATTATTATGGCTGCGAAAAGGATGGGTGGACTACCTGATGCCTCAATTGTATTGGGAACATCATAATCATGCAGCGCCTTTTGATGTACTAATGCCATGGTGGGAACAGCATACTTATAGCAGGCATATTTATTATGGTTTGGGTGTTTACAGAATGGTAGGTGCCCGCTCAGGGGCATGGGCAAGCTGCAAAGAACTCCTCTCTCAAATACGGGAAATAAGACAGAGCACCCGCACACCAGGGTATGCTTTTTACAGCGCTTCCAGCTTCGACAAAATACATTTACCAATTTCTGACAGCCTGCATTTTGGCTATACGAGACTCCCGGCGTTTCCACCTGTTATGCCCTGGCTAGATACAACTGCTCCCCAATCACCTATTCTGAAAGCTGTACCATCCGCACAAGGCACATTGCTGCAATGGAAAGCAAATAACCCTAATAATAAAATGCTGCGGTATGTGGTTTACCGTTTCATAAACGATGAGCCTATAAACCTGGACCATAATGAAAAGATCATTTATGTGCAAACTGACAAAACAGAGTGTGTAGATGTAAATTCAAACCGCTTCAGAAAATGTACTTATGTAGTCACGGCTATGGACAGGCTATGGAACGAGAGCAAAGCCAGCAATAAACAAATTGTTTCGCAGGATCAGTAATAGAAAATCATATCATCCTGCAGGAAAGATATATTCTCTTTTTTGAGCAATTCGTCACGAACATCAACCATTCTCTGCCTCAAATAGAAATCTATCGCGGGATTATTATCTGTAAGCAATTCATCTGGTTCATTATCCAGGCTTATTTTGAAATTCTTCAAAGGCCCGTCGCTTTTGAAGTAAGCATCACTATGAATATATGCAGTATCGAAATCATTCACAGTACCCAAAGAAGCCAAATACATCACATCTCCATCCAGGTCGGGCGCAACAGATGAAAACAACTGGCAGTTATAACCAGATTTTTTGATGGTATGAGCCAGCAACCTTTGAGCTTTACCCGTCTCATGTTCTCCTATTCCGTCAAACTCGATAAATATTTTGCCGTTTTGAGCCAAGATGTTTTTTAAAGAGTTGAAACATTCCATACTAAGCAGATGAGACGGGATATTCTCTCCCAAAAGAGCATCTATAATGATGAGGTCGTATTTTTTTTTACAAATATTGATATAATGGCGCCCATCGTCTACAAATACATTGCCTGTGCCTTTAAAACCAAAATATTCCTGTGCGATTTCCGGCAACCTGCCGTCTATTTCAACTGCATCGTAAACCACATTATGTGCTTCTAACTGCTTGGCTACAGTGCCACCACCCAAACCAATAAGTAAAGCAGTTGATGATTTAGGCAATGAAGAAATAATAGCATTTGTAAAATGTGTATAATATAAAAAGCTGTATGAAGGCTGGTCCCGGTTGATCCATGTTTGCCAATTGTGATTTACCAGCAGTACACGTGTGGTCATATTATCGCGCGCATGAAAGTCTATCACTTTGACATCTCCCAGAATTCCTTCTTTATGACAGAGTATATTGTATTTGTCTGTAGCGGGCGAGAAAGCATTATGTACAAACATGAGGGAAGGAACAACGAAAAGTAACACAAAGGCAGCAGATACCACCTTTTGCCGGCCAAGGAATATGACGCTCAGCAAGAACAACAAGGCTCCCGCTATGATGCAGGGAATAGAAATACCAATCACCGGCACTAACCAAAAACCAGTAAGTAAAGTAGCAATAACACCGCCCAAGGTAGAAATGGCATAAACCATTCCGGCAGCATTCCCGGAATTTCTGCCCTCTGAGAGCAAACTTATTATCAATGGGCTAACCATACCCATGCCCAGCACAGGGGGTAATAAAAAAGATAGTTGCGACAAAACAAGGCCGGTAATGAAGCTAAAACTGAGGGTAGCTTTCATGATAAAATTGGCCCAAACAGGCATAATGATAACAAGCGCTGAGGCTGCTGCCAACGTATAAAACAAATGCTTTTTACGTTTTGCAATGATATTATTACAAAGGATGCCACCGAGATAATAACCAATAGCCAGCCCACCAAGTGTAATGGCAAGCGTGGATGCCCAAACATACAGGGAGGTGCCATAAAAAGGAGCGAGCATTTTGCCCCCGGCAAGCTCTGCCACCATTACACAGGAGCCTTCGGTAAAAGAGAGGATCAATAATTTCCAATATTGTATTCCAATATCGTTGTTCGATTTATCCACGATAAAGCCATTTAATACACAGCAATACCAATACTAAGGATTTATATCGGGATTTACAAAACACTGAATACATTGTATTTTTAGTACAATGATATACTTGTAAAATATGTTTTTGAAAATAATCTTATGGGCAATACTGGAAAAACACTAATTGTTTATTAAATTAGCAATGAAAAACTAAAAAGGAAAATTATGAAACGACTACTACTATTGTTGCCGTTGGTGGCCATATTGACCACAATGGCAAATGCTCAGATCTCTAATCCCAGTTTCGAGAACTGGTCAACAGTCAGTTACCCCACATTCTCCAGCTGGCAAACATCAAACCCGAGCTGTATGTCAGCATTAGGTTTTCCAAATGTTACTTATACTACAGGAGCTGTTTCAAGCCCACATGGTATAATGATGAAAACAGCGCTTGTGGGTAAAGACACTCAGTATGCATTTGCGTATTCAAGCACTACAATAGGTAATCCTTTACTTGGCCTCGTAGGTGTTCCCTATAATTATAATGGTGCAATAAATACTTTCCATGGCTATTATCAAAGCCATATCGGGCCAAATGATACCGGCAGATTATGGCTCACATTTAAGCATAGTGGTAATATAGTAGGTAAAGATTCTATTACCTTTACTACAGGTGCCAGTGTTGGCCCCAATTACACAAACTCACCAAGCGCCTGGACAGTTTTCACAATCAATACGGGAATTGCTACTGCAGTAGATGAAATCATTATTGCTGCCGTTTCAAGTAATATATTGCTGCGCCAGGGTGTAGACACCAGCAGCTGGCTGGCATTGGATGAGCTTGTATTTGTTGGAGGCTCCACATTGCCTGTTATTCCAGGGGGTAGTTTCGATACCACCCATGCTGATACCACAATTATGCCAAACAACTGGAACCAATATGCAACAGGGCTTGATTCAACAGGTGTGAGCAGAGTAGCAGGGCATACTTCGGGCACTTATGGTATCCAGCTTACCACACAACCAATTGGTGGCGGTAATTTTGGTATTTCCCCTCTCACCGCACTTATCTCTACCGGTTCTTTTATCAGTAATAATGGCCCTACAGGTGGTGGAGTGCCTTATACAGGTACATCTGCCGATACTTTGTATGGTTGGTATAAATATTCACCAGTGGGCAATGACACAGGTGTAGTATGTGTAAGCTTATGGAACGGTACAACACAGGTGTCTGGAGGCAATTGCTTTTACGCCACCACGTCTGCTTCTTCTTACACCCAGTTCAAAGTGCCTTTCCATGCGGCAAGTGCTCCTACTGCTATGCGCATAGACATTGCTTCATCATCATTCCATACACCATTTGCCAATAGCACATTAACTGTAGATGAACTCAGCTTGCATTCAACAACAGGAGTACAGCAAATTCCTTTAACGTCCAGCGATATAGCTGTTTATCCTAATCCGGCTAATGATGTTCTGAATATTAAATTCTACAATGGTATAGACCAGAAAGCAACAGTAAAAATTTACGACTTGTCTGGCAAAATGATGATAAATAAAGAATTCGGAGCTTCCAATTCATCTATCAGCATGCCTATATCTTCCCTACCAGTTGGAATGTATTTCTATGAAATACAAAATGGTGACAATGTAGTACGCAATAAATTTGTTAAAGATTAATCCTTTTAGTTTTTTATAAAAAAGCGGGCAGTCTTTTCAGAACTGCCCGCTTTTATTTTACCAGTATTCCAGTTTCTTTACCTGACATTAGTTATTTTCTTCTTAGCCTCCTCTGCTATTTTTTCCGGCATAGGACGACAAAAGCAGTTTTTTTGGTGCTCTAAATGCCATTCAACACGTTGTTCTATTGTTGCATTCCGCGGCATCCTGTTTTTTTCATGCCATTCTTTATTCAGTTTCATTTACTGTACTGTAAAATTTCAGATTCCTGCCTGATCATTGCAACACCAGCTTCTTAATAATATTTTTACCAGCAGTGTTCACTACAAGAAAATACATACCTCTCGGATAAACAGAAACATCTATACTTTTTATGCCTTGCACATTGCCTCCTTGTTCGTTATAAATAAGCCTGCCTGTTATTTCTGATAGACTGATGCTGAGTGGCGCATTTTTTTCAAATCCTTTTATCATTATTGTTTGTGTGGCAGGATTGGGATATACTTTTATGAATTCCGCTGCATTGTTAATTGCAGGCGCAAGGAGGTTATTTACAGGCAATAAAGGCGCTTTCAGCTTTGCCAGGAATGGCACACTACCGGGGGTATTTATTGCCACAGAAATGGTATCGAGCAGCATTGCAGATGTGTCCTGAACATTGCCACTTATCCATATATCCCACCCGTTGCTCACTAATTGCTGAGGAGTTGCCTCACTACAATCTGTATACTTCGTCCAGGCTACCGAGCCATTCAATCCATATGCCACTATTGCTGCAATGCTTGAGTACCCGTAATTGAACTGAAACCCATTACCCCAAAGTACATTACCCGATACCTGCGAGGCAATGACAAGCGTACTGTCAGTAGTTATGGAACAATAACTGTTCAGTGAGATTGTTGCAAGGGAATCGTTTGGCTGTACTGCCCAGCGCACGAAACCTGTACTGTCAAGTGATGCTGCCAGGTAATTGTTGGCAAGAATACGTGGCTTTTTTATAGAATAGCTTCCAATAGTCAATGAATCATTGAGTTCACCACTGTAGAATATGGTATTATTATTCAGTAAACTTATGTTACGCGGGGTGCAGGTAATATCATTCATCCAGATAGACCAATCATACTGTCCATTTGATTTATAACGAACGATATATGCCGTATATGCAGCGGTAATACTATCATTATGCCCACCTAATATTATGTTTCCAAACTGGGGGCAAGTACCAGTTGCGTACATATTGCCGTTTTCATCTGCCACTACTGCACTTAAATGCCCTCCGTTCGTCTCGCTGGCAGCAACAACCATGGTACCTGTACCCGTGTCTGCCTTTAATATTTCATTATTTAATCCACTATCAACAGCAAGGTACAAGTATGATCCGTTTAAATGAAAGCTGCGGCAAGATGAATAATAGCTCGGGCCTATAAATTGAAACCATTTTAAAGAAAGAGTGGAAGCATCTAAACGAAATATGAAATAGTCAGGTGAAGTGAAAGAAGATTTGTAAGTAAGGGGGCCCCCATCTACCTGCATAGTATCATAGTAAGTACCGAGTATATACCAGTTACCAGCAGAGTCTGCCTGCGCCTGTAGTAACTGTGAACGGCCTGATATACTCGTAACAACACTTAACTGGTTGCCTGCAGAATCATACTCACTCAGCTTATATGCACCATAAGTACTAAAAACAGCTGATGCCGGAGCCATTTCACCCCATAATACCTTATTGCCATGTGCTGCAATAAGCTGTTTTGGATACCGGGGATTGACAGTATAATTTACACCAGTATCACCCACGCCCCACTCCCAATGAGGTGCAGATTGTGCAAAAACATCAAAGCTGAGAAATAAAAGAGATACAAGGTATAGCAGTTGCTTCATTGAAATATTTTTCTATTCAGTTAAAATTAGCACATTACCACATGCCACTAACAAATAATATTGCCCAAATGGGAATATTAAAGTCTAAAATCGGCCTGGAAGAAAAATAAAACGCCTTATTTGGGATATACAAAATTTGTCTGTTCTTCCTTCATTTTTATTGGCCTTACTTCTATTGTTGCTGAAGGCACATAGGCAAATTCAGGATTATCTTTTGCTATAGCTATCGCTTCATCTATGTCATTTGCAATAATGTGATAATAACCCACCTGCACTTCTTTGCCAGGGTCAATGGCCCTTTTTGTCCATTCATTTCCATTTTTCGATATCACACAACCTTCACGCACAATGGGTTGAGCTGCTATCAGTTGGCTCCGGGCTTTTAGCTGCCCGATATAAACTTCACATTGCTTTACAAAAGCGAGATGTTGGTCTGGAGATAAAGCTTTTTTTGCATCGCCTGCATTGCGTATATAAAGCATAAATTCCTGTTTCATATTATTTGCTTTGTTTAATTCAAAGTTATAAATAGATTTTCTGAACAACAGCATATCTCTTTCCCTAAAAATCTTTAAATTTAAATGAAGACTACTGTTAGGAAGGATGGCTGCTACAGAATATACACGCAAGATCATTCATATTGATATGGATGCTTTTTATGCATCGGTTGAGCAGCGTGATAACCCTGAATATGCCGGTAAGGCTATTGTTGTGGGTGGCTCACCGGAAGGGCGAGGAGGTGTAGTGGCAACTGCAAGCTATGAAGCAAGAAAATTTGGCATCCGTTCGGCAATGTCGTCAAAAATAGCATTACAACTCTGCCCACACATTATTTTTATCAGACCAAGGTTTGCAGTATATAAAGAAGTATCAAATAAAATACGCGAGATATTCTCACGCTATACTGACCTTATAGAACCCCTTTCGCTCGATGAGGCATACCTTGATGTGACTCATGACAAACAAGGTATCGGATCTGCACTAGAAATAGCCAAACGTATCAGGCAGGCAATATCGGGTGAACTACAGCTTACGGCCTCTGCCGGTGTTTCTGTAAATAAGTTTGTTGCCAAAATAGCCTCAGACATGAACAAACCTAATGGCCTGACTTTTATAGGACCGTCTGCTATAGAAAAATTTATGGAAGAATTGCCGGTAGAAAAATTTTTTGGAGTAGGTAAGGTAAGGGCAGAAAAAATGAAAGCAAAGGGGCTTCATAAGGGGGCGGACCTTAAAAAATTAAGCCTTGACGAGATGCTCTCCCATTTTGGAAAACCAGGCCAATTTTATTACCATATAGTGCGTGGTATTGATGACAGGCAAGTGCAACCGCACCGCGAAACCAAATCTGTAGGCGCCGAAGATACATTCCTATACGACCTGGTACATATTGAGGAAATGAATGCTGAACTGGACAAGATCGCCAAACTAGTCCACGACAGATTACAACGTCATGATCTGAAAGGGCGGACGCTGACACTTAAAATCAAGTATAGCGACTTCAGGGTAATAACTCGCAATAGATCCTTTGCTAATCCAATTAATGATCTTGAAACGATTGAGACAAGTGCTATGCAATTATTATTATCTACAGATCCGGAGGGTAAACCTACAAGGCTATTAGGTATTTCTCTTTCAAATTTTGGTGAGCCTATGCCTAAAAAAGCAAAAAAGCAGGATGACCAGCTAAGCTTGTTTTAGGATTTTAATGCCTTTTTGTCATCCTTTAATATTTGTTTTATGGCTTTTTTAATTATTTCTCTTTTTTGATCACCTATTATATTTCTTTTTTTGCCTAATGACTGTTCATTATCTCCACCAGGTTTGATTTTCATTAAATATTCTTCTGAATGATGCACATTATCCATGAATGGGATAAAGGAATCGCCGGGAACAAAGTATTGGTCTTTTATTAACTCTTCCCAATGATCTTTATACCTAAGCTCTTTTGACGCTGCCATTTTTTCTCCTTTTTCTTTCCAATATTCAATGCCCTTAGGGTTTACAAAATCTTCGTGCCTGTTGTATAGCCAGCTTACCATAGCATCTTGTTCCACATACTTTTTATTCCACAAATAATATTCGGTCCAATGCAGGTCAAGCAAGGCGGTCCAATATTGTTCAACCTCAGCTTTTTCACCAGACACCTTCGCCTTATATTTGTACTCAGAAACCTTCAAATATTTCTCAAGACATTGCATCATCGTAGAAGATTTAGTTTGTTTGCGGATATTTCTCGAGTTAATCAATAATGTTATGCCTGCTACGATGACCGCTAATATAGTCCCGACATTAGCCGCAATTGCAAATTTCTCTTTCAGTGTAAGAGAAGATATCTCTTCAACGCAAAAAAAAATATTCATAGAACTATTATTATTTATTGAGGAAAAATCTCTAAAAGTGCAGACCTTAAATCATCAAATCTTGTAACAATTTTGCCGCCACTTAAGCCTATAAAATACTCCACTTGCAAATTCACAATAGAACCTTCATTATCTGCTGACAGCCTGAAATCTCCTCTGTAACCAACAATAGGCCTGCCCAAAGCTGCGGCAAACCCAATTTCAGAAGCTGTGCCGCTGTCTACATCCACACCATCCAGGACTGCTATCACTCCACGTGCACGCTTTATACCGTCCATATTGTTTTTCCCAATCACTTTATTCATAGCTTGCCATTTCTCTTTCTTTTCTTTTCCATATTCCATGCCCAGAATAGCGTCAATCTCGCCAGCATCGCTAAGTGTCCAGGGGTCTATTTTTTCATAACCTAATTCATCTAATAGCGGGAAGAGCTTTTCTTTCATAAACAAGTTTCCTACTTCAGAAAACCCGAGAGGCGAGGCGATATACAGATCATTATTTGCCATCTTCTTTTTTACTAAAGTAGAAAAAACATTTAAAAACAATGTTAACCCTTTCTAAACATTAACATGATCAATACAGCATATAATCTCAAGGAAAAGACAAATAGTGCTATAAATGATACTGTTTGTCCTACATATATTACCGAAGTCTTTCAGACCTTTGTTTATATAAATTCCCTGGTATGAAAAAAGCATTTTTAGCATCCGCCTTTTTGATTCTGGTTTCAGTAAGCCATGCACAAGTAGCTAATCTTGATTTTGAAAGCTGGGCAGACAGCGGAGGAAAATACAGGCTAAATAATTGGGAGCACCTCTCCTATTACCAGGGTGGACCTTGTGCCCTTTTAGGCACCTGGGTAGATAGCAATGCTGAACATGGTTTATACGCTTTGAAACTATCACGCTGGTATAATTATGTTATGGATTGGGTAAGGCAAAGAGCAGCTATTGCATCGAGGCCCGGCAACTTGAGCGGCTATTACAAGTACATAGATAATATTTTGGACTCCCCATATTATAACGATTCAGGACTTATTTCGGTTTTCCTTACTAAGTGGAATACAATAAGTTTAATGAACGACACTATCGGATCAGGCAATGCAACATTAGCATTCGATTCTACCTATACTTTATTTAATTGTCCAGTCGTATACACGGACTCAAGGATTCCCGATAGTATTACTATTGACATTAAACCAACTTACATAACTTATAACCGAGGTTTTTGCCACGATCCCAGTGGGTACTGCTCCTATCTTACTATTGACAACCTGTCTTTAGAGGCTCCTACTGAAGTAGCACAACTAACAGACGAACAATTTCAATATTATCCAAATCCTGCAGATAATACTTTGATATTAAAAACAGATGCCAAAGAGCTGCAGACAAAGATGTTCCAGATAATGATACAAGATGGACTGGGAAAAATAGTATTGAACGAAGCTATTGATAAGTCTATCACTCAAATAGATATGACACATGTGGCAGCCGGTAATTATTTTATTGTTTTTAAAAGCAGGAATGGTATTCTCAGATTTGGGAAAATCACAAAAAAATAATAACCACTCTTAAAAACCATATGACGTGAAAAAACTATTCTTTCTCATATTGAGCTTAATGCTTTGCCACCTTAACACCAATTCACAAACCTATAAACAATTATTGTAAAGCGCCAGGAGAAGTACATATAATAATATTATAGGTGCTATTGTTTCTTCAATACATATTCAGCAAGGAAAAAACGAAATGAGTATGCGTGACATGAAGGCAGGCCTGTATTTGATAGTTGCAGGTAACTATAGCTGTCATATCATTAAATTATAGCTCAGTGCACTAAATAGGTTTAAATGAGCTGAACTACTATTTATTTTCTCTAGTATGAGGTTTCCTTCTGAATTGCCAGGTAATACCCAGTGTACTCCTAATGATTGCATCTGAAAGACTATAATTAATGTATGGCGACACTTCAAAAACAAAGCTAAAAGCTCTTGCCTGCTTAAAAGGGGAAACCATTACGCCAGCACTTACAAAGTATCCGTTTATATATTGAGCGTCATACAATCCATACGCAATATTGAAATTTAGCCCTGTACCAATATATGTTTTTACAACTTCGGTTCTTTTCAAATTCAATTTCGGAGATATTTCGAAGTTACTGAAGCCAATAAAAGTATTGGTCTGAAGCCGCAGGTCAGCCCATATCTTATGTTCTGTGTTTGTACTGACACCGATATAAGATGTAACAGGGTAATAGCTAATAGCAGCCTGTGCAAAAATCATTTGATTAATAACAATAAGACAAAACAATAAAAGGAGTGTCTTTTTCATAAGGGACTATTTAAGGCTTCAATAAAACCACAATATGCCGGTTTAGCTGTATAATTGTCGTCATACAATAATGGCCAGTCAATACGATTATAGTTGGTTCTTATCCAGGAGTCTGCATCACCCACACCCCAGAAACTGATACCATATTGATATTTTGATGGCAATTCCTTATATCCCTGCACAACAGTTTTAATGAGATATTTCTGCTGCTTCATCATGTCTGCGGTCAGGGCAGTCTTATTCTTATACAAATTGCAGGAAATATCCCATTCCGAGTAGTAAACTTTATAATTATGATTAATTATCTGCATTGCTGCTTTATTGATCTCATCCGGTGTGGGGAATTGTATTTCGTTATGCATCTGCATACCTATACCATATATATTTATCCCTTTACCACGCAACATGTCAGCAAGGTTTAGTGCTGCACTTAATTTCTGCACATTGTTTTCGAGATCATAATCGTTATAGAAAAGTTTTGCGCCAGGGTCAGCATCGTGAGCCCACCTGAAAAATTTCTCAATGTAGCTATCTCCAATGTGCTGCAGCCAAATATTATCAGCAAGGGTGCCATCTTCATTCAGCGCTTCATTTACTACCATCCAGCTTTCCACTACACCTTTATATCTCGATACGATTGTTTGTATATGGTTTTTAGCAAGTGCTTCCCAGTCCTGTTCGTCTCCCTGGAAATTGTTTATCCAGTCCGGCAGATAATGCTGCCATATCAGGTTTGCACCCTCCATGTGCTTATTATATGTTTTACAGAAATCTGCGAGATAATCATACTCGCTGAAATCAAAAAAATTGGGCTGCGGATGTATTTTGTAGATGAGAAAAGAATTTACAGGAATCACTACATTGAATTGGTTTATAACAATATTGCGGTATGCAGCATTAGTTTGCAAAAGGAACACATCAGCGGCTACCCCTACCCGGAAACCTGCCATCCTGTAAAGGCTTGTATTACTATCATTGCAGGTGGTGAGCCAGTTTTTTTGGCAGCTGCTGCAAAGCAATATAGCAATCAGTAAAATGTGTAATTTCTGCATAGGGACATCCGGCATTTGGAAAATAAACGTTCAACATTATGAATTTATTGCCAGCATTTGATTTACTTAATAAGTATATTATATTTACACATTATCCAAAAATTAAATTATAAAGTGATGAAAAAGACAATTTTCTCTATCTTGTTTTTGCTTGTTTCTTTTATTTCAACACATGCTCAATACCGCTATGGCATTGAGGCAGGGGGCAATCTGAACTATACTGCAGTTAATTCAACCCAAGGGGCTCAACCGACAACATCATTGTATATTGGCTACAAAGCAGGAGCTCTGCTTGACCTTGATATTACTGAAAATGTTGGTGTTCAGTTAGGCTTATATTACACGGTGTTAGGATACAAGTATAAATATTCTGAATCATCAGATGATGGCGGCACTACTATAAATGAGTCTATTAATTCAACTACACAGGAAAACTTTCTTCGTTTACCCATTAACGTGGTTTTCAGAAAGCCCCTGGGCGGCGGCACTTTCTTCATCGCTGTGGGGCCATTCCTTGGTTATGGCTTAAATGGCAAAGTAAGCGGAACTTATCATGCAGACATTACTAAAAACGGAGCTACAACAACTGTAGATACGCCATATGGCGGAGGTGTTTCATTTAGTTCCAAGGCGTTGGATTATGGTATATGTGCCAGCATTGGTTATCAATTGCCAGCTGGCTTGTTTATCCGTGCAGGCTATGACCTCTCTCTTGCAGGCCTGCAACCAGTTGAGGGATTTGGCACCCAAACCAACAGCTGTTTGAGTATATCACTAGGCTTTTTATTCACGCACGAATCTAAGAACAGGCATCATTCCTTTGACACAAAAGTCAAGTACCTGCCTAAGCCGTATAATCATTTATCATACCCCTGATCATTTCAACAATTCGCATCAGGCTTTTGCAAAAGGTAAGCTTATTATCATTTGTGTGCCATTGCCATCTTCACTGGCAGCAACAATATCTCCGTTATGCTGCTTAAGAATTAATTTGCAGATACTTAAACCAATACCATACGATTTCTCTCCCCTTAAGCCCATTCTCCCTGCTTTAGAAAATTTAGTAAATAAAAACGGGAGCAGTTCCTTAGGTATACCAATACCATTATCAGCTACAATGATGCAAATGTTATCAGCTGTATTTTTAAGTGTAATAGTGATGATACCTTTATCGTCAGTAAATTTCATAGCATTTTTCAATAAATTATCAAACACCCTCAGCATTTTTTCTTTAT
>Ga0207065_1079_pt1 | contig 23480 bp, 20 predicted proteins | sample Alteio_BWMinCont_27_FD_153492 | JGI IMG/M metagenome (GOLD analysis project Ga0207065, IMG submission 153492) | Enriched cells from forest soil in Barre Woods Harvard Forest LTER site, Petersham, Massachusetts, United States -... | ecosystem: Environmental > Terrestrial > Soil > Temperate forest >...
ACACTGGACGATAAAAATCCAGGGGGCTGGTTCCCCGACCAGAAAATTACTGTAGAACAGGCGTTGCGCTGTTATACTGTAAACAATGCCTGGGCCGCTTTTCAGGAAAATAAAACGGGTAAACTGAAAGCAGGTCTGCTGGCAGATTTTACTATTCTTTCAGAAGATCTTTTTTCAATTGCTCCTGAAAATATCAGGGACACTAAAATTTTGCTGACCGTAGTGGGTGGAAAAGAAGCGTATTCTAACATTACAGATCAACCCTGATATAATCGTGGATGGTATATCGTTTATAGTTAATCCGTCTGTGGCGTAAACGATGAGCGATTTGAGATATGCGTACAACGATTTATTTCTTAAAGAACCTTGCTGTATCCGTAAGACCCGGCCAATTATCAGTTCTAAAAGGTGAAGCCGGAAATCCTTCCGCATTATATAGATTTATATCGTCTGGTGAATTGCTCCAGCCGTACCTGACTGCAACAGGTTTTTCAACAGAATCTGCGCTTACAATAATTTGATTTCCCTGAATAAATGCATGCGCATAATAAAATTTCCTGCCCATCCCTGCGATTTCAAATCCCCGCAGGTATCCATTCTTATCTTTAGCAACAAGTCCCTTTCCAGTTGACTTAAAAAATATAATGGCTTTACCATTAGAAAAATAAACCGAGTCATACATAGGTCCATTGCCTGTTAAATTAAATCCATATACATCTTTTAATGCAATCGCAGCAAGCCGCCGTCCTACTTCCTGTTTATTTTTAGGATGAATATCCTTCGGGTCACCAATATCCGTGCTAACTGACATACCGGTCTTGGATAACCGAAGTGTTTTGGTTTGCGCTTCCCTCAATTCAGCCCATTTACTTCCGGCATTGCTGCTTTCATTTGATCCAAAATCTGCCAGTTGTACAAACAGAAAAGGAAAAGGATCTTTCCATTCCTTTCTCCAGCTTTCGATCATTAGCGGAAATGTTTTGCAATATTCAACAGCACGGTCAGTATTAGATTCTCCCTGATACCATAAAACGCCACGGATAGAATAAGGAATGACTGGATGAAGCATCGCATTATATATAATGACTCCTTCATTATTCATCCACTCCATATAATGATGCGGCTTATTCAAATTGGGTAACATTTTCCATTTTTCATCAGCAAGAGCAATTTTTTCTCCATCGAAATCGAGATAAATCTGATCATTTTCACCCCGAATCCCGACCGCCCACCAATCCGGAACCTTTTGTGGACCTATTTCAAGCAACAATATGTTCCGTCCTTTCTTCCAGGTATAGGGAGGTATTGTAACTGTAAAATTTTTATCCATTGTTTTGGGAAACGCTGCGCCATTTACAAACCAGCGGAAACGAATATCATTCATACCCAAACTTAAAACTGAAGGCAGTGAAGCCTGAATTGAATCCAAAATGATTTCCTTTACCATGTAACCTTCTCCACGATAGGCAGGAAGGCCAATCCAGTCCCAGCTTGTCGGGACAGTTGATGGCATCCATCCGGAAAAATTATAATCTGCTTTCACAATGGCAGATTCGTCCATCTCCGGAATTTTTCCTGCATTTAGCTTTTTAAGGGTAGTTATAATTTCTTTTTCAACCCTTGCATTGGATTCATCCCAGTTATCCGGCATTTGTTTTACATAATCCTTTAATTCATCCGAGCCCATCATGGCATCGCGGCTTATCCAGCTTTCTACCTGTGACCCTCCCCAGTTATCATATATCAATCCCACAGGAACATGTAACTGCTCGAAAATATCACGTGCGAAAAAATATCCAACGGCAGTGAATTCGCCGGTTGTCTCAGGATTAGAAATGATCCATTGGGTTGAATCGACGAATTCTTCCGGATGAAACTTTAATTTATGTGGAATGTCCACCTCTCTTATCAATGAATTATTTGCCCGGTGTAGTTCATATTTGGCATTCATCGCCTCCCTGACCCTGAATTCCATATTCGACTGTCCTGAACAAAGCCAGACTTCTCCAAATAAAACATCTGAAAATATCTTTGTTTCATTTCTGCCATTAATTGTCAGGACATACGGTCCACCTGCTGAAAAAGCCGGTAAAGTGATCATCCATCTGCCATCCTTATCCGCTCTGGCAGATCCTTTGACATGCCCAAGGGTTACTTTGATGGTTTCGCCAGCCTTCGCGCCTCCCCAGATTTTCCAAGGTTTGTCCCTTTGTAATACCATGTGGTCGCTGAAAATTGCGGACAAATGGAGTTGTGCAAAGGTCTGTGTGTAAAGGAAAATAAATAACAGGTATAGCGAGAATTTCATAATTGGAAGTTATCAAAAAAAATCAGAATCATTTTTTAGCTATATTCATTCTATAAATTATTACATGAGCAAACATCACAGCCAGGCCCAGATTCCGGATTCTCCACTTGGGCCCATCGGCGGACAACGTCTCTATTCATTGGACGCACTCAGAGGTTTCGATATGTTCTGGATCTTGGGTGCCGAAGATATTGTCAACACGCTTGCACAGGCAACCGGTTCTCCGTTCTGGGGAGGATTTGCAAACCAATTGACACATCCGGCATGGAACGGGTTCCATCTTTACGACCTGATCTTCCCGCTATTTCTTTTTATGGCTGGAGTTTCATCACCTTACTCAATTGGCAGAGAACTTGAAAAAGGTAATGGAAGGAAAAAAGTTTTGATACGTGTTATTAAAAGAGGATTGATCCTCGTCTTATTGGGTATATTCCATAATAATGGCCTTCATTTACGACCCATTTCAGATATCAGGTTCGGCAGCGTATTAGGCAGGATTGGTCTGGCATATATGTTTGCTAATATCATTTATATATATACGAAAAGAAATACCCAGATCATCTGGTTTTGGCTCCTGATTATCGGTTATTGGCTTTTGTTGAAATTTACTTCGGCACCTGGTTTTCCAATGGGGGACCTTACAATGGAAGGAAATTTTGCTTCATATATTGACCGGACAATCATGCCTGGAAAACTTTATCTGGGCATTCATGACCCTGAAGGAATTATGTCTACCATACCCGCGATCAGCACCGGTCTTCTTGGTATTTTAGCCGGTACCTATATTAAAAAAAGCAATCATAATGGAAGCAGAAAGTCTTTCTGGATGGCCGTTTCAGGAGTTATACTGATTGTTATCGCGCTGATCTGGAATTTAAATTTCCCGATTAATAAAAATCTGTGGACCAGTTCATTTGTTTGTCTGGTCGGTGGAATCAGCCTTTTGTTATTATCCCTTTTCTATTATATTATTGACGTTAAGGGATATAAAAAATGGGCATTCTTTTTTAGAGTGATCGGCATGAATTCAATCCTGATTTATTTATCGGGTCATTTTATCAACTGGGAATATGCTACCAATGGTTTTTTTCAATGGCTGGGGCAACTTACCCCGGTTTTGTACGCACCTGTTGTTATGGCTATCTGTTACGTGGCCGTTAAATGGGCATTTCTCTATTTCCTGTATCTCAAAAAAGTATTCCTGAGAGTCTGAAAATTGTTTTCACTTTTTACTTTTTAAATGAAATTTTTCTTCTATAGTTTATTTTTTATTTTCTTTTTTACCAGGATTAATGCACAATCATCCGAACCTGCATTTATCAGGGATTCTATAGATAGTTATATTCAAAAGGGGTTGAAGGATTGGAATCTGCCGGGGTTAGCAGTAGTGATCATTAAGGATGGAAAAGTGGTTTGGATGAAGGGATATGGGGTTAAGGATATTCAGTCGAATAAGCCTGTGGATGATAATACCCTGTTCATGATTGCCAGTAATACAAAACTATTCACCGGCAGTTCAATGGCCTTGCTGGAAACACAGGGAAAAATTTCACTAGACGATCCGATTACAAAATATTTTCCAACATACCGGTTGCATGATACTACTTCAACTAAACTGGCAAGCATCCGTGACATGCTTTCCCATCATATAGGTACGAAAACATTTGAAGGCGATTTTACTTTCTGGAATACCTCCCTGAGCCGTGAAGAAATTATGAGAAGAATGCGGTATCTGAAACCACCATTTCATTTCAGACAGGAATTTGGATATTGCAACAGTTGTTTCTTAACTGCCGGACAGATCATTCCAGTCGTTACCGGAGAATCCTGGGAACAATTTGTTCAAAGGAATTTTATTGGACCGTTGGCCATGAATCACACCCTGGTGCTTTCAACCGGTGTGGCTGATCAGCCTGATGTTGCGACTCCTTATACAACTTCATATTCCGATAAACTAAACAAGGTTCCATATGATAACTGGAATAACCTCGCACCGGCTGCAGCTATTATTAGTAATATAAACGACCTTTCTCATTGGTTGTTCATGCAGCTGGACAGTGGCAATTACCAGGGAAAAGAAATTATCCCATGGGAAGCACTTCAGAAAACGAGGATCGCAAATTCCTGGGTAAAAAGCATAAAATCTCCTCTATATCCCACTCATTTCATAGGATACGGGCTCGGATTATTTATGGCTGATTATGCGGGTCGTCAAATTTTTTGGCATACTGGTGGGGCCGGTGGAATGGTAAGCAATGTTTGCTTTGTACCGGAAGAGCATCTGGGGATTGCGATTCTTACAAATAATGATAATCAATACTTTTATGAGGATCTCCGGTATCAGATCTTAGATGCATATCTGGGAGTACCTTATATAAACCGGAGTCTGCAAAATTTGCCTGGATTTTTGGAACAGGCTAAGGCAGTCGTCAATGAAATCAATGGTTGGAAAGCCCGTGTAAAATCAAATAAATCTGAACTTCCTTTAACTGCTTACACAGGTGTTTATAAAAACACATTATATGGGAAGATCCGGATCAGTCAGTCGAATAATCAGCTCGTCATTCATTATGAAACAAAACCAGATCTTTCGGCAACACTTGATTACATGGATAAAGGCGAATGGCTGATTACATATAATAATATTTTATACGGAATTTTTCAGGTGAAATTTGTTATATCCCGAAATAAGGTTAGATCATTAACCACTCCCCAAAATCCTTTTGTGGAGTATGATCCGTATGTTTTCATTAAAGAATAAAATATGCGCTCTCTTCTGTTTGTAGGTATTGGAGGTGGAATTGGAAGCATACTTCGCTATGCCATATCACTTTTTGTCGGGCGGCATGTCCCGATCGCCTTTCCACTGGGTACTTTCCTGGTGAACATCTCCGGTTGTTTTCTGATTGGAGTTTTTTATTCGCTCGCGATTAAATATACCGGGTTCAATGCTGAATGGCGATTATTCCTGATTACAGGTATTTGTGGCGGTTATACTACCTTCTCCACTTTCTCCTATGATGGACTGATTCTGCTTAGGCAGGGCTCCAACCTTTACTTCATGCTTTATGTACTGGGAAGTGTTGTATTCGGCCTGCTTGCAACATTTGCCGGTGCCGCTATTTTTAAATTATCCTAACATTGTTCCCTGAATGCAAGAAATATCCCTCACCCGCCTTCGTCGTGCGAATGCCGTATATTTTTTTATTTCCGGATTTGGATATTCCAGCTGGACTTCCAGGATTCCCGGAATCAAAGAATCGCTGAAACTCAATGATGCACATTTCGGCACCCTGCTTTTTATGATGCCAGTGGGCTTGATTCTTACGATGCCTTTTACCGGAAAACTGCTTGATCATTTCAAAAGCAGGACCATCATGCTGATTGGCGCCATGGTTTATAACGGTGTCCTGGCCTGCATTGGTTTCAGCAGTTACACATGGGTGTTAGGTATAGCCTTATTTTTTTTCGGGTCTTCCAGGAACATGATGAATCTTTCCATGAATGCTCAGGCTATCGGTGTTCAGGCACTCTATAAAAGATCCATTATGAGTTCCTTTCATGCCGTTTGGAGCATGGCTGGTTTTGCAAGCGCTGCATTCGGATATCTAATGGTAACCCTAAACATTATTCCTGCCTGGCATTTGCTCGGAGTAAGTCTTTTGCTTACTGCCCTGACCCTTTTGTATTATAAAGATGCATTGGACCAACGGCCTGATCACAGTGTAAAGAGATCTATTTTCACACTTCCACCTAAAAGTATGCTTGTATTTTCCCTGATCTGTTTCTCATCCATGGCTTGTGAGAATACCATGTACGATTGGAGTGGGATTTATATCAGACAGGTATTACATGGCTCGAAAGCAATTGCAACAATTGCATTTGTGGTTTATATGGTTGCCATGACCAGCGGAAGACTGGTCGGCGATCGTATGGCGGACCTGTATGGTATCCAGCGCGTTTTGGCGGCCAGCGGAATATTAATTTTTACAGGATTTACTATTACTGTTTTGTCTCCATATATCCCGATTACATTGGTCGGATACCTGCTTACAGGATTCGGCGTTTCATGTGTCGTTCCTTTTGTTTTTAGTTTGGCAGGGAAAATTCCCATGTCCAATCCGGGTGCAGCACTTGCATCTATATCCTCGCTGGGTTACCTGGGGTTTCTTATCGTTCCTCCAATGATAGGATATGTTGCGCAGGCAAGCAGCCTGCGTATTTCATTTGCGATCATAGCGGTGATGGGTTTGTTCATGATCAGACTTAGCTCCCGGGTAAAAACAGGAGAAGCAATGTAGGTTTATTCCCTTTTGTTTATCCGAACGCTGTGGAATCGTACTAACTCAGATTTTTGATCATCCAGAGATCGCATCCGAAATGACCTGATTGACCAAGCGGTCCCGGAAGAAAAGAAAAACCTGCTTTTTCGTAGAGTCCGATGGCCGTTCGCAACTCGGGCATAGTCTCCAGGTACATATGAGTAAACCCAAAATCAATTGCTTTTTGAAAACATTTCTCCATGAGAAGAAGACCCAGACCCTGTCCCCGCATTTCGGATAAAAGATATAGTTTAACCAATTCGCAGCATCCTTCGGGTAAGCCAGGTGTTGGAAAAACACCGGAACCACCTACGATTTTATCATCGGCCTCCGCTATGTAATACGCAGCATCAGCAACTGAAAATAATTGAAACAGGTTATCGGTTGTTGGATCAAAATAAACCGTACCCGGCTTATTTGCCCCAAACTCAATGAGAATTTTACGGATGATTGCAGCAATAACAGCATTGTCTGCTTCACGGATCGGCCTGATGTAAATTTTTTTCATTGCACTGCAATTTTACTATATTTTCATGGATACGGATATTGGTTTCATATTTGCCGGAATAAATATTACAATGAAATATATCTCTGCCTTCCTCGTTGCATTATTTCTGACGACATCCTGGTCTGCCAGCCAGGCCCAAAAAACTTATACTTTAATTCCAATTAAAACTAAAAAGGTAAATATGACCCTGGTCGCCGGACTACCTGGCTATCTCAAAGGTCTAGCTGCATTATACAGTGCAATGGGGGGATCTGATTGTATCGAACTTCATTGTGAACTGACATCTGCGCTTGGATTGGGAAAACAGGGTTCAGACGCACAAAAAAATCTGATTAAAAAATATTTTCCTAATGACAAAGTTGCTAAACTGATAATAGGTCAGGATTGTTACCTTTCTCCCAGTACTTCATCTTCATTTTCAAATTTTCAATTTCTCAGTTTTACTATTTTTAAAGATTCCATTCAGGTTAATTATCAACTGGCCGTTCTTGATCATGGAAATGTAAAAAATATAAACGGCCCGGATATTTATATATTTAAAAACCAGGTTTTTAGAAATAAAAAGCGCGTATTATATGCGTGGATAGATAAATAAGCCACATGTATCATTTTACCCGCTTTTTTGTAAGGCTGGCTCTCAGATTTTATTGCAGTCGTATCCGGGTAAATAATATGGATCTGTTGAAATCTAAAGGCCCATTGATTCTGGCGTCCAATCATCCCAATTCCTTTCTGGACGCAATCATCCTTGCTTCTCTATTTAGTGAACCGGTTCATTTTCTGGCTCTGGGAGAACTGACCGACAAGTTTCTCTTTCATCGGATAATGGAAGTTTTTAATATAATTCCTGTTTATCGCCTAAAGGATAAAACTGAAAACCAGCATCTCAATGACAAAAGTTTCTCGATTTGTGCTGATGTTTTATTAAAAAACGGTATCGTTTTGATTTTCCCTGAAGGCATTTCTGAAAATAAATGGCAGCTCGGGCATATCAAAAAGATTACTGCACGTATAGTATTAGCTGCAATGAATCATGAATCACTGCATTCGAGGCTCTGTGTCCTGCCTATTGGTTTAAATTATAATTCTTTTGATAAGCCTGGTAATACGGTACTCATACAATTCGACAAACCCATATTGATAAAGGAAATATTGACAGGAAATACAGTAGCAGAAAAAATGTATTCATTGAATATTTTATTGAGAGAAAGATTAAACGATATGATGCTGCAAACTGAAAAACTTCCGGCGATGGCACAATTCCTTATCAGCAATAGTCCGCCGCTTTATTCAGACCAAATTAAAAATCTTCAGTATAAATTAAATGAAGAAATAAATCAAACCATTTTTTCAAAATTAAAAAAACCGGGTTATTTAATTTCCCCATCCCAAACCCTTTCAGGCAGCATCATCCTGATTTTACTCCTGGCTATACCAGCCATAACAGGTTGGGCTTTCCATGCCTTACTTTATTATCCGTTAAAATTTTTTATTGGAAGAAAAACATCCGGATCAGTTTATTACGATTCAGCCCTGTTTACAAGTCTTTTTCTGGCTTATCCTGTTTATTGGATCTGCTGGAATATTATTGGATTCTTCGTCTTTAAAAATACATGGGCACATATAATTCTTTTATGCATGCCAGTGTTTGCTTTTGTAACTATATATTGGGCAAACAGGATACAAAGGATTCGAAATTATCTTGTTTTATCTCCCGCGGAAAGAATTCTATTGACAGATTATTTTTAGTTGCAAGACCAATGAAAGAATGTTAATCATTCATTATCAATGCCTATGCCAGAGGAATTGAGCAGAATTGTATAGAACTTATATAATCCATGTACGGCAAAACCAAAAGCAGGAAGTTGAGGGGAGAATATTTTAATTTAACTCATGCAATGGCTTGGTATTCCCCATATCTGGGTGATTGTTCCCCTGAACGGGATATTTGTAAAGTGAATAGATCTTATAAATAAACCAACCCAATCCGGCAATTGAAAAATAGAATAAAATTGAGGTAACTGAATCCATTGTTATTCCGATTTTTAAAAACTTTAAAAGACCGGTTATAACAGTTATAATAGCAAAACATACTGACCAGGATATAAATTCCCTGACTTTCAATTTTTTTACATAATCCGAGGAAACAGGATCGGTAGAGAAGGATGATCTGAACCCAGTTCGCAAAGTATCAATCGTTTTTTGCCCGCGAATCGTATGCATCTGAAGTTGTTTCAAATACAAATCAAAAAACCATGCCAAAAGATAGATTATTAAAAAAACAGAAATATATAGGCTTTCCCTAACTTTTATGGATTCTTTTCAGGTGTATTGCAGATCTTGACAGGATTAAAGCCTGTGCATTAAGCTTTAGGCCTCAAGTTTAGAATCCATCGGATACAAAGATCCATCCATGGTTGGCTACTGGTTTTATTGGTCATACCAAAACCATGTCCACCCTGCTCATACAGTAAAATTTCAACAGGTACATGGTGTTTTTTAAGTGAATCAGCAAAAACAATACTATTCTCAAAAGGAACAGCATTATCATCTTTAGCATGAACGAGGAAGGCAGGCGGAGTCTGATCCGTTACTTTCGTTTCATTTGAAAATTCATTTATTTTTTCCTGAGACGGGTGAGCACCAAGCAGGTTATGCATAGAACCTACGTGCGCAATCCGGCCGTTAAAACTAATTACGGGATAAATAAGAATTAAGAAATCCGGACGAAGACTAATATGATCCGCATTAACTATGTAATCTTTTTCAAAATGAGTTCCGGCGGAAGAAGCCAGGTGTCCTCCCGCAGAAAAACCCATTATTCCAATGCGCTTAGGATCTATTCCAAATTCCTTCGCTCTGGAACGAATTACCAATATCGCACGCTGGGCATCCTGGAGGGGTCCGGTTTCTTTATGGATCATGGTACTGTCATCAGGGATGCGATATTTCAAAACAAATGCAGCAATACCGGATTCATTAAACCGGCGCGCTACATCTTCACCTTCATAACCCATTGCCAGGTTGATATAGCCACCACCTGGACAAATGATCACTGCAGCACCGGTTGATATTTCTTTTGGAGGCAGAAATATGGTTAAAGTGGGTTTTGAAACTTCACTTACAATAAGGATATCTCCGGGATCATACCTGTAATATTCCTGGTTAACGGAATGCCTTGAATTGGGAATTTCCCCATTATATAATGGAATAACAGTCGGAACCTTCATTTTGTAAAAGAAAAATGCAGCGATAAGGCAAATCAAAAAAGGCGGAATCGCTTTTTTTATCATGCATATAAAGTTAGGCTTCTGAAGGATTCTTTCATCAGGTAAATGGACTTACCTTTGACATCTGAAATTTGTTTATGCCGTATCTTATCAGGCATTTTTACATTTTTATTATTATTTCTTTGCCCTTTTTTACAAAGGCGGCAACTTCAGATACATCATCGGCTGACAGTAAATTATCCATCGGTATCTGGCGTGGAGAGATTTTACGGGAAGATGGAAATACAATTCCATTCATTTTTCAAACTAAGGAAACTGCTGGTAAAATTTTTATTTATGTCATTAACGGAGCCGAAAGGTTACTCGTTGATAATATCCGGCAACAGGGCGATTCCCTTTTTATTGAAATGCCTTTTTTTGATTCGCATTTTGCTCTCCGGATTATGGATGAGCAAAGGATAGAAGGAACCTGGATTAAAGATTATGGGACACGTATTGTAGCCACTCGATTCCGTGCAATTTTCAATGAAGAAAATCGATATCCGGATTCCAAGGCCCCGGCCTTTAATATATCAGGCAGGTGGGCTGTTCATTTTAAAGGTATAGACGATACAACTGAAGCCGTTGGTGAATTCAGGCAATCAGGATCTCAGGTCAGGGGAACTTTTCTGACACCATCCGGTGATTATCGTTTTCTGGATGGGGTAGTAAGTGGAGACACGATGAAAGTTTCTGCATTTGATGGTGGCCATGCATATTCATTTGTAAGTATAATCCAGGATTCCAATATGATGATTAACGGGTTTTTTTATGCGGGCGCCAAGAATATTGAAACCTGGGTTGGTGAAAAAAATGAACAGGCAAAATTGCCGGATGAATTCAGTCTGACCCGCTTAAAGGATTCTACCAACGCAACCCTGCATTTTAAATTTCCTGACCTGAACGGACAACTAGTATCTCTGAGCGACCCGACATTTAAAAACAAAGTAGTTATCGTACAGATCCTGGGTTCGTGGTGCCCCAACTGTATGGATGAAACCCGTTACCTCAGTGCCTGGTATATTCAAAATAAATCCAGGGGCGTGGCAATTATCGGCCTGGCTTATGAAAGAACTTCATCTTTTGTGAACGCAAAAAGATTATTGCAACCCTTTATAACGCGATTTAATGTGACCTATCCAATTCTTGCAACGGGTGTCGCAGTTAGTGATTCCTTGCGCACAGAAAAAACGCTACCTGAAATTCAGGAGATTGTAGGCTTTCCTACGACTATTTTCATCGATAAAAAAGGAATGGTCAGAAAAATTGATACGGGTTTTAACGGCCCCGGAACAGGTGATCATTATGAGATATATAAGAAAGAGTTTAATGAGCTCATAGACGGCCTTCTGAAGGAGTAATTTAAGTATGGAAGTGTGTAAGAGTGATAGTTTTTTAACTTTTCACCACCACACTTCCACATTTCGACACTACTATACTAAAAAAGTTGGCTCATACTAATAATATTAGTATTTTTGAACAAAGGCTCACCACATGCTTAGCCTCAACCGATCCATTGTTCATTTTGACCTGGATGCATTTTTTGTAAACGTTGAATATCTCAGGAATTCCCGCCTTAAAGGGAAGCCTATTGCCGTAGGCGGACATAGTGACCGGGGTGTAATCGCATCCTGCAGTTATGAAGCCAGGAAATTCGGTGTTCATTCTGCCATGCCCACCAGACTTGCTAAACGTTTATGTCCGGAATTACTCATCATACAGGGAGATATGGATAACTATTCCCGTTTCTCAAACCTTGTCACAGAAATTATCCGGACGGAAGTGCCCGTTTTTGAAAAGTCCAGTATAGATGAGTTTTATATCGATATGACAGGAATGGATAAATTTTTCGGCACTCTACGGTTCATACAATTTCTCAGAAAGAAAATAATTAAAGAAAGCGGGCTTAGCATTTCTCATGCACTTGCAACAAATAAACTGATAAGTAAAGTAGCTACCAATGAATGCAAACCCAATGGTGAACTTGAAGTTAAGCCTGGTAATGAAAAATTATTTCTGGCTCCCCTTCCTATTGAGAAACTACCTATGGTCGGAAACCAGACCGCTACTCTGTTACGAAGGATGGGTGTGGAAACGATATCCATTCTTAGTCAGATCCCGGTTGAAATGATGATTAACCTGCTTGGGAAAAATGGTATCGAGCTTTGGAGAAGAGCACAGGGTGTGGATGAAACACCCATCGTCCCTTATCATGAACAAAAAAGTATCGGTACGGAAAATACTTTTGAAACCGATACCATCAATATACAGTTCCTCCATAAAGAACTGGTGAGGATGACTGAGAAAATTGCCTTTGAACTTCGTTGTAATAATAAACTTACGGGATGCGTTACAGTAAAAATCCGCTACAGTGATTTTCAAACCCTCACTATACAGTCAACGATCGCCTATACTGCCAATGATCATATCCTGCTTCAGAAAGTAAAGGAAATTTTTAATAAACTATATGACCGGCGTTTACTCGTCAGGCTGATTGGCGTTCGATTTAATAGACTGGTTGAAGGTAGTTACCAGATCAATATATTCGAAGACAGGCAGGAAATGATCGGGCTCTACCAGGCAATTGATAGCGTAAAGAAACAATTTGGAGAAAAACTTTTATTCCGTGCCGCATGTATCTGAATTGTAAAACTTATTTCAGTTTTCGTTATGGAACTTTTAGTACCAAAGAACTGGTGACACAGGCTGCAAGCATGGGAATTACCCAGCTCGCACTTACTAATATCAATAACACATGCGATACATGGGACTTTGTCGACTTCTGCCATGAGAATAACATAAAACCTGTTCTGGGTTCAGAAATCCGGAATGGGAATGAATTATGTTATATCCTGCTTGCAAAAAACAATAATGGTTTTGAACAAATCAACCTTTTTATTTCAGAACACCTTCCAGAAGAAAAACCTTTCCCAAAAAGACCGGATCTTCAGGACATATACTGTATTTATCCATTTGGATCTATTTCAGTTAATGAATTACAGGCGCACGAACTAATTGGGGTGCAGGTAACTGATATTAATAAATTATTCGGGCTCAGTGTGCAAATTCACTTAGATAAATATGTAGTCCGTCACCCGGTTACCTTTCAGGATGCCACCCATTACAATTTACACCGTTTATTACGTGCCATTGATAAAAACATTATACTGAGTAAACAGGATCCAAAAGACCTGGCCGGAAAAAATGAAACTTTCTTTCCACCAACAAAACTATATGAAGCTTTTCAATCTTATCCTTCTATCGTTAACACCACTTTGACAGTATTGGAGAACTGCTCTATTAAATTCGATTTTAAAACGGACAAAACAAAAAAGCTTTTTTCAGTATCAAAGGAAGACGACCGGCAGTTACTTCGAAAACTGGCTTTCGATGGTATTATTCTTCGCTATGGTTCGCAAAATAAAACGGCAAAGGAAAGAGTGGAAAAAGAACTTGCCATCATCGACCAGATGGACTTCTGCGCATATTTTCTTATTACCTGGGATATCATCCGTTATTCACAAAACCGTGGGTTTTTCTTTGTTGGCCGTGGGAGTGGTGCCAATTCAATTGTAGCTTATTGTTTACAGATTACCGATGTTGATCCGATAGAACTGGATTTGTATTTTGAAAGATTTCTTAATCCGTCGCGATCATCGCCACCTGATTTTGACCTGGATTTTTCATGGAAGGATCGTGATGAAATCATTGATTATGTTTTTAAAAAATATGGAAAGGATCATGTTTGCCTGCTCGGATCTTATACAACATTTCAAACGCGTGCCATTTTACGGGAACTCGGAAAAGTATTCGGACTGCCCAAGGAAGAAATAGACCAGCTGGATTCGGGTAATCTGAAAGACGATAAGATACAGCAGCAAATAAATTTTTATGGAACCCTGTTACGCAATTTTCCCAATCATCTCAGCATTCATGCCGGAGGCATTCTTATCAGTGAAAAACCAATATATCAATACACAGCTACAGAAATTCCGCCTAAAAATTTTTATACATCGCAGATTGACATGTTCGTAGCTGAAAAAATAGGCTTATTCAAACTGGATATTCTCAGTCAGCGAGGTCTGGGCCACATCCGTGATACGATGGATCTGGTAAAAAAGAATAAAAATGTCACCATCAATATCCATGATATTGAAAGGTTTAAAAGCGATCCGAAAGTAGCATATCAGATCCGGAAAGCTGATACGATCGGGTGTTTTTATATTGAAAGCCCAGGTATGCGACAACTCTTGAAAAAACTGGAATGTGATGATTATCTCACACTGGTCGCAGCGAGTTCCATCATCCGGCCGGGGGTAGCGCAAAGCGGTATGATGAAACAATATATCTACCGTTTTCATAATCCAAACGATTTTGAATACCTACATCCCAAAATGAAGGAATTACTGGAAGAGACTTATGGGGTTATGGTTTACCAGGAGGATGTGATCAAAGTGGCGCACCATTTCGGCGGTCTTGATCTTTCCGAAGCCGATGTTTTACGACGGGCAATGAGTGGAAAATATCGTGGAAGAAGCCAGTTCGAAGAAATCAAAATAAAGTTCTTTAACAACTGCCGGGAAAGAAAATATCCTGAAAGGGTTTCAACCGAAGTATGGCGTCAGATAGAAAGTTTCGGTGGTTATTCTTTCAGCAAAGCTCATTCTGCCAGTTTTGCAGTAGAAAGTTATCAGAGTCTTTTTTTAAAAACCTATTTCCCGGTTGAATTTATGGTTTCTGTTATAAATAATTTCGGAGGATTTTATTCCCGGGAACTATACTTTCATGAATTAAAAAGAACAGGTGCACACATTCAGGCGCCCTGCCTTAATCGCAGTGAATATCTTACCATGGTTTCCGGTACAACGGTTTATATGGGTTTTATTCATGTTCAGGGTCTCGAGGAACAAATGATAATATCCGCAATTGAGAACAGAAAAAAGACCGGGCCGTTTCTCGATCTTGCAGATTTTATTGAAAGATTAGCACCTGGTATAGAGCAATTGAATATCCTGATCCGGATAGGAGCTTTCCGGTTTTCCGGTAAAACAAAAAAGGAATTATTATGGGAGGCAAATTTCCTGCATAAAAAAAATGCAGGACACTCTGGTTCCGGATTTCTTTTCCGGGAACTACCACAGCAATTTCATCTTCCCGGGTTGGCACAACATCCCCTCGATGATGCACTGGATGAAATTGAATTACTCGGGTTTCCCCTTTGTAATGTTTTTGAACTTTCAATGGAAGATCCCCAGAATTTTTTACCTGCCAGGGAACTTCATCTTTATTCCGGTAAACAAGTATCTGTACTGGGTTACCTGGTAACTTCCAAACCAGTAAATACCATTACAAATGAAATCATGCATTTTCATACTTTTCTCGATGCTGAAGGTGAATGGCTTGATTGTATTTTTTTCCCTAATACATCCCGTTATTACCCGATAACCGGCAAAGGTTTTTATGCCATGAAGGGTAAAGTTGTGGAAGAATTTGGAGTCTATTCTGTAGAAGTATCAGAATGCCGTAAGATCGGTTTAAGGGAAAGGAATGCTTTTCCGAATTCGCTTAAGGCAGAAAGCTTAAAGCCTAAAGTCCAAAGCCTAAAACTAAAAATATAAAATCTTCAACTATTTAATAACAATCGAACTGCCCCATTGTGATAAATATCATTATTTTTTTTAAAATATTCCCATTGAATTCATTTTAATAATTTTCAAAGGTAGTTTTAGGCTTTGAGTTTTAAGTTTTAGACTCTTTCCCAATTCTGGAAGTAAAAACCTGCACATAATAACAATTCTTTATAAAACATTCGCTTACCTTCACTTTCTGAAATCCTATGTAAAGGCCGCCATAATTTTTACATACTCTCATATATGCGCGGCAAAGGAAAATATAAATTCAAAGTGATCAACGGAGTTCTTTCGTGGAAGAATGATGAGATGGAGCGATTCATGCCTGTTTCTGCAGAAATACTTACCAGGGTAATCCTGCTCTATGAAAAAGAATTTAAGAACGGAATCAGGATCTGGAAAAAATTGACGGAACACGAGAACCTTGAAATAACTAATATGCAGGATGAACCGCTTCTTCATGAGCTTGCAACCTGGATGGAGCAATTACAGGCGATTTTTTCGAATACTGAACCATTTCGCGAAAAAGAAAATTGGATAGACAACCAGATCCATTTAAACTGATTGACCGGTTTCTTTTCGGAGAATATTCAATGTAATAATAAAGGCTGTACCTTTCCCTTCTTCACTGGAAACATCGATTTTACCCTTGTGATTAAGAATTATATTTTGACTATTGGTCATGCCCAATCCATTTCCATTTGTTTTAGAAGTGTAATAAGGGTCAAAAACTTTTGCCACAGTTTCTTCATCCATCCCTTTACCATTATCCCTGATTATAATAATACAAAATTCTCCAGACCCGCTGGTTTCGACCGTCAGATGGCCATTTTCGCCCGTAATGGCTTCCATCGCATTCACTATGATATTCAATAAAGCAATCTTCATCCGGGAACGGTCCACATTGAGCCAGATTCTTTCTTTTGAATAATTCTTTTCAATATGCACCCGGTTCAGTTGTGCCCGGTCAAAGGCTTCATTCAGCGATTCATCCAGCAAAACATCCGCCCGAATTTCTTCATATTGCAAATCTGTAAATTTTGTTGCTGAAAGAAGTTCATTAATAAGTTCATTGATGCGCCGGGAATTTCTTGCGATGATATCTAAGAATAGCTTTTTATCTTCTCCGTCCAGATTATCATTTTCAAGATGGCTGGCGGAAAGATCAATATTGGTGAGCGGATTACGGATCTCATGGGCAATTACCCTTGCCACACGGCCCATGCTTGTAAATCGCTCCAGGCTTCTTAATTCCAAAAGTTCACGGTTAGCTGAAGCAAGTTCTCTGACTCTTTTTTCAAGCTGATCATGATAAGATTCGGCCTGTATGGTCGCTTTTTTCTTGGCCTGGCTTTCTATATTGAATGTGACGAGTGAATATATAATAAGTAAACCGGAAACCAGGCCGGCACCTATAATTATCCAGAATACAATTTTACTGTAATAAATAACTCTCTGCGTCCTTAAATTAAGTAACCTGTTTTCAGTTACCGTTATTGAATCTGAAACCTGCCCGATGGAATCGATAAGTTTATTATTTCGTAGTTCACTGGCACGGATGGAATCATTAATTTGAAAATTATTCCTGTTCAGAATTCCCAGTTCTTCATCCAGTATTTTATACCTTCTTACAATAATGTCATGCATGGATTCCAGTCTGGATTCTTCCTCAGGATTATCACTTACACTTTTTGATAAAACCCTGAATACAGAATCGACTAACTCACGACTCTCTTTATAATCCTGGAGGTAATTCTTCTGTTTTTTGAGCAGGAATTCATTCCAACTTATTTCAGCATCCTTTAAATCGGAATTTAAAATGGCAAGTTTATTAATCACTTCCCTGGTATGACCTACCCATTTATTCTGTGTTCTTAGCTGGATGAAGGATGAGAGAGAAAGAAAATAACACAGAAGCAGCAAAATAAAAGCTGCCAGATATCCACTCCTGATCTTTTTGGGAAAATCAAATTTCATCGCCTCTCCGTTATTCCTGCCAATCTGAAATTACAAAGAATTATCTCATAATGAAAGTTCCGCGTAATATGTACACCTTACTCATACGAGGAGCATCGCATCTCCATAACTAAAAAAACGATATTTGTCCTTAATAGCTCTTTTATAGGCTTCCATTGTCAGATCATATCCGGCAAAGGCACAAACCATAATGAGCAGACTGGTTTTTGGAAGATGAAAGTTAGTAATCAGTGCATCTGCAATATTGAACTGGTAAGGCGGATGAATAAAAGTGTTGGTCCAGCCTTCTGATGGTTTTAAGAGTTTTTCTGCCGTAAAAGAAGATTCCAAAGCTCGCATAGTAGTAGTTCCGACTGAACATATCCTGTGTCCACCCAGTCTCGCTTTGTTTACGATTTTACAGGCTTCTTCATCTACCCTGTAATATTCAGCATCCATCTTGTGCTTACTCAGATCTTCCACTTCTATGGGACGGAAAGTTCCTAAACCGGTATGAAGAGTGGCTTCTGCAAAACGGATCCCTTTTATTTCGAGTCTTTTTATAAGTTCCTTGCTGAAATGTAAACCTGCCGTTGGTGCTGCAACAGCACCTTCATGTTTTGCATAAACAGTTTGGTATCTTTCCTTATCCTCCTCGTCCGGCTTACGTTTAATGTATTTGGGAAGTGGGGTTTCTCCGAGAATTTCCAGTACCTGGCGGAATTCATCGTCAGAACCATCCCATAAAAAACGAATGGTACGTCCGCGACTGGTGGTATTATCTATGACTTCAGCTACCAATTCATCATTGTCACCAAAATAAAGTTTATTACCTACCCGGATTTTCCTGGCCGGATCTACGATTACATCCCATAACCTGTTTGGCTTATTGAGTTCACGAAGCAGAAACACTTCAATTTTAGCACCAGTTTTTTCTTTACGGCCGTACATTCTTGCTGGAAATACCTTAGTGTTGTTTACGACAAAAACATCCTTGTCATTGAAATATTCTATAACATCCCTGAAATGTTTATTTTCAATTTGTCCGGTTTTCCGGTGAACAACCATCATTCGGCTGTCTTCTCTTCTTTTGGCAGGATGCTGGGCAATCAGATTGAGGGGTAGGTCGAATTTGAACTGGGAAAGCTTCATTCAGTATGAAATTTTAAATAGTTCCCGGTACATGAGACGAATGAAGCTGAGAATAACTGGTCAATCAAACCAGGTCTTACGGCACCCGATTCGGTCATGTTACGGCATGATTTTACAAGTGTGCGAAGGTAATAAAGAATTGTCAAATCCTAATATGGTGTTTAAATAAAAATACCATTAGGCTTCAGGCTTTAAGCCTTATTGGGGGGTTAAACCTCTACCCGGGATGGCTTCTATCAGCGAGCGCGTATATTCAGTTTTTGGATTGAGGTAAACAGCTTCCACATCGCCAGACTCAACAATTTTTCCTTTTTCCATAACCAAGACCCGGTCGCAGAGGTACCGGATGACTGATAAATCATGTGAAATGAAAATAGCTGTAAACCCCAGGTTTTTCTTCAGATCGTTGATCAGATTTAATACCTGGGCTTGTACACTTACATCCAATGCGGAAACGGATTCGTCAAAAACAACGAAGCCAGGATTCAGAACAAGTGCCCTTGCAATTACAATTCTTTGCCTTTGGCCTCCGGAAAACGCATATGGATACCGGTTGAAATGTTCGGGTTTCATATTCACTTTTTGCAATAATTCCAACACCCGGAAATTTCTTTCTGACCTGCCCAACGAATCATGAACTCTGAGGGGTTCAGATATTGCCGGACCAACCATCAGCCTTGGATTCAGGGATGAATAAGGATCCTGAAAAACGATCTGGATATTTCTCCGGAACTCAAGAAGTTCCAACTTAGGCATCGTGAGTAATTCTTCTCCATTATATAAAATACTTCCCAGGACCGGTTTATTTAAGCCTAGGAGTGCACGACCTAAGGTTGTTTTACCCGAACCGGATTCACCAACCAGACCCAGGGTCTCACCCTGATAAACTTCAAAATTGATATCTTTTATCGCATCAACCCATTGTTTTTCTTTACCAAGCCAGCTTTTACCGGATGAATATCGTAAATGAAGCCCCTTCACTTTCAATAAAATTTCAGGTTGTGTTTTCTGGATAATATCCGAGTTTGCCGGTAAAAATCCCACTGTGAATCCCTGGTTCGGTTGTAGTTTTAACGATGAAGTATCAACATTTTCCAGAGATCCCGGTGAATTAATTTCCAAAAAATCAGAGATCACAGGAAGCCTTTCTCCTTTAATATGTAAGGCAGGACGACACATCAGCAATCCCCGGGTATAAGGATGCTGGGGATGGATAAACAGTTCATTTACCGCACCAGATTCAACAACCCTTCCGCGCAACATAACCAGGGCCCGGTCCGCCATGTCAGCCACCAGTCCAAGATCGTGAGTAATAAAAATCATACCTATATTTTCAGAACGACGCAGACCTTTTAAAAGATCCAATATCGTTTTCTGAACTCTTACATCAAGAGCTGTCGTAGGCTCATCACAAATTAATACTGAAGGATTGCAACTGATAGCCATTGCAATCATAACACGTTGTTTTTGTCCGCCGCTTAACTGATGAGGATATTTTTTAAAAACTCTTTCCGGATCTGGAAGTTGAACTTTTCCGAATAATAATAATGCTGCTGATTTTGCTTCCCTTCGATTCAGTTTTTTATGTAGCATCAGAGGTTCGCATAGTTGCGCACCACAGGTCATTACCGGATTTAAAGAAGTCATCGGTTCCTGAAAAATCATGGCCAGCTGGTTTCCCCTATAAGTGCGGAATTTTTTTTCTTTCATACCCAGCAGTTCAATTTCATCTTTTCCGTCTGGAGAAAATAAAATAGAGCCCTTTTTTACAAGTGCTGCCTTACTTAACAAATTCATCAAAGCGAGCGACATGACCGATTTGCCTGAACCTGATTCGCCAACTACAGCAAGCATTTCTCCCCTGTTTAATTCCAGAGAAAATTCCTGTAAAGCAGGTTCAGGGGATCCCGATTCCGGAAATTCAACAGTTAAATTTTTTATTTTAAGTAGTGGAAACAAGTGTATGATTAAAAACGAAGATGTCTGACTGTTAGTCCTCCGTTTATAAGTTGTTTTAGAGAATCAATACCAATTTTCAAATGGGTTTCCACAAAATCTCCGGTTACCCGCTGATCACTTTCGGTAGTCTTTACTCCGTCGGGAATCATGGGTTGATCACTAACCAATAAAAGGGCTCCGGTTGGAATTTTATTGTAGAAACCGACAGAAAAAATGGTCGCTGTTTCCATATCAACCGCATAAGCTCTTATCTTTTTCAGGTATTCCTTAAAAGCTTCATCATGTTCCCAAACCCTGCGGTTGGTAGTATATACAGTACCCGTCCAATAATCCACGCCGAATTCCCTGATGGTGGTGGATATAGCCTTTTGCAATGCAAAGGCAGGCAGGGCAGGCACTTCAGGAGGAAAATAATCATTGGAAGTTCCTTCTCCCCGGATGGCTGCAATAGGCAGAACCAGGTCACCCAGTTTATTTCTTTTCTTGAGGCCACCGCATTTTCCAAGGAACAGAGCGGCTTTGGGAGAAATCGCGCTGAGCAGGTCCATGATGGTTGCTGCAGAGGGACTACCCATTCCAAAATTTATAATACTGATATCGCCTGCTGTCGCGCATTGCATGGGCTTGTCCTCCCCTATTATTTTCACTTTGTGCATATCTGCAAACAAATGAACATAGTTGGAAAAATTGGTCAGTAAAATATATTTGCCAAAATTTTCCAGTTTCTCTCCTGTATAACGGGGAAGCCAGTTACTGACAATTTCTTCTTTTGTTTTCATAAATTCATTCCTGGATTCATATAAATAAATGTGCGCCCAATCAACATTCTGTAATTTAGCAAATAGTTGAGGTATGATTAAAATCTATTACCCTCATTTTGCTTTCAAGATCAAAGAAGAGGAATCCGGAAAGGAATTCATTTTTGATGAGCAAAGAAAACAATGGGTGCGCCTTACTGAAGAAGAATGGGTTCGGCAAAATTTTGTCCAATACCTGCTCCAGGTTAAAAAATACCCATCTAGTTATATGGCTGTAGAGAAAAAAATGAAGCTTGGCGAAATGAATAAACGCTTTGATATTCTCGTGTTCGACAAAGCGGCAAAACCATGGATGATGATCGAATGTAAAGCCATGCATAAACCATTGGATAAAACCGTGCTCTGGCAGGCACTTCACTATAATCTTGCCATACCTGTTAAATATCTGGTTGTGACTAACGGACAGCAATGTCACGCTTACAAAAAAGCGCCATTAGATTTTGAAGAGATGAATGTTTTGCCTTCTTATGATGAATAATTTTATTTAAGCTTTAGGCTTCTTAAGGGAAAATTCCGAGTTCAGCATAAGAAGTTCCCACCTTATTTATTGCAACAACATATGCCGCCGTGCGCATATCAGGAATAGAAGGATTATTTTTCCAGCAATTCATTATTTCGTGTGTAGCAGTAATCATGGTTTCTTCCAGGCCACTGTAAACCAGGTCGGCCTCTTCAGCTCCATGCATAATGAATTCTTTTTCCTTTGAACGGACACTTTTACCTGTCAGCTCTTCCAGTTGACCAAGAATATGTGTATTCATGTTTTCTGTAAACCTTTTTTCCATACGGCCATAACGTACATGACTAAGGTTTTTCAGCCATTCAAAATATGAAACCGTTACTCCACCTGCATTCAGATACATATCTGGTATCACGAGTACCCCTTTTTTGATAAATATTTCATCAGCTTCCGGTGTCAACGGACCATTCGCAGCTTCTCCAATGATTTTTGCTTTTACACGGGGGGCGTTTTTGCCATCAATTACGTTTTCCAGTGCCGAAGGTATAAGTATATCGCAATCCAGTTCAAGCGCTTCAGCGGATTTTGCAATATTAGTTGCACCAGGAAAATTCAGAATCGAACCGGTTTTTTTGCGGTGCTGAAAAACCTCTTCTTCATGCAATCCGTCAGGATTAGTAATCGCCCCTTCATATTCAGCCAGACCAATCACTTTGGCGCCCCCTTCACGGAAGAATTTTGCTACATGGTATCCTACATTACCGAGTCCCTGTACTACCACTCTTTTACCCTCTACGCCCGTGTGCAGGCCAAGCCTGTCCATCACATCCTGTATATGACAAACTTCACGCACCCCATAGTATATACCCAGTCCTGTTGCCTCTTTTCTCCCGCGTACACCCCCCTGTGTAACCGGTTTCCCTGTTACACAACCAAGGGCATCGATTTCTCCAGGACGCATGCTCATGTAGGTATCCAGGATCCATGCCATTTCTCTCTCTCCTGTACCATAATCAGGGGCAGGGACATCAGTACCCGGGCCGATAAAATTCTTTTTAATAAGTTCTGAAGTATACCTGCGGGTTATCTTTTCCAGGT
>Ga0207065_1080_pt1 | contig 23413 bp, 16 predicted proteins | sample Alteio_BWMinCont_27_FD_153492 | JGI IMG/M metagenome (GOLD analysis project Ga0207065, IMG submission 153492) | Enriched cells from forest soil in Barre Woods Harvard Forest LTER site, Petersham, Massachusetts, United States -... | ecosystem: Environmental > Terrestrial > Soil > Temperate forest >...
CTGAAGGTTATTTACATGTCCGGATATCTGGAGTTTCATAAAGCCGATGACGAATTTCTCGAAGGAAGTTACTTTTTGCAGAAACCATTTTCCCGAGATAGTCTGGTCTCTAAGGTAACTGAGGCCTTGAAGCAGAATCGTGTTGCGGGCAGCACGACTCGTCAATTAGTTTGAGATTGTCGGCGATTTACGACCCCGTTATTCGTGCCCGTCAAATCACCAGGAAACAGTTCCTAGCAGCTTCGAGCGACGCGGGCGGAGCGCCGGCCTATGAGCCGGTGTTTGCCGGGGCTGAAGCAGCGGCGGCAGCAAGGGATTGCTGGGGCGCGGAAGCGGCAGTGGCGGCGAGGAATTGCTGGCAGGTCCAGTCGTTGCGCTGAAGACTGGGGCCGTTGCGATGGCACTGGGTGGCGGCGCCGGCCCAATTCTCGTCTTGAACATGGTTCATAAAGGTAGGGAAGCCCCGGAACAGACCTGTGACGCCGAGGTTGTAAACCATATCGAGCAAGCCGAGCTTTGCGGGGTCCGGAAAGGTGAGGTAATTCGCTAAGCGTTGGCTGAGTTGCGTGTCAAAGTAAGTGAGATGGTGCAAGAGCAGCGCATCGATGACTGGATGCGGCAAAGTTGGCGAGGCAGGTGTGCGATAAAAAGCAGCCGGATATCTTCCAGGGGGCAGAGAGGAGACTCGAGAATACTCGGCTTGAATGGCATCCGGCGTAGAAGGTTGATTATTGGCATCCACAAAGGTGAGCGCCAGAGCGCTGGCCGGGTTTGCGAGTAGTTCACCGACCGCGACGGTGACGAATCCTTTTGTGTCCAAGTACATCCAGGGAACAATTCCTTCAAAGATTTCGAGATTGGCAACTGAATCCTGCAGGTAAGGCATGCCTTCCCCCCGTCAGAGCAGCGGCTATTTTATCATTGGTATACACCGTTGCGGGTCACTTTCCATCGAGAAAAAATGCAGATAGCGATCCGACGTGAGTCAGGGCTGGGATGAGGGAGGCGGTTGAGGAGGCTCCGGAGGGGGTTCGGTAGGGGAGAGGCCGAGGGCTTCGTTGATGGTTTTGAGTAGCACGGATATGTCGACTGGCTTGTGGATGTAGGCGATCGCTCCGGCTTTGAGAGCGGCGTCGCGATTGTCTAGGGGCGGCCGAGAGCTGACGACGATGATGGGGATGGTGCCCGTGTTGATCAGCATCCCTAAGCGTTGTAGGACGACGAAGCCGTCCCCTGCTGGCAGGCCAAGATCGAGAAGGATGAGATCGGGTTGTTCTTTGCGGGCCGTGCTGATGGCAGTCAAGCCGTCGCGGGCGGCGACGACTTCGAAACCGGCGGACTTGAGACGGCGTGCGAGGGTGGTGAGCTGGAGATTATCATCCTCGACGACTAGAATTTTCTTTCCAGACATTGCAGCGCGAATCCTCTGCCGTGCGATGTAGTGTTCGGTACCGCAGAAGCGGAAAAGCGTTCGGTGCTGTGCTGAGTATGCGTTTGCCAGGCGAATAATACCAGATGGATGAAGAACCAGGGAAAGGAGATAAACCCCCAAAAAACCAAAAGAGTCCCAGTGCCAATGTGGAATCCAGGATATTGTAGGCTCAAGCTGATCGAGTTGAGCGGCGAATACCAATAAGGGAACGGGAAGTGTAGAATCCGGCGCGCGGCGGAGTTCCGGATGAGAGGATAGCGGATGAAAACGGGGCATTGGTTGACGGGGATAGGGAGCATTGTTTTGTTGCTGACAGGGATCGGGCATGGTCTTCGAATCGCAGACGTCCAGAAAATGATCGTGGACGGCGGGATGAAGGCGCCACTGGACGTGATCCTGAAAGGCTGCTGGCTGGCGTTCTCGGGTGAGATGATAGCGCTGGCCGTGATTGCGATGGTGGCAAGCGGGATGGCCGGCGGGGGCCGGATTGTGCTGATTTGCGCGGCAACGATGATTGTGAATGCGGTGCTGCTGCTTCACTTCGTGGGGCCATCTTTTCCCGTCTACGTCTCTGCGACCGTGGCGGTGCTCTTGCTCGCAGGTGGATTGCTGCAGCGCAAACCGGCGGCGTGAGATGGATTGCGGCCCGCCGCTGCGGCTCCGGCCAATTTGTCGGTTGCGGACGTGGGGGCGTTGGGCGAAAATTGGGGTTCCTGCCGCGCTCGGGGGTGTCTTCTGAAGGATGCGTTTATGAGCGGTTCTGGGCGCTTCGGCGTGGTAAGGCAAGAAAAAAAAGGACAGAGACAATGACGCAACATGTTGGCGAGCTCAATCCACCCTACCGGTTGATGCTAACGCCGGGGCCGTCGTCGGTGGACCCGCGAGTGTACCGGGCGCTGGCGACACCGCTCGTGGGACACCTCGATCCATGGTTCAAAACTTGTATGGACGAGACGCAGATTCTGTTGCGGCAGATATTTCAGACAGAGAATCGGTTGACCATGCCACTGTCGGCGTCGGGTTCGGGCGGGATTGAAGCCTCGGTGCTCAACGCGTTGGAAGAGGGGGATGAGGCGATTGTGGCGGTGAATGGAGTTTTTTCCGAGCGGATGTTTGAGATTGCGTTGCGGGGCAGCTCGAAGGTGATCAAGGTGGAGGCGCCTTACGGTCTGCCGGTGGATGCGGAGGATGTGCGGCGGGCTGGTCAGGGCAAGAAGATCAAGATGATCGGATTCGCGCAGGGGGAGACTTCGTCGGGAGTGTTGACGAAGATCGATGCGTACCGAAGAGTCGCGGATGAGTTGGGCGCGCTCTTGGTAGTGGATACGGTGGCTTCACTGGCGGCGGTGCCGCTGCATGTGGATCGGGAGCGGATAGATATTTGCTTTAGTGGCTCCCAGAAGGCCATTAGCGCGCCACCGGGCATGTCGCCGATCACCGTGAGTCCGGCGGCCGAGGAAGTTTTTCGGAAAAGGAAGACCAAGGTGCAGAGCTGGTATTTTGATTTGACTACGGCGATGAATTACTGGGGTAAGGAACGGCTGTATCACCACACACCGCCGATCTCCTTGATATATGCTTTGCGGGAGGCCATGCGGATTGTGGTGGAGGAAGGCTTGGAGAATCGCTGGGAGCGGCATCGCGTGAATCAATTGGCTTTGATCGCAGGTATTGAAGCGATGGGGATGGGGTTGTTGGTCAAGAATCCGGCGGACCGCTTGCCGACGGTTACGGCGGTGATGATTCCGAACGGGATAGACGATGTGAAAGTGAGGAATCAGCTGCTGGAGGAATTTAATATTGAGATTGCGGGCGGATTTGGACCGGTGAAGGGGAAGATCTGGCGGGTGGGATTGATGGGTTATTGTAGTCAGAAGCCGTTCGTGCTGCTGTTTCTCGCGGCGCTCGAGAAAGTGTTGCAGGATCAGGGTTACCGGGCGCCGGCGGGGGCTGGGGTGACGGCGGCGATACAGAATTATTCGCAAGAGGAGACGGCGGTGAGTCGATAGGAATTGACATCTTCCTCCGCCGGAAGGGGCAGGATTCCTACGGCCACCTCCCGCTGGTTTTGCGGGCTGGGCTTCGGTGGGTTGCTCCCACAGCGCCCTTATCTCGGGCGGGGACCACGAAGGCTTCACTCCTGGGCTGCCCGCCCATAGGTCTCTTGGACGAACTCATTTTTGGATGTGGGATTCAGAAAAGCAAGGCGGCCTTATATCCCTGGCCTGAAACGCCGAAGCTTTACGGGCTGAAGGGTCGAGAGAAGACGGAAGCAAAAGAAGTTGGAAGTCAGGAAGAAGAGGGAAACTTGTGACGACACGGCCGGTACTTGCAAATGCTGGAGCGATGAGCCAGTTTGTGGGGGCGTTTGAAGTGACTTCGAAATTGAGCGGGAAGCTCTATCACTGCCGTTTTTCGCATATGTGGAATGGCGTGGCCACCAGGCATAGCGACACGATCGATACAAAGTTTTTTGTGGACGGCGGAGTGCACGTTGTGGGATTGGCGCACCCGGCGTTTGTGAAATTCCGTGATAAGACGGGGCGCGACTTGACGGACCGGGAAGCGAGTTTTGTTGCGGCGGAGTATTTGCGAGAACGGCTTGAAGAAGAGGATGAGCGGCCTTTGTATGATGTGCCAGAAGCGGACGTGCTGCGGTTGATTGCGTTGGTGGGAATCAAGTAGTTCGAAGGCGTCGATAGAGTTGTATCCGGCAAATGGCTTCGAGTCCTTATAGCCCGCAGCCGCCGGGGCCAGCCCCTCCTCTCGAGAGTTCCATGAAGCGGTGGCTAATCGCAGGGTTCGACGTGGAAGGCGGCGAGCCGTGGATGGTGCAGGCCATCGCGGCGGACGAAATAGATCACGAGAAACATCAGGAGCGAGCCGAAAACCATAACGGCGACGGCTACCTGAAGGCCGAGTTGAAGGTCGCTGGCGTCTGAGATTTTTCCTACGAGTTGGGGTCCGAGAGCTCCCAACAATTGTGTGACGAACATGTACACCCCGATGGAGGTGGCATGCGCGCGCTGAGGTGTGAGGTCGTGGAGAACGGCGGTGACCGGGCCGTGATACCACGACATGAAAAAGCCGCCGATGAACAGAGCGGCGAGGAAAACCCACTTTTCGTCGGATTGAATGGCCAGCAGGACAAAAGGAGCGGCGAACAGGAAAGCTGCGGCGATGATGATGAGCCGGCCAAAGGGATACTTTCGCTGCAGACGGTCGGCGAGAAAGCCTCCCGTGAGGACCCCGAGCAGCAGAGAGAGAAGAGCCACTACTGCGAGAGAGAGCGCGGCTTCGCGAAGGCTGAATTCCTTGTAGTTGACGGCAAAATCGATGCCCCAGGTTAGCAGGGAGACGCTGGCGAAGGTGATGCAGGTTCCGGCGACAATCATGGCGAGATAGGCAGGGACGCTTAGCAGACTGAAAATGGGAACTACTTCGGAGCGGGGCCGGCGGGGAGGCTCGGCTAACTTGAGGACGAAGAGTCCCGGAACCATGCAAATCACGCCGACCATGATGAAGGTTAATTTCCATCCATGGACTTCGCCCATGAGGCCGCCAAAGGCTTGGCCGGCGGCTCCGCCGAGGAGCATACCGGAAGCGAAGATGGATTGCGCCATGGCGCGGCGTTGATAGGGGAAGGAATCGGAAATCATGGACTGGGCGGCGGGAGCGTAGGCGGCTTCGCCGACGCCGATCAAGGCGCGCGCTACCAGCAGCAGCATAAAGGAGGAGGCGAAACCGCAGGCGATGGTGGCGAGGCTCCAAATGGCCACGCCGGCGGCGATGATTTGCGTGCGGCTTGCGCGGTCGGCGAAAAAACCGCAGGGAATACTGGCGACGGCGAGGACAATGAGAAGGCCGGTCTGCAAGGAACCGAGTTGGGCGTCTGTTAGGCCCATTTGCTGGCGGAGAAGAGGGAGCAGCGGGACCACCACCTGGCGGTCGGCGAAGTTGACAAAATTGATCAAAGCAAGTACTGCAAGAAGACGAATTTGGTAGGAAGATAGCGGAGTGGGATTCGACGCCATAGTTGGTTTGCTCAACTGGCCAAGAGAGACCTGGTTCAGAAGGGTCTGAGAGATTATATACCGCGCATGAAAGCCGTCACGCCTTCGAACACTACAACAAGTAGCCAGTTAACTACCGTACTTTCTTACGGGGCGATTCTGCTTTTGGGGTATTTCGTGTTTTTGATCGCGGAGCCGTTCCTGGTGCCGCTAGCGTGGTCCGCGGTGCTTGCGATTTTCTTTTATCCGCTGCACGAAAAACTTTTGCGGAAACTGAAGCCTTCGGTGGCGGCCATGACCAGCACCTTGGGGGTGACCTTGCTGTTGATCGTGCCGGCACTGATAGTGCTGGTGTATACGGCGCGGGAGGCGCTCGATGCGACTGCGCGCCTGCAGACCGCACTGATAGTGCATGGGCAGGGACCGAATGAGGGATTGGTGATGCACGCCGAGGAATGGATTCGGACGCGGCTGCCGGAATCGTGGCGAGGGATTGAGATGTCGGATCCCGTGCAGCAGGCGGCGGAAAAGATTGCTTCGTTTCTGGGAACGAGATTTGCGGGGTTGCTGAAGAACCTGGTGAGTTTCTTCGTGGATTTGTTCATCTTGATTTTTGCGTTGTTCTTCATGTTCCGAGATGGCCAAGAGATTGTCCACGGAGCGAAACACCTGCTGCCGTTTGATGAAGACATTCAGACGGACATGGTGGAGGAATCCAAGGAGTTAATCTTCGCGAGTGTGGCGGTGGGTTTGCTGGTGGCGGCGATTCAGGGGGTGCTGGGGGGCGTATCGTTCGCGCTGGTGAAACTTTCATCGCCGATTTTCTGGGGAGTGCTGATCGCATTTTTTTCGCTGGTGCCGGTGGTGGGTTCGGCGCTCATTTGGGGGCCTGCGGCGCTGTGGCTGGGGTTAACCGGACACTGGGGGAAGGCTTTGCTGGTGGTGCTGATTTGCGGCGGCGTGTCTACGGTGGCAGACAACATTGTGCGGCCGATGCTTTTGCGGAACCGCACGCGTTTAAACGAACTTTTGCTGTTTATCGGCGTGCTTGGCGGTTTGGAGGCGTTCGGATTGTTGGGCCTTGTGGCCGGGCCTACGATTGTGGCCGCAGCCATGGGGGTGTTCCGCGTGTATATGGAACATAGAGATGAATTGGCGACGAAGGGCGCGTGATCCGCCGCCTCCGTATCTTCCATGTTCCCGAATTCGATCACCCCCTACTAAGCCGGTGCGGCCAATTAGGCCACTGTGGGAGCAAGGCTTTCGCGTTGGGAAACGCTGACGGGGAAACTACAGTCGGCGCGGCATGGGTGTGCTAGAGTACCCGGCTCGGATGAGTTCGAAGAACTTAAAACCCGCTGCGACTCCTACAGAGCTGGCGCCGACGAAATTGCGGTGGCGGTGCGAGCTCCCGCGCATACCGTTTGAAACCACGGCGCAGGCGGAATTGCGCGAAGGATTCATTGGACAAGAGCGGGCCCTGCGCGCTTTGAAGATGGGCGTGGAATTATCGGCGCCAGGTTACAACGTGTTTGTGTGTGGATTGGCGGGAACTAGCCGCGGCGGGACCATCGCCAAGATGATCGAGGACTTGCACCCACCGACGAAACCTTCCCTGGATCGTTGCTACGTCAACAATTTTAAGATTACCGACCGGCCGAGACTACTCTCGTTGCCACGCGGCCAGGCGAACGCGTTCAAGAAGGATATGCAGGCGGGAATTGATTTTTTGCGGCGGCGGATTCCGCAGGTGTTTGAGGGCGAGCCCTTCCAGAGGCAGAAGGGGCGGATTGTTGAGCGATTTACGGTGCGTGAAAAAGAGTTGATGGACGATTTTACACGGCGAATTGCGCGCGAGCAGTTTGCGTTGGGGCACATGCAGGTCGGCGCAGTGGCGCTGCCGGAGATTTTTCCTGTTCTCGAAGGCCAGATGGTGCCGATTGAAGATATTTCGAAGATGGTGCATGAAGGGAAGCTCGAGTCCCCCGTCGCCGAGGATATTGAGAGGAAGTACGAGCAGTTCCGGCAGGAATTCACGGTTGTTTACAGGAAGACCCTGACGCTATCGCGGGAATTGGCGAGCGAGCTGAGTTATTTGGAGCAGGAAGCGGCTTCCGTGCTGGTCGACGGAGTGATCGAAGAATTGAAGGAAAAATATCCTGGGACGAACGTTTCGGAGTATCTGGAAGAGGTGCGGCATCACCTGCTGGACAATCTGGATCCTTTTAAGGAGCGCGAAGGTGAGGGTGAGCATGAGGAGGATACGCCCGATGGATTGCCGAAAATGCCTGGCTCGGGCGGCCCCGAGCGGGACCCCTTCCGCCTTTATGGCGTGAACGTGATTTTGGCGCACAGCGACGATGAAGGATCGCCGGTTATTTTTGAGACGACACCTACGTACGCGAATTTGTTTGGAACGATTCAGCGCGCTTATGACACGCGAGGCGGGTGGACGAGCGATTTCATGGATTTGCGTGGCGGATCGTTGCTGCGGGCCGACGGCGGATTCTTGATCATGTATTCGCTCGAAGCGCTTTCGGAAGTGGGAGTTTGGCGGGCCCTGAAAAGGACGTTGAATCACAACCGGCTGGAAATCCAGCCGCTGGAGATGTTCTATCCGTTCGGTGGAAGCGCTTTGAAGCCGGAAGCGGTGGAGATCAACGTCAAAGTGCTGCTGATTGGCGACCGGCAGCTCTACGAGATGCTCTACGAGTACGAGGAGGATTTTCAGAAGATTTTCAAGGTACGCGTGGAGTTTGACGAAGAGATGCCTATGAGCGACGGCGTGATTGCGGAGTATGCGGGGCGGTTGCGCACGCTGTCTGAGCGAGAAGCGCTGTACCCTTTTGATCGCGGGGCCTTTGCCGCGATGCTCGAATACGGTGTTCGTAAAGCGGGGCGGCGGAATAAAGTGACGGCGCGGTTTGTGGATATTGCGGACCTTGCACGCGAGGCCCACTATGCGGCAGCCGCTGCGGGCGAGAGGGTGGTGCGTGCCGCGCACGTAAGGGACGCGCTGGCTTCCAAGATGGAGCGGCACAACCTGATCGAAACGCGGATACGCGAGATGATTGAAGAAGGAACGCTGCTCGTCGACGTTACCGGAGAGCGCGTGGGGCAGGTGAACGGCTTGAGCGTGTTGGAGATTGGAGGCTATTCGTTTGGGAAGCCGGTGCGCATCACGGCGTCGGCAGCCCTCGGCAAGGCCGGGATCATCAACATCGAGCGTGAATCAAATTTGAGTGGCCGGTTCCATGACAAGGGCGTGCACATCATCTCAGGATACTTGCGGAGCCTGTTTGCGCAGGACAAGCCGTTGTCGCTGGCCGCGAGCATCTGCTTCGAACAATCGTATTCGGGAGTGGATGGGGACAGCGCGAGCTCCACGGAGATTTATGCCTTGGCTTCGGCGCTTTCTGGAATGCCGCTGCGGCAGGATATTGCCGTGACAGGATCGATGAATCAGCAGGGAGACATTCAGGCGATTGGCGGAATCAACGAGAAGATCGAGGGGTTTTTTGACGTTTGCCGTATAAAAGGGTTGACCGGGACGCAAGGTGTGCTGATGCCGGAGTCCAACGTCGAGGACTTGATGCTGCGGGAAGACGTGATGGATGCGGTGGCGGCCGGGAAGTTTCATATATGGCCGGTGGGCAGGGTGGAGCAGGGGATTGAGGTTTTGACGAAGTGCGCTGCGGGGCGGCGAAACCAGGACGGGACGTTTGAGGCGGGAACGATATTTGGATTGATGAACGAGAAGTTGACGGAGATGGCCAAGACGCTGAAGCAGTTCGAATAGCACTTCTCTAGAATTAGCCAGCCGCAGAGTTTTCGGGCGCGTAGAAAAAACCAAAGAAGAAAATTCTACTTACGGTTGCTCCGCTCGAGGGGCGGCGTAGGCTTGGCGATGATCGACGCGATAGGTTTCCTTTGGTGGGGCATTCGAGGCGAAACTCGGGGAGGTCGCTACCGGAGAGCTGGTGACGCGAACTTCGATCGAATGCACCTTTGCGTCATGCGCGGGTGGAACGAATCCCAGATTGTATTCGTGGCGGACGAGTTCGGCGATCTCCGTGAAAACAGCGGCGAAATCCTTTCCGGTTCTGGGAAAATAGGCGCGACCTCCGGTGGCTTCCGCGATAGTTTTTAGCTCTCGATCGGCTTCGGCAAAGGCTTCCGCAACGGCTTGGGTTTTTTTCCGGCGGGGGCGGGTCTCGCTTGGCATGCTTCTTATCGACGGGCCCGGCACCGCGGAGTTCGCCGCCAAGAGAGATAGCCAGGACGAGAACGTCGCTCGATTCGAGGCGCGCCAGGAGATTTTGCGTGGCCCCCGGCGGAGAGGTATCCACGCCGGTCGAGAGAAGGACTAGGGATTTCTTGCCGGGAAGGCGCACAAGCCAATCGAGAGCGGTTGCCAGGCTGGAGGCGAGATTTAGTTGACCGAAGCCGAGATCAAAGTGCAAGCGGTCCAGAGCTGCGGCGGCAGACGGTTTGTCCGGCGTGAAATCGAGGATGGGTTCGGGAGCCGCATTGTAACGGGCGATGGCCACGCGGTCGCCGGGTGAGAGACCCTCGAGGAGGGCGTGGACCGCTTGAAGGTGGCTGCCCTCGAGAAGGTAGACGGCGGGGCCGGCTTCGATGAGGAGCAGGACTTGAGCGGGTTCGTCGACGTTGAGGAAATCCGTGATGGGTTGCTCGAAGCCGTTATCGAATAGATGGAAGTCTTCGCGGTGCAGGCCGCCGATGAATTGTCCGGAAGAGTCGGTTACCACGACTCCGACGTTTACGCGGTCCACACTGACGCGAATGTCGGGAGCCGACTGGTTCGATTGATGAGGAAGAGCGCGCGGCACAAGAAAGAAAACACAAGCGGTAAAAAGGGCCGCACGGCATTGAGAGAAAAGAAGCATAGCTAGATCTGGCATCCCAGACTGGCCGTGGAAAACACAGAGACCCTGTCCCGCGCGAAGTTTCCAGAACGCGGAGCAGGGCTTGCGATTTCTACCGGGGATCGGCCGGAGACCAGCCTAGGGTTTGGTCGGAGCCGGTGCCGCGGCCGGTGCTGCAGGTGCAGCAGCGCTCGCTCCCACGTCTTTCGGAGTGGAAAGATAGCCGGTGGCCTGGTTTTTGCCGACGTCGAAAACCACGATTTCGTAGGGAGCCATCCGCGAGGCGCCTTTAACGTAAAACTGCACGGGCTCGCCGGCGGTTTTGTCCCTCTTTTCGATGGTGCGGTCATCTACCAGCACGGTGAGCGTGTACTTGGATTTTTTGGGGTCGGTCTTGTTGAGAGTGAGCTGGGTTGGCCCAACCTTTTCCCCGTTCTTGGATTTGGTGATCGTGAATTCGTAGTAGTTGCGGTCGCCGCGGCGCTTCAGCTCGTCGAGGTCGTCGTGGTTGCGAGCGATGAGGCCGCTCATGACGCCCATGTCGCCGGTGGCGCGCTCGAGCTTGCCCTTGGTGGCTTCGAGATCACTCTTCGTCGCCTCGATATCCTTCTTCGCTCCGCCAACTTCGGTGGCTACCGCGCCAATCTGTTCCTGGCTTTCTTTCTTGACTTGAGACAATTGGGCGGTGAGTTTCTGATCCGATTCAACCTGTTCTTTGCGGATGGATTCCGCGCGGCTCTTGGCTTGAGCCAGCTCAGAGACGGTCATGCCGACTTTCTGTTCCGTAACTTCGATATGGCCCTTCAAATCGGCGAGACGCGCATTGGCCTGTTCGAGCTGGGCGGTCAAGACTTTGTCCTGGTCCTGCTCTTTGGCAAGGCTTTGCTCGAGCCGGGAAATCCCGGAGTAGCCGACGTAACCTAGCGCAGCTATGCCCACGAACAGCACGACAAACAGCACGGGGATCCAGCGCGGTGTTCCCGTCGACTCGTAACGATAAGACTCTTCCGGACTCGGCACATTTGGAGAAATGCTCATTCCCCCTCCTCAATCATGGCTCCAGCCTGGGATCTGGATGCCGGTTAAAATTATCTACCGCAACTCGCGCCATGTCTATGGGCGCGGTCAGCGAGACTTGCCCCGCGGCATGCGGGCTTTTCCCCCGGTTTTGCGGCTGGGGGAACGCTCCGGCCAGCGAGCGAAGATCGAAGTGGTCAAACCGCCACGCGGAGTAAACTCGCCACGCACCACACACCACTCCGGGCGTACAGCTGCAACGATATCATGGAGAATCTTGTTCACGGCGTTTTCATAGAAGATCCCGAGATCGCGATAGGCGAGGAGGTACATCTTGAGAGCCTTGAGCTCGATGCAGTCTTTGTGCGGCAGGTATTGAATGGTGATGGTGCCGTAGTCTGGCATGCCGGTTTTCGGGCAAACGGAACTGTACTCCGGAAAACGCGTGGTGATGACGTAGCCCCGATACTGGTTGGGCCAGGTGTCGAGCTTCGGCAATTTTGCTTCGATGCCAGCGCGGGCGTGATCGGCTGTGTAGTCGGCCATGACGGTTCCCATTGTACGTTGTTAGTTGACTTTCAGGCGACCGCCTCTTGCCGAAAAAGGGCGCTTCCCCTATCCTCATGCGGAGAGGGCCCTCCTGAGTCTTTCGATGCACTGCCCTGCGTGTCAAGCCACGCCTTGCCGGAGATCGAGGCGGCGGTCCGCTTCCGATTATTTGTTCAGCGCTGTGGGTGTCGTTCCGTGGCGTTGCCGTTCTTGTGAGATACGCTTTCACGCGCGAGCCATACCTCTCCGCTATCTTTTTTATGCGCGATGCGGGATCTGCGGCAACCTGGAGCTGCAGAGAATCTCGCCGGAGAAAGTTCCGGGGTTGTCAATGCTGGGACGGTTGTTGAAACTGCCGGCCGTACGCTGCGCTCCTTGCCGACACAAGTTTTTTTCGTTGAGGCCACAGTTGAGGGCGGAACAGCTTCCGCGAGTCGCGGCGGAAGATGGCGCGGCGAAATACTGATTTAATACGCCAGCGGTCCCATCTCCGGCTAGCCTCTTATCGAATATCTGAAGCCCCGTACCAGTTGCGGTCTGCGCCGGCCGGGGAACAAAGGCCGCTGGCACGAGAGCAGCCCTGCCGCATCGCAATCAACCGGCTAGAATGGATCGGCTTAGGACATCGCTAGCAGGAGACGAGCGATGCCCGGCCAGCGCCGCGTTTTCCGGGCATTGTGGTCATCAACTTGTCTGCGATTAGGCAGCCGGACTTGCCGACGTGGGGGCCGGGCTCTCCGTGAAACCGAGCATGGCCTGCTTCAATTGGGAATCCACTTCGTCCGCGATGGTCATCACGTCGAGCAGCACGGAGTTAAAATCCACTGATCGAAGATTGTTTTGTAGAGTACCAAAGATGCTGACCTGAAGGATGCGCGACTCTTCCACGGCCATAGCCACCGTGTAACCTTGCTTGCGCCGCCTAATCCCGTGCTCGCGTGCGGCGGTGGAATTAGGAAGCTTGGCGTTTGGAGCGAGGCGGAGGCGACGGATGAGGTCGCTGAGGAGGAGCGGAAGATGGCCGGTGCGCTCCTGATAGTTCAGTGAGATGCCGGACAATTCCTCGTTTCGCTCTACCTTGGACATCCAATCCCGGATCGTGGGTTCCGCATCGCGCTCCAGAATCTCGGCGACGCGCTCTTTCTTCATGGACCTACGAGCGGAAGGATTCGAGAGTTTTTTCTGGATAATTTCGGCCACCGCTGCCAGGCCCACCGGTTTCACCAGGACTTCGTCAGCCTCCAGCAGCATGGCAGCCATAGCCTCTTGAAGCGCAGGGTAGCCGCTGAGTACTAGTGTTACTGCGTTGGGGTGTGCGTGGCGCATGGCGCTGACCACGGTAAATCCATCCCCGGCATCCGGCATGTGCAGGTCGGAGAGCAGCACGTCGAATTTCTCCGTAGAAATAAGTCTCAACGCCTCGTTTACGCTAGCGGCGGCAACGACTTCAAACCCATAGGATTCTAAGCCTTCCTTGAATACCGCGCGGACGTCGTCGTTGTCGCCCACGAGAAGTAGTCGCTTGTTGTTCACCCGTATGTGGCCCTCGATGAACATTGTAGCAGTCGGAGTTTAGTAATACTTGTAAACATTCGTATTATTTACAAATTCTTCATGTAGGGCCTAACACCGGGAGTGTGCAAAATGGAACAGTTTTGCGGCTGGTGTTATTTTATTGTGGCCCAATGAAAAGCAGAGAACTTACAGCCAAGCAGTTATCCTCTGTCCCTTGCCCTACATGTGGCGTCGCCGCCGGGAGTAATTGCGTGCTGCATTCAGGTGCTCCGCGATCAGCCCCACATGTAGACCGAAAGTTTTGTGCCATGGAGGCTATCGAGCGGACACAGATTCGCGCTGACATAGAATTCGACGATTCCGCCTGCCTCCAAACAATCGGCTCTTCGAGCCGCGGATAACCCACTGGCCGGCTCCATATCTTGCGTATGCCGATACGCAATTTCTCGTCAGCCACCATAGTGCGTAGGAGCAGCACTGTCCACATCGTGGTTAACTGCGTGTCGCAGCATGCGCCGGTACCTCGGGAACCATTGATCGTCGGTTTCACGTATCCCCGGCGACCCTTATTCCTACTGTAAATAGACTTTGTCGCCCGCGATTTGTGGCGCTGTTGTTGATCTATATTTCGCTCCCGACAGAAACCAGCTGATTTTCACTGTACTTCGGACCAGTAGACGCCGAATCAGAATGTTGCGATAGTTTTTGTGTTCGCGACCCCACCGGATCCTCCGGAAAAGGAGAATGCCGTTGGTCCGGAACGGCGGACGACAGACCGAGACATCGAGGAACTTAAAGTCGGCGTTGCTGCTTGTTTGGTAGCGCTAACGGGACTCGAACCCGTATTTCGGCCTTGAGAGGGCCGCGTGCTAACCTTTGCACCATAGCGCCACTGTTTGAATATTATCGTGTACTCGACTTTTCAGCAATCTCGGTGACCCGTATCAGGCGAGAATTGGCCGGCCTTGATGATAACAGCCTAGCGAATGTACTCCGCAGTCCTAATGTTGTAACGCTCAAATACGTGTTTGCGCCCGGTGATCATGAGCAGAAGTACAGGGACTAGACCAGTCTCGATCGCGAAGTTCTTCCTTCGTGGATTCCATTGCTGCGCGGCACCCATTCCGAACCACCGGAAGTTCGCCGTGTGGACTCCAAATGACAGGTACAAAAGGGTTTAGTGTTTCATTTTGTACGTTAGGTACTCCGTACTAGGGGGGTACTAGTACGAAACACTGTACTCCCCAATACCGTGACAACCGCTGGCTCATCTCGGACACTAGAAGCATGCCAAGCCCTCTTCGAGAGCTTCCGGGGTCTGAGTATTTAATCTCTTCGTTAAATACGACACCAGTCCGCCATGCCCGGAATACGGCAATAGTTTCCCGCGATGTTGCTGGTGAAACGATTGTTGTTCCCATTTGCCGCGGTGTAGGGGATCTCGATTCGGTTTACACCTTCAATCCGGTAGGTCGCAGCTTGTGGCGCCTGCTGGAAAGCGGTCATTCCGTCGAAGAATTGGCGAATTGGGTTGTTACGCACTACGAAGTGGATGCGAAACAGGCACTTGCAGACGTTCAGAGCTATTTGTCTGAACTACAGGAAGTTGGCCTGGTTCGCACGGTTTAGTCGTCCCCTCCTTCTCGACTTGCCTTCCCCTGGGCACGAAGCATGAGGTGTGGCTGTGTGCGATTTTGGACAGGTACTAATAGTACTAGATTTTTGTGCAGCCTAAGGAAAAGAAAGGTTAGACGTGCAAACGGTAGGTTACGGCGAATTGACGGGCCTGGTTCACCAGCGTTTCCAGGGGAAACGTGCGCCGCTTGAGGTGTCTATCGAGGTCACCCGCCGCTGTCCCCTCGAATGCCTCCATTGCTACAACAACCTGCCCATGAGCGACCACGCGGCCCGCTCCGCGGAACTCACCTTGGAAGAGCATTGCCGCCTCCTGGATGAACTGGTTGACGCAGGCTGCCTGTGGCTGCTCTACACCGGCGGCGAGATCTTCGCGCGCAAGGACTTTCTTGAGATTTACACGGAAGCCAAGAAGCGGGGCTTTCTGATTACGCTGTTCACGAACGGCACGATGATCAACCCGCGCATCGCCGATCACCTCGCCGAATATCGGCCGTTTGCCATCGAAATTACGCTCTACGGCGCGACGCGCGAGACGTACGAAGCGCTGACGCAGATTCCAGGCTCCTATGACCGCTGCATGAGAGGCATTCGCCTGCTTCTCGATCGAAAACTTCCCCTGAAGCTCAAAACGGTGCCCACCACAATCAACCGGCACGAAGTATTCGAGATGAAGCGGCTCGCCGAGGAAGAATTTGGCGTGGAGTTCAAATTCGACTCTGCCATCAATCCCCGGATTGATTGCTCGCAGAGCCCTCTCGCCGTCCGGCTTTCGCCGGAGCAGGCGGTCGAACTCGACTTTGCCGAGCCCAAGCGCAAGGCAGATTACCAGCGCATGGCCGAACGCGACCTTTCCACCCCCAGGGAAGTGGCCCAGGGGACCGGGCAGAAATATACCTGCGGCGGCGGCTTCGCCGGCTGCGCCGTCGATCCTTACGGAACGATGAGCATCTGCGTGATCTCTCACCAGCAAGGCTACAACATTCGAGAGGGTAGCTTCGTCGAAGGCTGGGAAGGCCCGCTGCGCGAGATTCGCAACCAGCCTCGCACGCGTCCGACGATTTGCGACCGCTGCCAGATCCAGTCTCTTTGCAGCATGTGCCCAGCCAACGGCGAGCTGGAGAACGGTGACCCCGAGTCTCCGGTCTCTTTCTTGTGCCAGACGGCTCACTTGAGGGCCTACGCGTTTGGATTCGAAGTTCCCGAGCACGGCGATTGCGAATGCTGCGAAGGCGGCGCGCACCGCGCGGACCTCTTATCCGCTGCCGAGCGATTGAAGAATTTCAAACCAGATACAAGCATTTGGCTAAGAGACAGACCCACTTCGCCTGTCTTGAATGTGCTGCAACCAACCTCCGGATGCCGCAGCGGCGGATGCAACTCGCACGCTACGACGCCTGGATAACCGAAAAAAGACCATGAAAGACGAGCAGGACATACAGCCACTCGATCAGGACCCGAAGGGCGCCTATGAGCCGCCGAAGGTTATCCGCGTGAGCCTTCGACCTGAAGAAGCCGTGCTGGGTCATTGCAAAGTCACCGGCGCGGGTGGACCGATCGGAGGGTCCTGCGCTATCGCCATGGTCGTTTGTAAGACGCCGGGTTCTTGAGAGGCCGGAGAATCCCTATGCAGGCATCTCAAAAAATGTTCAAACAACGGCCGGAGTCGACCGGACAATCTTTTCCGAGTGCCACCCATCTTTTCTACCAGATTGGCGGCATCACGTTCGGTCTGCACGCCGAAGGCGATCTGTTGCTGTCACCTGAAAGGGACCTTTCCGCGTTCGCCGTCGAGCCGGGTTCTTCCGATATAAACCTGCAAGTTTGCTGGGCAGACTCTCTCAAAGTGCCGACCTCCACCCCCCTGTTTCACTCCGGCGGGCTGTGGTCGCTCTTTGCCGAGCCGAGCGGATATCGCTTCAGCTTTCTCTCGCCTCTCCTGGGGATGACTCCGTACAAGGAAGCTTGGCTTGATTCGGAGTTTCGTTCCGGGCGCGTGTTGCTATCGCGCCGGTTCTTTGACACGGAACGCCCGGTATATCCTCTCGAGTACCCGCTCGACGAATTGCTGATGATTCACCGGCTTTCGCGAGGCGAAGGCGTAGAAGTCCACGCCGTCGGGATTTCCGACGAAAACGGCCGCGGACATCTTTTCCTCGGCCATTCCGGCGCGGGAAAAAGCACCACCGCTCGCTTGTGGCTCGATCGACCCGGCGTGCGCATTCTCAGCGACGATCGCATCATCTTGCGCGTTCGTGACGGCCAAATCTGGATGCACGGCACGCCCTGGCATGGAGACGCGGGCATCGCCTCACCGGATTCTGCTCTGCTCACCGGTATTTATCTCCTGGAACACGGGAATAGCAACGAACAGTTCCCTCTGCCTCCGGGCCGCGCCGCAGCAGAACTATTTACACGAAGTTTTGTAACGCACCATTCCGGGGAAGGCATCCGGTTCACCCTGGAATTCCTGGATCGCGTCGCCCGAGAAGTTCCTTGCTCCATCTTTAAATTTGTCCCCGATGAAACTGCCGTGGAGGCTATCTGCCGTGCCGGAGCGTAAAACCACCGAAAAGCGAAATTCCGCGCAATTCGCCGCAGTTTGCGAAGCGCTCCTCGAGCGCGGAGCCCGTGTGCGGTTCCGTGCCTCGGGCCAGAGCATGCAGCCCAACATTCTCCATGGAGACGCGGTTGTTGTGGCCCGTGCCCGAAGCAGGGACTTGCATCAGGGGGATGTTGCGTTAACGCGCGGTAGGGATGGATTCCGGGTGCATCGAGTTTCGCGAGCGCACCGGTCTGGTGAATTCGTTATCACGCGCGGGGATGCCGGCCAGCAGAATGACGCCGCTCCGTCGGCGGTTCTCGGAAAGGTCATGGAGGTCCAGCGTGGCGGAAGAGTGATTTCGTCCGCGGGGGCCGGCAGAGACTTTCACGCTCTGCGTACACAAATGCATCGCTTGGTGCGTGCCGGAGCATCGAAGATGCGGCGTTTCCGCGCGACCCTCGCGCCATCGTTGCTTATTTTGCTTGCGCTGCTTTTGCACGCGGCCCCGGCTGCGGCTCAAGCACTCACCATCACAAATACGGGATCGCCCACAACGCCCGCAACGCTGGGGCCCGGCGGCACCATCACGTACACTCAGGTTCTATCGAATGCCAGCGGAGTGGCGGTAACGCGTCCGCTAACCGTCACCCAGACTCTCCCCGCCGGTACGACCTTCGTTTCCGCTGCGAGAACCGCAGGCACGGCTGCCTGGACGTGCCCCATTGCTGGCGGCACGATCACCTGCACGGACAACACTGTCGCCAATTATGCCAACGGCAGCACAACCACGTTCACGATCGTCGTTACGGTCAACGCCGGGACGCCGAACGGCACGGTGATCACCGACACCGCCCACGCTCAAGGCGCGAACACGGCTCTTGCGACTTCGCCCGCAGCAAATGTTACGGTACAGACTCCGGACCTTTCCGTTACCGAGACTGCGGCACCCAATCCCGTCGCTACCGGTGCGAACATCACTTACACCGAGACGGTCACAAACGGCAGCGCGGCCTCGGCCGGGGGTGCAACGCTCACGCAGAACACGCCGGCCGGCACGCTCTTTGTGTCCGTCACACCGCCGGCCCTATGGACCTGCGGAACCAAGCCGGCGGTCGGTGCCACCGGCGCCATCATCTGCACGGCAAACGGAAATTTTGCCACTGGCTCTGTGGTCTTTACCGTTGTCGTATCAGTCAGCCCGGAGACTGTGGTTGGCTCGACGGTCACAAACTCAGTGACCGTCAGCGAGACCGGCACGGATCCGAATCTTGCCAACAATACGGCCACAGCTTCCGTCCAGGTTCAAGGCGCTGATCTTTCCATGACGCAGAGCGCTTCCGTTATAGCCATTGCTCCCGGCGGAACGATCACCTATACCGAAACGATAACCAACAACGGACCGAACGCGGCCACCGCTGCCGTGCTTTATCAGCAAACACCTCCCAATACAACTTTTGCTTCCATCAATCCACCCGTGGGATGGACTTGCGGGACTGCGCCCGCTGTCGGTGCCACTGGAATCGTTCTCTGTACCGCAAATGCCGCCATGAATAGCGGTACCTCCACGGGAGCCTTCACTTTCATTGTTACTGTCAATGCCGGGACTGCGGCGGGCACCACCATCATAAATTCCGCCGACGTCACCTCGCAAACGACGGATCCAGTGCCCTCGAACAACGCTACCACCACTAACATTCCCGTTCGTGTAGAAATAGCCGGGGACGCCGATCTGGCTCTGTCGATGACGGTATCGCCGAGCCCCGTTTTCATCTCTTCCAACCTGACTTACACCATTCAGATTCAAGACCTCGGTCTGTCAAACACCACCGACGGATCTATGACGGACACCATTCCACCTGGCTCAACGTTCGTTTCCTCTGCCACCACACAGGGTTCGTGTTCGGGAACTTCCACCGTGACATGTACTCTTGGTGCCATCACCAGGGGACCCACGATTATTATCACGATTACGGTGACAGCACCCGCGACTCCGACGACTCTAACCAACACAAGCAGCGTGACCTCGTCTACGACCGACCCTGTTTTAGCCAATAACAGCGTTACGGTTCTGACGGTCGTGCAACCTCTTGTTTGTGCTTCGCCGGGTCGCGACGGCTCTGGTGGCACGCTAACCGGGATTGTCAACGCCTACTATCCCCCGGCGAGCGCCGGAACTTTGGCGGCGGGAGCAACTTCCGTGGCGCTCGGTCCTGCCGCAGCCCTCCCCGGGGCGCAAACGCCTATTGCCGCCGGCGACTTGCTCCTATTCATTCAGCCGCAGGATGCCGCGATCAACTCCACAAACACCGGTGCCTACGGCGACAGTTCTCCTGGTGATCCTGCATCTGGATGGACCAGCCTCAACAATTCCGGGAATTTTGAATTTGTGACGGCAACGAGCGCCATACCAGTCACCGGGGGAACTGTGAGTTTCCTGGCCACCGGAGCCGGCGGCGGGCTCTTGAATACGTATACGAGTGCTGCCTACATCGCCGGGACACAGGGGCAGAGGACCTATCAAGTCATCCGCGTTCCGCAATACACCTCGGCCCTTTTGAGCTCTGGTCTGACCGCCATGATTTGGAATGGCGCAACGGGCGGCGTCCTGTCCATTGATGTGGCATCCCAGCTTACTTTGGGCGGGACTGTTGCTGTTGACGCGCTTGGTTTCCGCGGCGGGGCCGGGCGAATCCTCGGCGGTGGTGCCGGCCTCGCCACTGACTACGTTACCCTTGCAACGGTTGCGACGGACGCCTCCAAAGGCGAGGGGATTGCCGGCACTCCGCGCTACGTTGTGAATGGAACCATTGCCAGCCTTGCGCAGACGGCCACCGATACCACGGTCGAAGGCCTTCCAAATGGCAGCTATTCCCGAGGCGCTCCCGGCAACGCAGGCGGTGGAGCCACAGACGCGGACCCTGCAGCCAATGATCAGAATAGCGGCGGCGGTGGTGGTGGAAATGGCGGCAGTGGAGGCACAGGAGGCTTCGGTTGGAATAGTGCTGGCGTCGTCGGTGGCTTCGGCGGTACAGCGTTCCCGGTTTCGACGAGTGCAGTTTCTATGGGCGGCGGCGCTGGTGCAGGAACGACAAACAACGGTTCCTACTGGAATCCCATCACGGATACCGGCAACAACAATTGCGGAGCAAACTGCACCGGCATCTATAGCAGTGGCGCGGCAGGGGGCGGCATCGTCATTATTCACGCGGGAGCCATCATTGGTTCTGGAACCATCAGTGCCAACGGGCAGACGGCCCTCACGACGGAAAACGATGGTGGCGGCGGAGGTGGCGCAGGCGGCACGATTCTTGTATTCGCCTCCAGTGGTGGCTTTGGCGGGCTTACGGCCAATGCTAATGGCGGTACTGGAGGAACCACCTGGCCGGAACAAGCGCCGGGCGCGGTGTTTCCTGGCAATCGTCATGGACCAGGCGCGGGCGGTGGTGGTGGTGCCATCCTAGCTACGGCCACACCCGGCAGCACGAGTGTGAACGGCGGCAACCCTGGAGTTACGACCCTCGCTAACGACGCGTACGGTGCTACCCCTGGGCAGCCCGGAGTGGTTCTCCCGGGTCTGTCGATAACGCAGACGCCGGGAACGCAGTCTGGGTCCTACTGTGGAGGCGCGGACCTTGCCGTCACAAATGCTGGATCACCGAACCCAGTTCTTGCAGGCACTGGGCTCATCACGTACACACAGTCGGTGAGGAACAACGGTCCGTTCGATGCACTGAACGCGGTGTTTAGCGAAACGATTCCTGCAAACACGACTTTTCAGTCTTTGAGCTTTCCGGGTGGCTCCGGCTGGACCTGTGCTACGCCGGGCGTCGGTGGCACCGGAGTTATTTCGTGCACCAACCCGGACTTTGCCAAAGCGGCTTCTACCACCTTTACCGTCGGCGTTGGCGTAAACTCGGGCGTCCCCGTTGGCTCCGTGATCACCGATGTTGTGAATGCCACAGCGGGCAGCAGCGACCCGAATCTCGCAAACAATACCGCGACAGTCCAAACCACCGTGGGCCTCGCAACGACCGCTGATCTCTCCATCACCAATACGGCCACTCCCAACCCGGTGATTGCTGGAAACAACGTCACTTACACTGTCATCGTCACGAACAATGGAGCGGCGACAGCGAGCAACGTGGCCTTCAGCGAAGCGATTCCCGCGACGATGACGTTTGTCTCTGCTACGCCCTCGCCTGCGGCAGGCTGGACCTGTTCCGTGGTAAGCGGCACGCTCACCTGCTCAAATCCGACGCTCGCCACCGGCGCTTCGACGACATTCACTGTTCTGCTGAAAGTGATCGCGGGCACCGCTTCCGGCACGTCGATTCCCGTCACAGCCAACGTCTCCTCGACAACCACAGATCCGAATCCCAACAACAACAGCGCCGTCGCCACGGTCATCGTCGCCACCGCCGGGCAAGCCGATTTGAGCGTCCTCAGTTCCGCTACTCCGAATCCGGTGACGGATGCCAATAACATCACCTACACACAATCCGTCACAAATAATGGCCCGGCGGCTTCCGGCGTGGCCACCTTTAGCGATGCCATTCCTGCTGGTACAACTTTCGTCTCTTTCGCAGTGCCTGCTGGATGGAACTGCGGAGCGACCATTCCCGCCGTGGGTGGAACGGGGACCATCTCTTGCACCATCGCTTCCCTTGCGCTCAATACGACAGCCAATTTCCCACTCGTTGTCAAAGCCAGTCTGGGTGACACGCCAGGCACCACCATCACCAACACGGCCAATATCAATGTTCCGTGTTCGTCAGCGAGCGATCCAAATTGCGCCAACAATTCAGCCAGCACGAATGTAGTCGTAGCTTCGCCGACGCAAGCCGATGTCGCCATCATGAAAACCGCCAACCCAGATCCCGTCGATCAGGGGACGAACTTGCAGTACACCCTGCAAGTCACGAATAACGGCCCGGCGGCTGCCCAGGGCGTCATGGTCACCGACCCGATCCCTAGCGAATTTTCCTTTACCTCCGTCTCCACCACACAGGGCACCTGTACTTACGACGCCCCCACAACTACAGTTAACTGCTCGCTCGGTTCGGTGAACGTCGGCGGACTGGTTCTCATCACCATCAACGCCACCGCCGTTACGTTTAACTCCGCGGCCACCAACACCGCAACGGTTTCCGCGACCACTGGGGACCCAAATCTCACCAACAACACTGCGTCCGTATCCTCTACCATTGCCGCGCCGACTGCCGTTCGGTTGGCTTCCTTCCGGGCCATGCCACGACAGGGCGGCGGCGTTCTTCTCGAATGGAAAACTCGTGAAGAGAGTCGCGACCTGGGCTTCAACGTTTTCCGTTTGGACGGCCCGGCTCGCCAGCGACTGAATCCTTCCATCATCGCCGGCTCCGCCCTTCTGATTCGCGGCGGAAGACCGCAGCATGCCGCAAAGACGTATCAGTGGTTCGATGAAAGCGGCACGCCGCAATCCACTTACGAACTGGAAGATGTCGATCTCAACGGCACACGCATGTCCCATGGGCCGGTCTCCGTGGACGTGTCCGCAGCTCCAAGGTCCGGTGCGGTTGCCGAGCCGCTGCTCGTAACGCAACTGAATCGCGCGACCGCGCAACCCGCGTTAATCAGACAGCGTGGTCTGGCGGCCCCGCAGCCAGTGATTCCGCCTCGGCCGCGAGGCCACGTCCCCGTACCGCTCGACGAAGAGGCAGCGGTAAAAATCTCCGTCCAAAGCGAAGGCTGGTATCAGGTTTCGAAGGCCCAGCTTGTCGCCGCCGGCCTCGAGCCCAATGCCGACGCCCGCACCCTCCAGCTTTATGCCGAAGGTGTGGAA
>Ga0207065_1081_pt1 | contig 23248 bp, 22 predicted proteins | sample Alteio_BWMinCont_27_FD_153492 | JGI IMG/M metagenome (GOLD analysis project Ga0207065, IMG submission 153492) | Enriched cells from forest soil in Barre Woods Harvard Forest LTER site, Petersham, Massachusetts, United States -... | ecosystem: Environmental > Terrestrial > Soil > Temperate forest >...
GCGGTGAGCAATACCTAGTCTTTGCGTCTTCCGAGCAAGGACGCCTGTCCATCGACAACTGTGGCAACTCTGGAGTGCTACCGGAGAAGCAAGCCGTGCTCGCTGCAGTCCGCAGATTGGCACAGACGCCTAACCACTCAATGCAGCCAACAGGCCAAAAGCGGCCGATGGCTGATTGAGAACGTTAGCCGGCATGGAGCGAATGTTCGACAACGAAAGCGGAAACGCGAACGGTGCTCGGATAGGTACGACCGCCCTTGTGATCCTCTTGTGCGTTGAAATCTCATGTGATAGCGTGCACTTCATGAGAAGCAATGCTGATCAGCAGCGAAGCGTCGTAGTCGTCGTAGTCCGGGAGGACCGCGCCGACTAGCGCTTGGCATAGTTCATACACCAAGCCCCTGTCGGCAGAGCCGGCGGGGGCTTGCTGTTTCTGGGCTCCCGCTGGTGACGCCGACCAACGAGGAGACCCAAATGCAGAACCCTCTGAAGCTCGGATTCTTCATCCAGCCTGTCCACCCGCCGTCGCGTCCCTACGCGGATGTTCTGCGTGAGGACCGCGAAGCGGTCCTGCTCGCCGACCGACTCGGCTATCGCGAAGCTTTCATCGGCGAGCATCTCGTTGACTCAGCCGAGACGATCACGTCGAGCCTAGCATTCATTGCGAGCCTGGCAGATGCGTGCCCGTCGATCACTTTCGGTACCGGCGTACTTCCGCTCGCTAACTACCACCCCGCGATGGCGGCGGCGCAGGTCGCGATGGTCGACCACCTGGTGCAAGGTCGGTTCGTGCTGGGCGTGGGGCCCGGGGTACCCGGCGACGCAGAGGCCATCGGAGACCTTGGCTCGGACCGAACCCGCAAGACCCAGGAGGCGCTCGATCACATGTGCCGGATCTGGAGCGAAGCGCCTCCGTACCGGATCGAAGGCGAGTTCTACCGGACCACCACGGAGCGGTCGCTCGATCGCACGATCGGGGTGGGTGTCGCAGTCCGCCCGCTGCAAAGGCCGCATCCGCCCATCGCAATCACCTCGATCCGCGCGGACGCCCGGGGACCGCACGCAGCGGGAGTTCGCGGCTGGACTGGGATCTCGGCGACCTACGTCGGTGCCTACGTCGTCCGGGCCCAAATCCAGAGCTATCTGGAAGGCCGGCGATCGGCGGGCCTTTCTGTCGATGCCTCCAGCTGGCGCGTGGCGCGCAGCGTCTTCGTGGCCGATGACGAGGCCACGGCACGTCGCTATGCGCATCGCGAAGACGGCGCACACGGCTTCTACTTCCACGTCATGAGGACCAAGCTCGCGAAGGCCGGGGCGCTAGGCGTGATGCGCGACTATCCCGAGCAACCGGATTCCGAACTCTCTACCGGGCAGTGCATCGAGCGTCTCGTGATCGCGGGAACCCCGGAGAGCGTCGCGGACCAGATCCTCGCATTCCGCAACGAGGTCGGCGCGTTCGGTACCCTGCTCTACACGGGCCACGACTGGGCCGATCCAGCGCTCGCCCGGCGCTCCATGGAGCTCATGGCGAACGAGGTCTGGCCCCGAATCGATCGAGCCGTGCATGGGACAATACCGCGAACCGATGGAACAATATATTCTGATTGATGCATGGCCCAACCATTGCGCGCAGTCGACGCCCGCCAGCGGGCGCGGCTGACGCAGGCGTTAGCTGTCATGAATAGGCGTTTCGTCATTTTGGCAACCTTGGTTTCAATTCTGGCGTGGTCATCAATTGCCTGGGCGGGCGAAGTCGAAGTCACGCTTTCACCACAGCAGCAGATCGTGAAAAGCGGCGAGGCGCCGCGGTTTGTCGTGGAGGCAAGAGCTGTTGGCACTTCACTTCGTATCATGAAATTTTCCGTTCGAGGCGATCTTCGCGACAACTACGCACGAATTCGCGTCACTCAGAAGGGGAAGGAGGTCGACGTCCCCGTTATGATTTCCGATCCCGGACCAATCAATGATTCAGACTATGAGCTGTTGGAACCTGATCGGCGCGTGTCGTTCGAGCACAACGGAACGCCGTTCGTGCTAACGGAATTGCCGCCGGGTGATTATTCGGCGACAGTGACACTGCGCCCAGATTGGAAGGACGCGCCGGTCGTATCGAATAGTGTTTCGTTTAGGGTGCTGGCCAAATGACAGCTAACAACGCGTTTGAGAGCGGACGCGCCCCAAGCGGCTCGACCGCTCAACGCGGACGTTAGAGAGCGCTATGCTGATCGCTCGCCCAGTCTTGGTTGCCGTTTGCATGGCGGTTGCAACTCCTATACTTGCAAGCCCGCGCGGTGACGAGATTTTTTGGGCCGTGGGGATTGTTGAAGCACCACGGATTCTGAAAGCGGTTTGTGAGGATCGCTTTCCCGAGTATAAGGAACAAAATGCAACCGCATTCGCAGCGTCACCGTACGTGCAGGTCATAGGTGACGACCTCGTGAACAAATTGGAGGACGGTCCACAGAAAATCAAATTGCAGCAAGCGCTGCCCCGGATGCGCGATATGCAAGCCACCGGCCTGCGGAAATTGAACACCGACGTATTGGAAAGGATGTGTAAAGGCTTTCCCGAAAGTCTCCTCAAGGTCCTACCGGCGTGGCCGTGAGGCGCTCTCTAACAGAGCGGCGAAAACAGGTGCGCGGAAGGCCGCGCGCTGGTTGCCGCGGACGTTAGAAGGCAGATCTACGCCGCGCGTATGCATTTAAACGACTACGTGATCGCTTCGCTATACATGGCCGGTATGTTTGGCTTGTTGGCAGCGCTAGCATATGGACCGGGTGCCTATTGCTGCAGCAAATTTCGAGCAGAACTATTCGGAGCCTCTTTCCCTGCCACCCTGGGCGCTAGGATGCGAGCCCTAATTAGTCGCCGTACTCCAATGGCTTTTTTTGCCGTGTCGCTACTTGGAGCAGGTTGGTTGCTGTTTGTGTTGGCAATAGTCTTTGTACTTATTGCGATTTGGGCATGGGGAATCAGCTTCGGCACCTAGGACGATGCTGCCTTCTAACCCATCGATCCAGAACGGACGCGCACGCGCCGCTGATCTGGGGCGTTAGGGCTCATGAATTCTTATCTGGCGGCGTAGTCATCGATAACCGGCATTATCATGATCATGTTTCTCGCGTTACATGCGAAAAACGCGAAAACCTCGGAAAGAGGGGGGTGGGGGGTGCCAATACCTAAATCTACGTAGGTCTTTCCTACTTCTTCCTCTTGTGCACCCGTTCGCGCAGTTCCTTGCCAGCTTTGAAGTGCGGCACGTATTTCGCCGGCACGTTTACTGGTTCGCCTGATTTCGGATTTCGCGCGGTGCGCGGCAGCCGGTGATTGACACAGAAACTGCCAAAACCGCGGATCTCGATACGATTTCCAGCCTCCAAGCTCCGGATCATCTGTTCGCAAATTGTCCTTACCGCGTCTTCGGCATCCTTGACGACCAATTGCGGAAAGCGCTGCGCGAGCCGAGAAATCATTAGTGATTTGAGCATGCCTCACTTTGCCTTTGAATTTCAATTTCTTCAACGTCTGTTTCAGAGCGTCTTCCGAAGATAAGGAAGCTGCACCCTGGTAAGGGAAAATGGTCTCATCGCGGTCGGATCGAGTGCGCATTCTCGCCCGAACCCAATGCGCATTTCGTCTTGGATGCGGCATTTGGCCACCCTATTGCCAACGCCTTATACTGACGATATGGGAAAGCAGATTCGAGCCAAGGTCGCCGCTAGAGGACGAGACATTCGGACTGGCGCCTTCACGCCAGCGCGAAACACTCAACTTTCACCCGGACGGATCGTGACGGTTACAGTGAATCTAGTCCCGCAAAAGGGACCGGCAATTACTGTTGAGCGCGATTCTCGAAGCGGTCGCTTCACCACAGAGCGCTCGGCGGCACGCATTGGGTCGACTTCTATTCGCGCGGCCGGATCACTGAAACGCCTAGCTAAGCGCTAGATCTCTTGCGGCACTATCGGGTCACCATCGAGGACCTGATCGAAGCCCACGATGCTGCCCTTGTTCATGGCGGCTTGGCGGGCATTCGGGACAGCACGCTTCTCGCTTCCGCAATTGGCCGTCCTTATATCGGCTACAACCGGAGAATTTCTTCGAAAGCAGCTGCACTAACGCAATCGCTAGCAACAAATCATGGCTTTGTAGACGGCAACAAGCGCACAGCGTTTCTCATTGCCGACCTTTTTATAAACAGAAGTGGCTATTCGCTTCGCGGCCTCAAGAAGGCGGCACTGCTGGAGCTAGAAGATCTGATTCTCGCCATTGTCGAGGATCATATGAGCTCCGAAGAGATCTCAGCCTGGTTTAAGGCGCGAATACGGAAGCGACCGTAGTAAACGGTGTATTCGCTTCGGGTGCGAGAATAGTTGTTATCGTGACTGGAAAATTCGGCTCGCGAGCACTGCAACCAAAAGAAGGGGCTCGTCTCTTTTTAACCCCTTCCAGATGAAGCTACCGCTTTATGCAGTATCGCTTGTGCAGAGTAATTTTGAGCCATTGGTCTAGCCGCACTTGCGCTGAGGGGGAACCTGTTGCCGCATCGCATGTCGATTGGGCTTGGCGGAAACGCCCATTCGATACTGGAAGTCGTTAATTCCATTGGGCTTTTAACTAGGGTTGCGATCGGAAGTGTTCGCCCACATATGTCATTCCATGCAGTATTAAAATTACTTCTGCATAATTGCCGAACCATGATTGCTGAACGAGGCCCTGCAGGTACGTCAACGGTGCGCGAATAATGTTTACTCTGAGAAAGAAGACGCAAGAGCAGCCTGGTGGGCCACACGTGGTTGAGTGGCAACCGCAGGCGGACGATTTGCTGCGCAAGAGTGGCAACTACACACTCGATCAGATTCATGAGGAGTTTGACCGCGAGTTCAAGCTCAATCCGGATCTAGAAAAATTACGGGTGGATCCGATTGCGGACGTCTACGTGACACCTGTAGCCGACCGACGTTACTCGGTGATCTGGAAGCTCAAGGGCGGGTCGGATAGAAAAGTTGCGGTTGTATCTGCTGTGGTGCCGGTCAGATTTGCAGGGGAGGCAGAAGGGGTGTCGCTGAAACAGCGCGTAAAAAACGCCGTGTTGCTTGAATCCGGCGGCCGGCTAAAACTCGATTTTTAGCACTCAGCGTACTCCCATTGCCGCCCAGCGAGAGTTGGACGGGCGGAAATGGCGAAAAATAGTGTCCACATCCTATTCGTTCACGGGGTAGGGCAGCACTCGCAGTTGTCATCTTTGCTGGGCGCGTACCAGGCGCTGCGGTCTGACGTCCGCAGTACAGAAGTACCCCACAAGTTCGACGATCTCCTCACAAAGTGGGAGCTCGTGGAGTTCAATCAGGTTGGGCCACCTCCTTACCTGAAGCTTTCGACCAAATTCCCCGATGAACCTGGCCCGCGGTACGCCTACGTATATGAGGCGAACTACGCAGACCTCTCCGGAATCATCCGCCAAAACCAGCCGCTCGATATCACCTACTTGTTCATTAGTTTTGACTTGGCGGTCAATCTTGCCCGCCAAAGGTTGAACAAGGAAATACCTCAACACGCCCACCTCGCAATCCCTGCGGCGCTTGGTAAGCATGTTCAGAGGCTCGCGGAGGTCTTCGTCGCCGCGACTGTTCCTGTCCTCGGATTACCGTCTCTTGTCTTTCGAAACTACACAAAAACGTGGGTGGGAGCGTTCGTCCGATTCTTCGAGGATGTCGCAACGTTCTCGATGGACCCGCAAGGCTATCCTTTGATTGCGAAGCATTTTAATAAGACAGCTCGTAATATCGTCTACTCGCCACGCTTCAATCGAACTGCACCGCCTCCCACAGGCGACACCTTTGTCGTCGTCGCGCATTCGCTCGGCACTGTCGTAGCGCACAATTACTTGCTTGCGCATTGGTTCGACAATGGACCGGAAGTGCCGGCGGGAATGCTCACGTTTGGATCGCCAATCGGATTGGTTTGCTGGATGTGGAGGTTCTTGGACTTTCCGAGGATGGAGTTCGATGCAAAGCGAGCACCGACAGGAAACGAATATTTCGTTTGGGATGCGGCGCCAGAACCGGCGGCAGTACTGCGTAAAATCCGATGGATGAATGTGATAAATCACCTTGACCCCATCGCTACGGCATTTCCGACGCAATATGTAAATCTCTCAATGGGGCGACTCGCGATTGAGAATTCGTTGGAGGGTGGGGAGGTTCAGCACCGCTACATAAGAACAGGTGGGATGTTCTCCGCTGGGCAGGCACATACCAAGTACTTCGTATCGCGGGAATTCTCGAGCATTCTTACGGCCGTCACCGGTTTGATGCCGGAGGAGGATCCGAATACGACGAAGCCGTCAACTGAAAGAGTCGCAATCACGCATTGGCGCGAGGCGGGCCGGCATTTGCTGCTCTACCGGTGGCTGCTCTGGGCTTTGGGGGTCGCCGCACTTTACGGATACTTTTGGTTTTTGGTTTGTTCGACAGGAGCCGAATTTCCGTACATCGCCATGTTTCCTTATCTGTTCCCGCGTCTCACGGTGTGGACATTGAGTTTCTTCCAGAAGTTGTTTTTTGGGCGGCCGACCAAGAGGTCCGGTGCCACGGTGCTGAAGCAAGACCTGCGTACACTTGATCCGAGCTCTTTTCCGTATCGAGTTAGACTCTTCTTTAGTCCGCTAGTGTCTTTCTTGTTTGACTGGATTCTCCGTTTGTCGCCGAAGTTGATAATTGGTGCTGGCCGAATACTTCTGTCATTCTTGCCGACACTCATCCTGATGGTTCTGCCGTTGTGGCTCTCGACCTCGACGCCCGAGTTTTTGACCGCGATAGAGAACGCGATCGACGGGGGGGCGCTGAAGTTCGCCATGCTGCTGGCGCTTTTCGCGCTGTACACGGTAATGTTTGCTGCGAGCGAGTTCATGACATGCTGGCGCGAGCTGTTGCGCAAGCTTGAGCTACTCAAGTGACAAACTGCGTACTGGTTGGCTAACGCCCGCGAAAGCGGCTCGGACCGAGATGTAGGCTTCGAAGAAAATGTCGCGGGTGAGTAGCGACCGGGGCCAATTCTAATTCGCCATCAGGGGCAGTCGCCGCCGTGGGCTGTGCCGCATTTCAGTTTGCGGCCGATTAGATCTCCAAGTGAGCCCCACGTGCCGAGAGCGTCATCCGGAAAGTGGCGATCCGGGCACAACACTGATCTACCGCCATCTGCATTGACTACTTCAATTTTTGGCTCCGCCCCAGGTTTCACATACACGACCGTTGATGGCGGCGAGCCGAGGACCGCTTGAAAGACCTCAGCAGCCGCGTGGAGGTATTTAAGATTCTTTTGGCCAGGTCCGGGATCCGGTCTATACGTGCCACTCCCTTGATTTATCGAATATGTGCATTGCTCAACGTCCACGACAATTTCTCCAGCAAACGCGACAGTTCCATTCTTCGCCCACTGATGGGAAAGCGCGTCGTTCAGTGCAATAGGCTTGCGATTGGGCGGAACGAAATCCATCAACACTGTTTTGGGGGCCTGTCGCAGCATGAAGTGCTTGCCGTGGGCGTCCAACACGCCACGTTTCTTTGCCAGATCTCCCAATAGAAGCCCCAACTGGAAATCGGATGTTGTGCCGCCGCCATCCAGGGTGACATGGCAAGGCGATGTGAACGTGGCGGGGAAACCGCCAGGGTAGCCGGCGACGTCCGTCTCTTCGGGGAAGAAATTCACCATCGCCGCCAGCGGCGCCTTTGAGCGGTAAGGCTCATATCTCGGGTCGCTAGCCACCCCTGGGCCACGGCAAAGCGACTGCGTCGACCACAATTCAAGACCACCTTGATGCTTGCCGTCCGGATCGCGCCATCGCGCAACGTGTATCGTCGCAACAGACTTGGCTGGGTCCTGACGCCCGGCGCCGACCATGACAACATAGTTGTATCGTTGATATTGGTCTGAGAATGGGAAACCGCTCGCCCGGTTTGCATCGTAAGAACTCTTGAAGAGCCGCTTTTCCAGGCATGCGACTTCTGAGTAGTTCCAACCAGCGGAGTGGAACGCGACAAACTCGGCCACTTTGGCGAGAACCTCCTTGGCCAGAGGCCCTTTCTTCCCGCCGATCGCGTAAGGTCCGCCAAACGCGCCGGGCCCGCTCACTTCCTTTCCTTGGCAGCCGTCACTTCCGGTAGTTAGCTCCGGCGATTCAGCTAGCGCGGCAATCGAGATGAATAGTCCGAGCACAGCAAGTAGAGGTCGAAGCGACCATGTTTCAGTCAAAAAGATCGTCCGAACTGGATTGCGAGTGCGTGGACTGAAGCAAGACATATGGATAAATTTTGCTCTGCGCTACAACTCGTAAGATTACCTCGAACAAACCTCAAGGCGAAATGCTCTCAGCTCGTTGGATTTGGGTGCACCGGTAGTTGGCGCGCAGCTAGAATCGCCAGATCACGGGATATTTGTCGGTTGGCCGCAATGGGCCAGGACTCTTCCCGAAGAGTTCCGATATGGCGTGAGTACGCCCAATGAGTCGAAGAAATGACAGACCAGGCTGAAGACCGAAACGATTACCCGCATACCGTTGCGCACACTGAATGGAAGGTGGCGATGGAGCAGTTCGCCAAGCACGTCTCTGGGGTGTTTAGGGAAGCGGCAGAGGCGATCAATGGCATGCGACCACAATTCGAAGCCGCGCTACGAGCTGCGGCATCGTTTCAAGCCAGCTTTGCGCCCGCGCTGGCTAGGATGGCGGACTCGTTAAAGAACCTGCCTGATCACATTCGTGCTCACCTCGCCACATTGGCAACGCACGGTTGGTATTTGGATCTGGATATGGATTTGCACCAGGTGGCCGATTTCGCTACGCAGCTAAATGCAGGAGATGTCCACGGTGTCGATGATGCTTTCAACAAGTACTTTAGCCGGCGCGCCGAGGGGCTAGAGGTTGAATTGTGTGAGAAATTTCCTCATAGAGCTCTTATTATTCGGGCGGCGTTTCTCGCTCACAAGAATGGCCAGTATGAGCTTTCCGTTCCCGTGTTTCTTGCCCAAGCCGACGGCATCTGCGCGGAAATCGCCGGCGTGCAGCTCTATGGACGGAGTAACGACACGACTCGGCTAGCTGAAGTACTCCGGATGAAAAATTTGGATGTGTTTACAGCTGCTCTACTTACACCACTAATGGGCGTGTACCCAATTATTTTCGGAGAGGATGAGCGGCGGGGACGCGACGAGATTCTGAATCGTCACGCAATCCTTCATGGCGAATCGGTGACCTATGGGACGTTAACCAATAGCTCCAAAGGTATGTCTCTGCTGTCCTTCACCGCGTGGGGACTCGACGACATAGCGTCCCGAAAGAGCAAGAAATAGGGCAGCAGGCTATCAAATATAGAGTTGTCTTGGCTTCGGTAACGCGAATTATCGTGACCGTTCAGAGATGGTCATCGTCGTTGATGAAGCCTACGCCGCCAACTGCTTGTGTTCATAGCGGGGCCGCTCGCGATCCTCGAGGACGACGTAGAGCTGCTTGAGCGATTTTGCCTTCAAGATCTAGTGAGGGATCGACGTTCCCTGGCTTCAACGGAACCCCGACGGGAGTCTGCCAAAGGTTGGTAGGTGCGTTGGCTACCGTGCGCTGGCGAGTGCAACGACACCGACGAACAATCCGAGCGCCTTCATCGCTTCCAGTTGCTCGCTGATTACCGGCAAGCCATGGGCGTCGTTGACGAAATGGTCGCAGTTGTAGGTGTAGAGGTCGTACTTGGTGCCCATGCGCGCGTAGGCGCGCTGTTTCACGACGTACCACTGAAGGTGATACCGGAAGCCGAGAAGCAACTGGGGAATCTGGCCGTCTGCAAATTCGTCCCACGTTTGCTCGCGCACGCCGACCCCTGGGATGTTCGCGATCACCGTTGGCCTGCCACCAACAATGCGGTCGGTCACAAGCCCCTTGTGTTTGAAGACCAGGTACGCCCGGATCCAGACGACGCTGCCAGCCGACGGGTAGGCACCGTGCGGCAGGCGGTGTAGCATAGTCATAAATTACCCCCAAGTTCTAATATACGCCAACAGCATATCGCATGTCCCCGATATCGAGTCAAGCCCCCCGTCCGGCAGCCGTTATTTACTCCGCCGTGGTGGGGCACATCGTGCTGCACCGCCGCAAATTTCGAGGACTCAATCAAGCTGCTGTCGCGGGCGCGATTGGAGTTAGTCAAAGCGCCTATTCTCGGATGGAAGCGGGCGCCATTCCAATTACCCTGGAGGCGCTCGAGAAGGTCAGTGCGGTGCTCGGCTGCACGCCGAACGAAATCCTTCAAGAGGCGGACGGTCACGTGCAGACATTGAAGAGCCAGGGGGTAATGGTGGTTGGCGGCGCAGAGCTGCGAAAGCAACCGGAGTTGGGCGCGGCGCTGGTTCTGGGCTTGGCGCTGCTCGCCGCCTTGATCGCAGCAGCGCGATAGATCTGGGGCTCGGTTGGATTCCGCACTTACCGCCGTATGCGCGGGCCGTTCTTTTCCCAGGAAATATTGCCGTCGAGCTCCTCCAGCCCGGATTCTTCGTCCACTCGCCGATTAAATCGATCGACTTCTCCGCGCGGCATGTCCTCCTCTGCGCACCACAGGAGCGAGATGGTTTCGTCGAAATCGCTGTTGTGGCGCGACAGCTCCGAGAGGTCGTAGCCCGAATCGCAGTTCAACAACCAGACCTCCTGCGAGATCTGGTCGGTATCGCTGCCGCGCGACTTTGACGCTCGCAGGCGCTGGGCGACCGAACCATGGGGAATCGTGCACTGATTGACGATGCGCATGCCCTTCTTTCGAAAAGCAACATTAAGCATGGCGTACACCACGTCAGCGCCGCTCATGAACGCGTACCCGCAGGGAAACGCGACCAGACTTGCGTACCTGGACGCGGTGGCGGGAAACGACGCGCCGAAGACTTTCCCGAGCTTCTCGATCACCGAAGCGCTCGGCTCGCCGCTGGGGACGTGCTTCTCGAACGCGCCCTGCGGCATGAGGAGTTCGGAGGCGAACCAGTCGCAGGCCATCTCGTTCGGGTGGCGCTTTACACCGGCCCACATGGAACAATCGTGGTGCGAGGGCAATCCCAAAACGATATGGCCGATCTCGTGGCAGATGGTGAAACGCTTACGCTCATCGGACTCGTCGTGGTTCACCGTGATTATGTAGGTCCCCTTCGTGGGGTGGCGCATCGTGTTTCCCGACTCGCCGCAACCGAGTGACTCGCTCCGAATGCGTGTGTCCGCCAGCGCGGCGTAGGCCGGCATGGTCGGGATTTCTCCCGCATTGGCCTCGGTGACGAACCTCCGGGCCTTGAGACGTACGTCGATCTCGTTCATTACTCCCCCTGATCCTCCGACAGCACCCGTCTAACTCGCTCAAGGATCACGGCCGGCGCTGGCCGCTCGCCGCGGTTCATCATGCCGGCGCCCATTGTGAACTCGTCCATGGTCACCGTGGGATCGCGCAGGACATGGGCCACGAAGTCATTCCAAGTCTGCGGATACATCGCCGTGTACTTCAGGATCTGAGCGTCGCGGTCACCTGCCTTTAGCCTCAGCCCGCGCATCAGCTTGCCGATCGTCTCGTCCGAGGGATTCTCCTTTTCCCCCGATTCCAGGCGCAGCTCATACGCGTGGTCGACCTCGGCAAGCTTGCTTAGCTCTCGCCTCGTGAGCGTTCTTCCTTCGCGTAGCAGCATCAGGGCGGTGCTAAAGGCATTGGGCGGCATGCAGGTGATCTCCTCTCGTTGACGCAGAAAAAGAATTGGGCAACGCGCCGGCGGCGAGCCGCTGGGCGCAGGTCGGAAGGGGTGATGCTGGTCTGGACGAAAAGTGTCACGCCGATTTGACAGCGCAACGTCGATCCAGTAAGATGGTGTCTGGTCGGACACCAAAACTTCTGGCGCTCATCAGAGCTGTTTCATTGGGCGGATGTAAGGTCGGTGCATCGCTGGACAATGATTCTAACGCATTTTATGAGGTGCTGCAAAATGAAAAAAAACACAGTCGAGTTCTTTCTCCACGGCAACGGCAAGCCTCAGGTCGGATCCGGCCTGGACGGCGAGACGCTCCGGGACGTCCTGGCGCGGCTTGATGCGCTGCCTCGCGATGGCGAGCTGGTCTTTGTGGGCGAGCCCGAAGACTCTGAGTTCGATGATGAGAGCGATGCCGAGGAGGACAGCCAGCAGCCGGTCGACGTGGGCGCGACGCTCAACGTTCTGCGCGTGCGCGAGCTGCGCCACGTTCACACCCGCGCCGTTCGCCGGATCAAGGTCCAGGTCAACTTCAACGGCAAGCACAAGGACCGCAAGTTCTCGCCGGCGGCGACCGTCGCGCGGGTCCTCAAGTGGGCGAAGCGGCGCTTCAAGATCGACGCGGCCGCAGGCGCCGACTACGTGCTGCAGCTGCTGCCGGAGAAGACCGTCCCGCGACCCGAAGAGCATCTGGGCGACGTGAGGCCGGGCGCGAAGGTGCTCGAGTTCGACCTCGTGCGCGAAGTCACGCCGCAGGGTTGGTAGGCCAGCATGGCGGTGACCGCGGCCCAGCGGCTGCTCGAGGCCGATCTTGATCGGCCCGAGTTCCGCATTGGAGTGGACAAGGGGCAGTGGGCGCTCGCTGAAGAAGTCAGCGAGGCCTCCTGGCCCTTCGTCTACACGTGGATCACCGCCGCGCCGCGGCAGCAGGGGCCCGCACGTTGGCTCGTGCGCTGGGACGCCGCCGGCTACAACGCGCAGCGCGCGACCGGCGCCTTCTGGGATCTCGGGAAAAAGACCTTTCTCGACGCGAGCGCGTGGCCCAAGGGTCGGGACGGGTCGGTGCCCGCCGGCGTCTTCAAGATCGCGGGCTGGGCCGCACCGGGAAAAGGCTTCTATCACCCCTACGACCGTCTCGCCTGGGCTGGCCACGAAGCTCAATGGACGACCGCGCATCCGCAGTTCCTCTGGACCTCGACCAGCACGCTCACCGACTTCATCACGCTCGTGCACAGGTTGTTGAACAACGAGGCTTACCTTGGCTGCTGATGAACCCGTTACCATCCCGCGCATGACCTGGTTCAGCATGGTGGGCGAGCTTCGCCGGCGTGGGCGCGGGCGACGCGAGAGCGGCGCGTTTCTCCTTGGGCGCGGGGACGGCAAAGACAGGCGCGTCGTCGACTACATCTGCTACGACGACCTCGATCCGCGCGCGCTTGACCAGGGCTTCGTCGTTTTTCACGGCGAAGGCTTCTCGAGGCTCTGGGCGTTGTGTGCGGAACGAAAGCTCCAGGTGCTCGCCGACATTCACACCCATCCGGGCCGGGACGTCCGCCAGAGTAAGATCGATCAAGACCATGCCATGGTGCCGGTGAGCGGGCACGTGGCGATGATCGCGCCTTACTTCGGCCGAACCTCGCGCTGGTCCTTGAATGAGGTGGGAATTCACCTTCTTCAGGACGGTGGCCGTTGGAAGCGCTTTAATGCCCGCGATCGCGACGCGCCCCTTCGGCTGTGCAACTGGTGACGTCGATGCCGGTCAAGCTCGTGCCCCAGACTATTTCTCGGATCGACAAGCTTCTCCTCGACCGTGATGCCGCGCGCCCGGACGAATCGCGCGAGCGCCGCGCGAGCCGGGCGCTCGGGATCGCCGTGGGCGATGACGCTATGAACTCCTATGGGCTGCAGCTCGCGTTGCTCACCGCGGTCAACCTGAGCGCCCGAACCTTCGGCAACTCGACCACCGTCTACCTCAGTGCCGATCTTGCCGATTGCCGGAACAGGGTCCCCGTAGCGCGCGGCGTGACGCTGCGTGAAGCCATCGTCGATTTGGGCGGTCAGGTGGAAACCGCCGTCGCGGTAACGGACGAACGGCCGTATCTGCTCCTCGGCAATGTTGAGCCTGTCGGTCGTGCGCTGCGGGTCACTTTCGACGGCTGGAAAATTGCGGTCGGTCCCGCATTAGAGCTTGGTCGGATGAAGGAGCGGGGCTATTGCCCCTTGGCGGGCGCCGCAGCAGCAGCGATCGGCCTGGAAGAGGTCTTCGCCGAGTTCGCCAGCATCAACATCATGGCGACGCGCCGCGTCGTCATCACGTCGCTCTGGCGACCGGATCTGGAGGGCGCCGACCCCGACGGCGTCGGCGAACCCATCACAGAGGTCCCGAACGAGCTCGCCGTCTTCGGCCTCGGGCACTTGGGTCAGGCCTACCTGTGGGCCTATGTGGCCCTCTGCCATCCGGACCCGGCCACAGCCAAGGTCATGATGTGCGACGACGACGCGCTGGAACTTCCCAACCTTGAGACGGGTGCGATCGCCTCCGCCCATTGGCTCGGCGAGCCCAAGACCCGCATGGCGGCGCAATGGCTAGAGGAGCGGGGCTACCGGACGCGCCTTCTGGAGCGCTTCATCGATGGTCGCTTCCAGCGTATCGATCGCGATCCGTCGGTGGCTCTCTCCGGCTTCGACGACAACTGCCCTCGCCGGTGGCTCTCGGCCGCGAGCTTCGCGGCGATGTTCGACAGCGGCCTGGGCGCCGAGGCGTTCAACTTCGACACGATCGCCTACCGCGGCTGGCCGAACTCCCGCCCGGCGGCCGACCTTTGGCCGATCGAGACGGACGACGAACTCAAGGCGCGCGAGGCGCGCCGAAGGAAGATCCTCGCCGATGGCGGGTATGACGACCTGGGCGAAGATGAGTGCGGGCGCCTGCGCCTCGCGGAGAAGTCGGTGGCCGTGCCCTTCGTGGGGATGTACGCGGCATGCACTGTCCTCGCCGAGGTGCTGAAAGCAATCAATGGCGGTCCCGTGTTCAGTGAGATCAAGTTGCGCTTGTGTTCACTCAACACGTCAGCGTCGCCCGCGCGACTCGCGGCGGAGCACGCCGCTCCGGTTCGCGGCGCCACGCTCCAGGCTGCGCGCGCCGATTGGTAGGCGAAGAGGGGTAGGTTAGGCCGGGAGCGCCGCGAGCGTAAGCTCATGGAGCGCGAATTCTCCAGACTTCAACTCGCGTTTGGCAAGCTCCACCACATGTTCGTGGTGCGTGAAGAGGATGACTTGATTCGTTGCCCCAAGCTTGACCAGTGCATTCAACGCGGCGATCGTGCGAGCATCATCGAACGCCAGCAGGGCGTCGTCGAGGATCAACGGCACTGGAGTTGAAGCCTCGAGCCGTTGTTCGATAGCAGCAAGACGAAGCGCAAGAAAAAGCTGGTCGGCGGTGCCCTCGCTCAATTCCTCCACCTTTAGGCGTTCATCATCGGCCCGAACAGCGAGGAGAACTCGCTCGTCATCGTCGTGATCGACCAACAACTTCGAATACCGACCCTCGGTGATCGACGAGAACCAGGCCGACGCCCGCGCAACCAGTGGTCCCTGGCTTCGTTCCTGATACGTGCGAATGGCCTTGCTCAAAAGCACATGGGCAAGACGAATTCTGACGTAGTCGGCGGCGTCTCTCTGGATCGAAGCGACGCTTTGCTCCATCGCCTCCCGGGCGATCGCAGCAGCCTCCGAACCATTGATTTTCTCCAGCGCAGCCTTAGCATCCGCGGTCTTAGTTTGAGCGGTTTTGATTTCCGGACCAAGGCTTGCAATGTCCCCTTCCATGCGGGATAGCTCAGCCTGGAGCCGGCCAGGGTCGTCTTGCGCGGCCACCTTCAGCAACTCATCGCGCTCGTGCGCTAAGAGATGCGTAAGGCCATTGTCCAGGGCAACCAAATCGCGCTCCGCGGCACGCAATCGGTCTGAGGCCTCGATGGCAGCATCGAGCTCCGACGCATCATCGCGCTTTGCCGCCACGATGAGATCGTTTATGGAGCCCTGCGCGACGGTTCGTTTTGCCTTCTGCGCTGCAACCTGTTCTTCGTCGCTCTGGATCGCGGCTTCCAGCTGCTCTCGGCGAGATTGAGCTTTCTTGGCAATGCCGAGCGCCTCGTAGAGAGTCGCCGCAAGGACAAGCAGATCCTCAGGACTGCCGGTCTCCGGAGCACCGATCCGCTTTGCCAGCGTTGCCATACTGCGCGCGAATCCATCCCAAGTTGCTTTCGCCGTTCCGATGAAGCCCTCGACCTCCTGAACCGAGCGTAGCGTGTTGCCCAGTTGGCCAAGCTCTTCAATGCGCGAATCGATCTCTTCGCTTGTCGCGGTTTTGGTAAGCCCAATCGCCTTCAGATCTTCGAGCGCGCCTTTCAAGATTTGCGCGAGCCGATCATCGAGCTTGCCGATCTGAGTCTGCAAAGCCTCTACCTCACGCTCGGCCGTCTTGCGCTCCTTGCCAAGCGTCTCGATCCGGGCGGCCTTCTCCTCTTCTGATCGCAGCTGCTGGCGTGCGTGCGTCAGGAGTGCAGTAAGCGTAGGCGTCTGGGGCACGGCAAGCCCCGCCTTCCCGTAGGCAGCCCGAAGCGCGCCCAAGCTGGCCTCGATCGTCTGATCGAGGGTTCGCACCTGCGCGGCTGCTTGGTCGCGTTCAGCGATCTTCCCAAGGACCGCTTCACGATCTCGTAACCACTCAAGCAGGTCCTCTGGTTCGCGATCTGTCAGCTTCAGGGCCTTCAGCACTTTGGCCCATTCCGCCAATTGCCTTTGCCTTTCGGCGGCGCTTTTTTCCCTCTTCGCCGCGATCTTCTCGAGCTCGCCCGTCATCTTTGCGACGCGCTCCTTGTATTCCGCATGCCGTGTCACCCGCGCGGTGTCGGCATGGAGGAGATCGGCCTGTTCGTCAGCCGCGCGTACCTTCTCTTCGAACTCGTCAGACACATCCCGGGCGATTTTGAGCTCGGTCTTGACGGTCGCAGCCGTTTTCGACTTTTCCACGTAGGCCTGCCTTACTCCGACCCACAGAGAATCGCGGCGGTTCCTGGTTTGCTTCAGCGTCTCCGCTGTCACCACGGTGCCTACTGCTTCGAGCTGGCGAATCTCGCCTTCGCGCTCCACGATGTCATCGCGGAGCTTTTCTTCTTCGTCATCGAGAGATCCCTCCCCATAGACGATCTCCTCGAAGGCCCTCTTGAATCGCTCGACTACGGACTTGGCCGGAGGTGCAAGAGACGAGATGACTTTCTCTTCAAGGCCCAGGCTCGTGCAGCGCCGATTGACCTCAGCATCCAGCGCCTTACTCTTTTCCACTACGACTCTCAGGGCCCGCTCAGGCTCACCTTCCTTTTGGACGGTGTCGACAGCGGCCTCGAGCTCCGACGCGTCTCCCGGCTTCAGAGCATCCTTCAGCTGCGCTTCGGCGTCTCCCTTGCGACCGACGGCTTTGTCCTTAGCCGTTTCTGCCGCGCTTCTCTCAGCACCGATTTGGCCAATGGACCGAGAAAGCGCCTTCAGCTTCGCAGCCACCGCGTGGGCCGGAAGCAACTGAGAGGCGGAGGCGACGTCCTGCCCCGGCGCCAAGCTGCTGAGTAGCAGGGCCAAGTTCGTACGGCGCTCAGTAAGCCTCGCCTCCAGCGCCACCAGCTGCTGGCGCGAATCGCTCGCGCCGGGGGCAGCATGATGCTGAAGTTCTATGGCCGCAGCTTCATCCAGGTGAGCCTGGCTGACGACGAGCTCCTCGACGAGCTTTCGATTTGCGACAAGTTTTGCCTCTGCTTCGGCAATCGCCTCATCTGCGGCGCGGACCCGGGCTCGTGCAGTGGAATACTCCAGCTTGGCATCTTCGGAGAGCTTCGCGGTGCCCTGGAGGCCGACGAGTGTTTCGAGAAAGTTCTGGCGCTGGATGGCGTTTGGCCTGAGATCGATCAGGCGCTGGGTCTTGCCGCGCTCGGTCTGAACTTCTGCGAGGCGCGCTTCCAAGGTGTCCTGCTCTGAGCGCGCCGACAGCAAAGCTTCCTCCAACTCCTTCCAGGTCTTCGGGCGAACAAACGCATCCCGGAGCGCTCGCTTTTGGTCTTCGAATTCGCGGATCGCTGAATTGACTTTTGGCTTGTCGCCTCTCGACACGAAGAGCGCCTTTCCCTCCGCGTCTATGGTCTGAACGACACTCTTCACATCAGTCAGTCCGGAGCCAGCCGCAAACAGCAATTCTCCAAGGTCGCCCGCCCCGCTTAACAGGCTGCGACCGCCTTCCCTGAGCGAATCGTGGCTCAGGCCAAAGAGCATTTTGAAGAGATCCTCGTCAACGCCGGGCAACAGCTGCGCGATCCGGACCTGGTCGATCGGCTTTTCACCCCTTTCTTCGCCCGTTTTCTCGTTGAACTCGAAAATGACCGCCTTCGTTCCCTTTCGGCGCATCAAGGAGTGGCGTTTCCCATGTTGGTCGATGAGCACAGCACCGATTCGGAGCTCGCTATTCTCGTGCAGGAAGTTGTCGGTCGTTCTTGGCTCAATTCCGAAGAGAAATTGATGGATCGCGCGCAACGCCGTGGACTTTCCTGCTTCGTTCACTCCATAGACGACCTGCAGACCACTGCCCTCGCGTTCGAAATCGAGTGTCGTCCCGCTGAATGGGCCAAACGCCTTCAGGAGAAGCTTGGCGAGCCTCACTTGGCCCTCTGAAGGCGGGTCATCAGCATCGATTCGGCGTCGCGCAGTGCCGCCGCGAGGTTGACCGGATCGTTGAGGCTCAGGGAGTCGCGGATTTCCGCTGGCACTCTCTCAAGGAGCGGGCGTATCTCTTCCTGCATCGCCGCTTGGAGCTCGCCTGGTGACTCCTCCAGTTGCTTCACCAGCCGCGCGAGCTCCCCGATCGGGTCGTCCCGGATTTCGAGCGCCTTTCGGTCGTACGCCGGCAACGTCTCGCGCTGTACTTTCTCTATCCACGCGTTACCGTTGCTGCATTCGATCGCCATGTTCCGAATGTCTGCAATCGCCGCATCGGGTGCCGCCGTGAGCGCAGAATGGACCTTGCCTCGGCCACGCAGCGCGACCCGTACTGCGAGCGTCCGGCCCTCTGCGCGCTCGATCTCGGCGAGGAGCTCCTTGCGGGCGACATCCAGCAGCGCGGCCAGATCCGCAAGGCCGGTGATGTCGAGCTCTAGACGCACCCAGCGCACCACGTCGGTCGCGATGAATTCCGAGTTGAGTGATTTCCCGTCGTAGGTGATCAGCTCGCACCCCTTGGCCCCGAGTTCCCGCGCGTGGCGGCCTTGGCTGTTTCCGCAGTACACGATGCGGGGGGAACTCTCGGACAGGATCTGGCGCGCGTGAATATGACCAAGCGCCCAGTAGTCGTAGCCCTTGGACTTTAAGACGTCGAGCGTGGTCGGAGCGTAAGGATCGTGATCCGGATTTCCTGCAAGGCTCGTATGGAGGACACCCAAGTTAAAAAAACCGTTTACGGCTTTGGGATAGCCGGCGGCGATGTCCTCCATCACCGCTCGCTCAGCGAAGCTCTGCCCGTGCACCGCCACGCTTATTGCGTCGAAGCGCTTGGTCTCGGCCTTTCTTGTGCTCAGGGTGGTGACGTTCTCCGGTAGGCGTAGCGCTTTGGTGATCTCGCTGGCAGCGTCGTGATTGCCCCTAATCAACACCACCGGTATCTTCTTTGCCGTGTTGTAGTCGCGCCAGTCGCCATCGAAGATGTCGCCCGCCATGACGACAAGGTCGACAGCGTTGTCGATCGCGATTTCGACAATATTCTTCAGGGCGCCGCGCGGAGCTGAGCGCATCGCATCGACGGGCGCGCCTTCGTACCGCTCCAGACCCTGGAGCGGGCTATCAATGTGAAGATCAGAGCAGTGAATGAACTTCATGGAGCGCGGCTTTCCCTCCAACAGGGTGCAGGAAGAGTTTGAGAGAAGTTCCTTTCCATGAAACTCCTCAAGGACCATGCCCCCGAATCGTCCAGATTCGCGAATAGTCTACTCGGACGTAATGTGGGAGCGCGATGACGCGTCACACCTTTCCGAGCTGCTGGGCCTTCTTGGGGTGAGATCGGGATTTGTCCGGCAGTCCGAGACTTCGGCGCGATCGCCAAGGCTGATTGCCGACTGCACTAGATCGGTCGGGTCACTTTGGAAGAGGCCATTCCTTGTACTTCTTTGGCCCATGGTCCACCTGCGTCAGCATATTCAGCACTGCCTTCTGTCGGTCCGTTGTAGGTTTTTGGTGCCTGAGCTGAAATTGGGAGAACCAGACGTAGGCATCCGCTAACTGTAGGAAGCGGCTGAGATGCGAGTGCGTGAAGTGGACGGAATCGACAATACGCGTGATGTCCTTGCCGTACTCGTAGTCCGTACCTCGTGCACGCCAGCCCGAGAGCGTGATCGACAGGTCGTGAGAGACATCGTCGCTCTCTCGATCGCCGATCATCATCCCAAGGGAATTCGTTTGGCTAAGCAACCCATTAGTCCTTTCAACGAGGTGCATGAAGGCGTGCTCTGCTGGAGATCTTGATCCGTAGAGCAGCCCGCAATTAATTCTGATCCAGATCCGCTGCACCTGGGGCAGTGCGATTGCGTCTGCGAGATCTTTTAAGAGTGCGAGCGCCTCGTCGAAGTCCTCGTTGTCACGAAAATTGCCCTTCCTGCCAAAAATGTGCGCAGCGTGCAGTTCCGTTTCTTTGCTGAGATCGATACAGCCGAAGGCCTTCTCCGATATTGCGTTAACGCTCTTCTCGACGCCGGCAAGTTCCGATTCGTCAATGCATACCGCTCCGAGGTGATAGTGTGGATAGCTCGGACTATCCTTAGATTCGTCGAAATAGATGAGCTTCACCGCCGAGAGTGTAGCCCGCGTGTCCGGGGATGTCCGCTTTTGGCGAATGGCGGACCAACGCAAAGCAGGACTACCGCGGATTGGAGCGGCGAGCTAAGCACCGACTCCCCATAACTATGATTGTTGGAAGTTAGAAAACGACCGATAGGTAACCGATCAGTTTTATATAGAATTCTAGAAATATTGCATTCCGTTAGGGTGCTACCTGTGTCACATATCTCATGCTTCTTGCCGCCATTCTCAAGTTTCTACCCTATTTCCTCCTACTGATAGCGCTTGGTCTCGCGGTCGGATTTTCCGCTGCGTTGCTGCAGCGGAAACATCGCCCGCTTATCAACCATCGTATCGAGCCAAGTGCGCATCGGACCAAAGAGGATCTCTGGGGTCGCGGCGAAGAAGGTGATCGTTACCCAGAACGGAAACGCCTGTTGGACGGGGCAGTCGCAACATCGAGCCTCGATACCGCCCGCTTGAGTCTCGACCTTTTGCGCGCACTTGAATGGAAGCGTTTCGAACTGGTTTGTGCCGCTTATTTTGAAGCACTAGGATTCACTGCTCGAACTGCCCGTGCCGGAGCGGATGGTGGCGTAGACATTCATCTATTTGCGAAAGGGGTTCAGAAGCCTGAAATAATTGTTCAGTGCAAGGCTTGGAATACCTACAAGGTTGGCATTAAACCCATCCGTGAACTCTTCGGCGTCATGGCAAGAGAGCAAGTCGCAGAGGGCGTCTTCGTTACCACGGGCGAGTTCACCGCTGAAGCTCGCAGCTTTCCGAAAGCAAATGAACTGCATCTGCTGGATGGAGAGGATCTACTCAAAAAGATTCTGGCCCTTCCTGAAGATCAACAAGCTGCCCTCTTGAGCGTGGCGACGGAGGGTGATTTCACTACTCCAACATGCCCATCTTGCGCAATTAAAATGATTCGGAGAGAGAACAAGAAAAACAACACTTCGTTCTGGGGTTGCAGTAACTATCCTCGGTGCCGACAAACATTCAAGTATTCAGAAAACTGACCGCTGAGCTCAATATGCATACAGACCATCATTTTCTGACTTTCGATAGTGGCTATTCTTGCGTGTTGACCAGCCAATTTTCGAAACTGTAGTTACGTTAATCGGTTTCCTCTGTTGAGCGTGAACAAGGCCTACGCCGAGCGCTTGCGGTGTTTTCCCGCCGGATCTCTGGAGCCGGCCGGGGCTCCGATAGGCGAAAGTACCACTCCGTCCGGAGTGATGTTGCTGGGGAAGACGCTGGCAAGGCTGTCCCGGCCGAGTGAGCGGTAGGCAATGCGGGTCTCTCTGATTTGTCGTCGCGTCTCGTCGTTCTCAAACCAGTTAAAGATCCACCGACCGGTATCAACAGCCTTTTGAGCCTTTCCTCGTTCACTTGGAGCAATTCGGTAGCCCGTATGCACGATTCGATGCCTGAGACTACGTGTCTCTCTCAGTACCAGATGTAAAGGCCCAGACAATTTACGGCAAGTCAGTTTCTCGTACTCTTTCAACCGACTATCAAAACGCATCTTCGTGTCTTTAAGAAACTTCTCGGCGATCTGTTTTCCGCTCGCTGCCGCGACCGCCCTTCCGGCCACAGTTTCCACGATTACCTCAATCGCGGTAGTAACGCGGCGTACCGCGCCAGAATAGTCTCCCCGCTCCATAAGATTCAGCGCATCGAGCAATTCAAGTTCCCCAGGATTTGGCACGAGAGAGATATTGCTTTGAAGGTCTTTGGCGTCAATGAGTTGATATGTCTTCGGCTTTTTCGACGAATCTCGGCGGTCATAGATCAAAGGCTTTCCGTCCCAACCCCGGTAGCTAACCAGGGTGGACGAAATTAAGTCTCCGTCCCGCTCGACTGACCAATGCGGAACGTCCCAAGGTGCTACTTCGAAAGCAAAATAGTCATAAGTGGCGAGACGGTAGGCCCTGATCAGTTTGTTGATGACCGGAATATGAGCTCTGCAAAGTTCTGTCATATACAGTTTAGCTACCCCCCGACGTCGTCCTTGCTCACCCGCGGCGTTCCAAACGTCCTCATTGCACCTACTTTCCACTTTCAGGTAGGTCTTACACTTACGCCACATGCAAGAAATTCCGGGATGTGCGTCTATCGCTTGCTTCACGGCGGGAGACAAATCTTCGCGCTTCTTAACGGGCCCGCGATACACGACGGTCGTCCGCGAGTCAGTTGCCTCCGAAACGAAAAGATCGAAGTATTTATCGTGGATAGTAACTGGGAACGTGTGGCCCTGATGCTCGACCGCCACTTTCGTGTCATTCACCATTAGCCAGAACGGAAGCTCAACCCAAAGACGCACCGTGACCCACGGCGCATTCCATTTGAGATCGTCACCAATGGCAAAGCTGTCTGGTGGCGCGATGGTATGGGCTGCGTTGTCAGACGCTCGGCTTGTCATAAAGTATCCGCGTAAATGGCAAAACTGTCGCCCCGTCCCAGCATATACATTTCTTGACGGCATCGGTGTCTTCGACAATGTGGCCTATAGAGCGTCCGCATGCTGACTTTCAATAACTAGAGTTATCGGGAGCCTGACCGGCACGTCATACTTTGCCGTATGCGCGCAGTTGGTCCGCTATCGGCCAAAAGC
>Ga0207065_1082_pt1 | contig 23144 bp, 2 predicted proteins | sample Alteio_BWMinCont_27_FD_153492 | JGI IMG/M metagenome (GOLD analysis project Ga0207065, IMG submission 153492) | Enriched cells from forest soil in Barre Woods Harvard Forest LTER site, Petersham, Massachusetts, United States -... | ecosystem: Environmental > Terrestrial > Soil > Temperate forest >...
TGCCAAAGAAAAGCTCTCCCAGTTGATGATGGCTTTGCCGCTATTTTGGTTGATGGTAAGGCTAGCGCTGCCTCTTTCGAAGGTGCAATCGCCATGGACAAGCCTCTCTCCTGTAGGCGATCCCTCTCCACAAGAGATCGCCAGCAAGAAAGGAAAAAGAAATCTATTCATAGTTTACTTCTGTTTTTTTTTCTGCCGCTCTTTTACCTTTCCGTAAACTTCAACCCAGAACCTGTTTGTATTTGTTATCACCTCATCCAGCTCAATCTGCAGCCGGTTAAATAGATCATACCAGAGAGGAGCAGCCAATAAGTAGGAGAGGCTCAATTGTGTAGAATAGGTTTGCATCGCCTGCCTCACAACCGCTATTTTTATAACTTCGAGGTTTCCTACAATAGAGCCGATATCGGTAAAACCTCTTCCTAAATTGGAAGCCAAGCCCGATGTCGGAGAGGTGAGCACAATGAAGGCGGGGACGGTAAAAAGGGTATAATCCAATACATTGCCTAGAGGTAAGCCGCCGCCATCCACAACCCCCGAGACCCCCTGCTGGTTTGCAAAGACAAACTGGTCGTTCATGCTGCCTCCTGTGAGATTCTCAATGTTGCTGAAAGTAATCCCTGAGACATTTCCTGCATTCTTACTTGTGATATGCCAAACGTTATCTGTATTTGGGGCGAGAAGAGTGTTCGATCCCGGACCGCCATCCAGTGTTCCTGTGATCAGGAAGCCAGGAGTAAAATCAAAAGTGTCATCGCCAGAGCCTCCGATGAGATTTGCAAAGGAGGTAAAGCTATAGATCCCATTGATCGTGCCGCTATTGAGGCCTGTAATGACCCAGAAGGTAGAGGCAGGCCCTGTCAAGGTATTCACCCCCGTTCCCCCAATGAAATCCTGGAGGTTGTCGATGCCGCCTGTACTGGTCGCTCTGCCCGCTTCAATATTGACCTCAACAGAGCTGCTGAATGCTGAATAATTCAGCGTATTCACCCCGCCGCCGCCATTCAGCACGCCGCTTACATTTACAGCTAGCCCGCTGTTGAAAATGAACTCATCGTTAGAGCTTCCCCCCACGAGGTTTTCAAAAGAGGCAAAGGTAAAGGCCCCTGCGTTGATATCCCCCTGATCCTGGGCGGTAAAGTTCCATGTATTGGAGGTGTTGGGGCCCGTCAATGCATTGCCGCCACTAGCTCCTCCGATAAAATTCTGAATGTTGTTAAAAGAGCCTGCACCTGTTGCACCTCCGGAGCCAATATCGACAAAAACAGGAGAGGTGTACGCCGAATAATCTAAAGTATTGAGTCCACCCCCTCCGCTAATCGCCCCCGACACTGCCGCTTGATTGCCAAAGATAAAATCATCGGCAAGCGAGCCTCCCGTCAAATTATCTATCGACGTGAATGTGATCCCAGCTACCTCGCCAGCGTTAAAGAGGGTGATATGCCAGGTATTGCTGCTATTCGGCGCAAGGAGAGTATTTGTACCGCCATTTCCATTCACTGTACCAGTGACAAGGAACCCTCCCGTAAAATCAAAGGTATCATTGCCACTTCCTCCGACCAGATTTTCAAAAGAGGTGAAGGCGAAGATGCCATTGATATTGCCCTGGTTAGTACCCGTGATATCCCAAGTAGCATTTACGTTGGGGCCTTGCAGGATATTAATACCACTGCCTCCAATGAACTCCTCGATATTGCTAAACGAGCCAACAGCAGTCGCAAGCCCATCCTCTATGTCGACAAAAACAAGAGAGGTGTAATGAGAGTAATCAAGAGTATTTATCCCCGCTCCCCCATCGATGGTCCCATGCACTTCAACCCCATTGGCAAAGACAAAATCATCGTCCATTGCATTCCCTGTCAGGTTTTGGATAGAGAGGAATGTGATGCCTGCTACTGTCCCGCCATTATTGCTGGTGATGTTCCATGTATTGTTGCTGTCGGGCGCAAGAAGGGTATTATTTCCCGTACTCCCATTCACAGTGCCGCTCACTGTAAATCCTGAAGTAAAATCAAAGGTATCGTTGAAGGGCCCGCCCGTCAAATTTTCAAAGGAGCTGAAGGTAAAGGCGCCAGCATTGATATCACCTGCGTCAGCGGCCGTGATGCTCCAGGTATTCGTCGTATTCGGCCCTGTCAACGTATCTGTATCCATGCCTCCGATGAAATGCTGGATGTTGGATATGCCGCCCGTACCTGTGCCTGTTTCCGCTGCGATGTCCACAAATACTGGCATTGCATAGGCGCTATAATTCAAAGTGTTTACGCCTGCGCCGCCATCAACCAGGCCATTTACGCCCACTCCATTATGAAAGACAAAGCTATCATTCATCGTACCTCCAGTCAGATTTTCAAAGGAGCTGAACGTAAAAGCACCGGAGTTGATATTGCCCGTATTATTGCCCGTGATGCTCCAAGTATTGGCAGTATTTGGCCCTGTAAGCGTACTGCTGCTGCTGCCGATGAAATTCTGGATGTTGGAAAAGCTTCCTGCGCCCGTCGCTGTCTCCTCTTCAAGGTTCACAGATACTGCGGTTATATAGGCGCTATAATCAAAAGTATTTACCCCGCCCTCTCCATTGATAGCACCGGTAACACCTGCTCCATTCATGAAAGCAAAACTATCGTTCATCGTGCTACCGATCAGGTTGTCAAATCCGCTAAAGGTAATAGCGCCCGCATTGATATTGCCTGCATTATTGCCCGTAATGCTCCAGGTATTGGCGCTATTTGGCCCTGTCAACGTACTGCTGCTGCCACTTCCTATGAAATTCTGGATGTTGGTAAACCCGCCCTCTATACCTGGTGCTGTCTCCGCTGCGGTATTTACAGATACGGGCGCATCGTAGGCACTATAATTCAAGCTGTTTGTACCCGCGCCACCATCGATAACACCTGCAATGCTCGCCCCACTGTCAAAAGCAAAGGTATCATTCATCGTGCCGCCGATCAGGTTTTCAAACGCACTGAAGATAAAAGCATTGGAATTGATATCGCCGCTATTAGCACTTGTAATGGTCCACGTATTGACAGTATTTGGCCCTGTCAACGTATTGAGGCCCGAGCCTCCAATGAACTCCTGGATGTTGGAAAAACCACCCCCTACGCTTGTCGCTGTCCCTGTTGCAATGTCCACAGATATATCTGCTGCTGTAGAAAAGAAGGCGTAATCCAAGGTGTTTGTACCGCCGCTGCCGCCATCGATCGTACCGGTTACGCCGATCCCCTCGTTGAAGGCAAAATGATCATTCATGCTACCACCAATCAAATTCTCAAAAGATTCAAAGGTAAAAGCATGGATATTGATACTAGCCCCATTGACAATGGCGATCTCCCAGAGGTTGTTCGTATTTGGCCCTTGGAAGGTATTGCCGCTGGCGCTGGTGCTGCCGAAAAAATTCTGGATATTGGTAAACCCGCCTACTATACCTGTTGCAGTGCCAGAGCTGACGTTTACAGTAACTGATGTTGTATACGCGGCATAATCGAAAGTATTGTTGCCAAGGCCACCATCGATAGCGCCACTAACGCCTGCTCCAGCGCTAAAGATATAATCATCATTCATAGTATTGCCAATTAGATTTTGAAATTGGCTGAAAGTAAAAGCGCTAGAGTTGATATTACCTACATTATTGCTGGTGATTCTCCAGATACTGTTTGTATTTGGGCCTGTTAAGGTATTGTTGTCGCTTCCTCCTATGAAGTTCTGGATATTGGAAAAGCTGCTGGCTCCTGTCGCAACACCAGACCCAATATTTATGCTGACTGGCGTCATATACGCGGTAAAATCAAAAGTATTGCTACCCAGCCCGCCATTGATAGAGCCGGTGATGGTTGCTCCATTGTCAAAAACAAAGTCATCATTCATCGTGCCGCCGATGAGGTTTTCAAAGTTGGTAAATTTATAAAAGAAAGAATCGAGATAGCCAGAATTGGTAAGAATGAGCTCCCATGTATTGTTCAGATTCGGTCCTGTGAGAGTATTGCTGCCGCTTCCTCCAATGAAATCCGTGATGTTTGTAAAACTGTCTACACCTGTCGCTGTCTTTGTTTGGATGTTCGCAAATACTAGGGTTGAATAGGAAGTGTAATCCAAGGTGTTTATACCGCCGCCGCCATCGATAGTACCGCTGAGCGCTACGCCATTGCCGAAGGTAAATTGATCATTCCCACTGCCTCCGGTTAGGTTTTGGATAGAGACAAAGGTGATCTCTCCTACATCGCCACTATTATTGCTCGTGATATGCCACTGTTGAAAAGGGCCATTCGGTCCGAGGAGGGTGTTGCTCCCTGCATTTCCATTCACCAGGCCATCTACAAAGAAGCCCGCAGTAAAATCAAAAATATCATCCAACGATCCGCCGAGGAGTTCTTGAAATGCAGTAAAGGTAAAAGAACCAGCCAAAGAGTTGATCTGGCCTCCATTGTGAGCCAAAATCGCCCAGGTATTGCTGGCATCGGGGCCTTCAATCTGGTTATTAGTTCCACTGCCTCCGATGAAATTCAGGACATTGGAAAAACCTCCCGTCCCTGTTGCGGTGCCAGCTCCGAGATTCACAGCTACATTTGTACTATAAGCGGTGTAATCAAAAGTACTAGTCCCTGTACCTCCATTGATCGTACCGTCGACACTTGCGCCGCTGGAAAAGACAAAACTGTCCATAGTCATGCCGCCGATCAGGTTCTGAAAGGAGTCAAAAGTAACTGTGCCGCCGATATTGCCGCTATTATGGCCAGTGATATGCCAGATATTGACCGTACTCATCCCTTGAAAAGTATCATCGCCACTGCTGCCGCCTTCAAAAATACGGATATTGGCAAAGCCGCCGTCCGCACCGGTCGTTGTTCCTGTTTGGAGATCCACAAACACAGGAGTGGTGTAGAAACCATAATTCAAAGTGTTCACCCCCGCACCCCCATTAAGAACACGGGCTATGCTCGTCCCATCCATGAAGATAAAAATATCGTTCATGTTGCCGCCAGTCAGGCTTGCAAATGCGCTGAAGGTAAAAGCGCCAAAGTTGATATTGCCTGCATTATTGCTGGTGATGTTCCAAACATTGCCTGCATTCGGCCCTGCTAGCGCGTTGAGGGAGCTGCTCCCTCCGATGAAATTCTGGAAGTTGGATATGCCAATCGTACCTGTCGCTGTTCCTGCTCCGATGTTCACAGAGACTGGTGCCAGGTAGGCAGTATAATCTAAGGTATTTGTACCCGTGCCTCCATTAAGGGTGCCGTTAACGTCCCCTGCCATGCCGAAGACAAAGCTATCATTCATCGTACCTCCGACCAGATTCTCAAATGAGGTGAAGGTAAAAGCGCTGGAGTTGATACTGCCTTCATCAACGTTCGTGATCATCCAAGTGTTGGCTGTATTTGGCCCTGTCAAAGTGTCTGTAAGGGTCATGCCCCCGATGAAATTCTGGATATTGGTAAAGCCTCCAGTAATATTGGTGGCTATCCCCGTGGCGATGTTCACAGATACTGCTGTTGAATAGAGGCTGTAATCCAAGGTATTTGTACCTGCACCGCCATTGATAGCGCCTGTTATGCCTGCTCCATTGCTGAAGACAAAACTATCATTCAGAGAACCGCCGGTCAGGTTGACGATATTGGCAAAGGCTGTAGCGCTAATGGCTCCCGGGGTAAGCGTCCCTGCGTTGCTGCTTGTAATTGCCCAAGTAGTGGTTACGCCAGGCCCTACAATCGTATCATTGCCAGAAGTCCCATTGATGCCCGTGCTGCCCGATCCATTTGCGATTTGAAATGCCCCCATAAAAGTAAAGGTATCTACGCCAGTTCCTCCCTGAAGAAACCCGATATTGCTGAATGTATCATTTCCTAAAGTCCCTGCATTATTGCCCGTCACTGCCCATGAACTCCCCGCAGTTGGACCTATGATTTTATTGCTTCCTCCCCCGCCATTAATGTTAAGAGTCTGCGAACTATCCGTTATCGTAAAGGTGTCGTTGAATGCAGCGCCGTTAGCAAAAAAAAAGCCGCTAGTCAAGGGGCCATTCTGGTTAAAACTTCCATTTGCATTGATGCCTACAGCAAAGATGATGGTTTTGCCATTCGCATTCGTGATGCCTGTAGAGCCTACTGTTATCACCGAACCCTGCATGGTAAAATTAGAGGCGAAAACTGCGTTGTCTATAAAGATCGTATGCGTACCATTCGCCCGTCCGATCCTTGCCGTTGTCCCTGGCCGGATACTCGCTAATGCTGCGTTGGAAAGGGAGAGCGCGCCTGAACCACTGCCTACTCCGATACTGAGCGTCGGGGTCACAGGCTCCACTAAAATAGCTCCTGTCGTAGTCACATTCCCATTGAATGCCATGCTATCTGCCTGTAGGGTAATCGGCCCGCTTGTGGAGCCTCCTACAGCAGGAAGAACAAGGCCAGCACCGCCTCCTGCTCCCACGCCTGTTAGAGAAATAGATCCGGAAGTCCCTGTAATAGAAGCAGGTGAGGCGTTTATTCCAATACCAGAATTCCCCCCTGCTGTGCCATTCAAGCTAATAGGAGCAGACCCTGATGAAGCAATAGTGCTAGTTCCCATAAATCCTGGCGTTAAATCGATCCCATTGTTATCTGTGCTTCCAGAGCCTCCTACCCCTATGAGAGCGATCGATCCATTGACAGAATTTATGGAGGTGGAACCAGCACCTATTTCATTTCCAAAACTAATTCCATAATTGGCTCCTGAAGAGCCTGTGGTGCCTCCTCCTGTGCCATTAATGGTAATAACACCGCTGGTAGAGCTGACGCTACCTATCAATAGGATTCCCACATTGAAGTCACTTGTACTTGTAGGGGAGCCCATGCCTGTGAGAGTGATGTTGCTTGATGAACTCATTATAGAAGTAGGAAGGAGAGTATTAATTATGTTAATTCCTACGCTGTGGTTTGTCTGGTTTCCTGTACCTGCAATCGTAATTGTTCCCATTCCTGTGGAAGAAATTGTAGCGCCCTCTACGATGACCCCCTCTTGCCCTGTACCTGTGATGGAGATATTGCCATTTACAGCAGTTACTGTGCTTGGTGTAGATCCATTCGCTGAGACAACAACGCCATCCTGCAAAACGCCTGCATTGCCAATAATGGTTATACCCCCTAATCCTGTTGCACTCACCGAGGTTGCATCTATGTATACCCCAGTGAAAACGGATCCAGCCCCAGGACAATTTCCCTGCAAAGAGATATTTCCATCCACTGTTGAAATAGTTCCTTGTAGGTGGATGCCGTGAAAGTTTATGGAAAAGCTGGAAGATAAGTTTGCCTGAAAATCAAACGCTGTAAAATTGGATCCCGAAAAGGTATTCCTTAAGCTAACTCCTGGCTGCACAGTGATTGCGGAAGCGATCAGAGTAAGGGTAGTGGCTGTACTCCATGTCAGCGAATTGAGGATGAGGATCTCCCCATCTCCTGTGCCTGTTCCCGTGGAATTAATAATAATGTTATTGACTCCTAGCGCATTTTGCAGATTCGTTGTGTTAATGTTCGCAGATGAGGCGTTGAAAACAACGGTATAGGGATCGGGTTCCGTAGGCATAGGCGGTGGCGGCAAGCCATTCACGCCGCTGTTCATAGAGGTTGAAATGTTCACCAAAACAGGGTCAAAGAGGAGCGTCCCTGTTTTGCCCTTGGGAGCAACGGTAGTGACGTGCCCTTCCGGCACAAGTAGGCCATGCGAAGAGATCTCGACAAAGCCCCCATCGCCGCCAAGAGGGCCTCCTTGAGCGGAAGTTGTTCCATAGTAGCAGGTTGCATCATTTCCCCAGAAGATGACCTTGCCTCCATCGCCATCGCGTAGCGCATCCGCGGAAATATGGACACCTGGCCCGACATAGATGCCTTTTGCGTTCGGGATAGCAGGATTGGAGCCCTTATAATCTCCTCCGACCAGAATTTCGCCTCCGCCTGCATCTCCTGAAACAGAGAGTGCAGCATCATTAGTGAGGTGTACAAAATCGCCCAGAAGATGGATCTTTCCCCCCTGCTCTGCCGACATCTCTCCAGAAACCGATACTAAGCCAGATCCCGCCTGCAGGATGATCTCTCCACCTACCTCCATAGATCCTGTGGCGTTGGTGATCCCCTCCTGATTTACAGCGAGTGCGTAGATGTTGCCTGCAGCAGCCCGCAGCTCTGCCCGCGCAGCCTCTATCCCTCCCGTATTGGAAACCGATCCCACACCGGAGATTTTCACAGCACCGCCATCCCTGCTATCGATCAGGTAGACCTCGCTGCCGGAAGCTAGACAAACAGAGCCATTCGGTGCAGAGAGAAGCCCCTCGTTTACTACTTCACGTGCAAGTAAAAAAATACTCCCTTCAACAGCGATCATCCCCTGCTGGAGGAGTTTCCCGTCTCTATTGCCGCTGAACTTAAGCTTATCCTGCAAAAAGAGTTCATCTTCGAGATGGAGGGTGGAGGCGATGAAGCTTGCTGCCTGGATCTTGCCTGTAGGCCCAACCACGATGCCATTCTGGTTGATGAGGTAGAGCTTTCCATTGGCTTGCAATTGGCCATAAATCTCAGAGGGGCTCTGGCTGATGACGCGGTTTAAGAGAGCCGATCTGCTATCTGGCTGGACAAATTGGACTAGCTCTCCCTCTGCCAGGGAAAAGCTCTCCCAGTTGATGATAGCTTTGCAGCTGTTTTGGTTGATGGTAAGGCTAGAGCTACCTCTTTCGAGGGTGCAATTGCCATGGACAAGTGCCTCTCCACTCGGCATCGCATGCACTGAGGAGAGCAGCGCAAAAGAGAGCGCACAAAAGAGAAGAGCCCTGTTTTTTTTCATTTATTTTCCTGTTTTATTGATTACGCTCGCATGCACTTGCATCCAGAGTCTATTTGTGTTTGATAGCACCTCATTCAGCTCAAGCTGAAGCTTGTTAAATAGGTCATACCAGAGCGGGGTTGCTAACAAGTAGGAGAGGCTCAATTGCGTAGAATAAACACTCACTATAGGAACTAGATCTGTTACTTTCATAGAGGTGTGATTTCCTACAATGGAGCCGATATCAGTAAAACCCCCTCCTAGATTGGAGGCCATGCCCGATGTCGGAGAGGTGAAAACAATCATGGCAGCTGTGGTAAAAAGGCTGTAGTCCAATACATTGCCCGCGGAAGGGCCGCCTCCATTGATAGACCCTGATACCCCTTGCTGGTCTGCAAAAATAAACTGGTCGTTCAAGCTGCCGCCTACCAGGTTCTGAATATTGATAAAAGTGATGCCAGAGACATTGCCTGCATTCTCACCCGTGATGTGCCAAATGTTATTCGTATTTGGAGCGAGCAAAGTATTAGATCCAGGGCCGCCATCCAGTGTTCCTGTGATTAGGAAGCCGGGGGTAAAATCAAAGGTATCATTGCCAGAGCCTCCGATGAGGTTTGCAAAGGAGGTGAAACTGTAGATCCCATTGATCGTGCCGCTATTGAGGCCCGTAATGACCCAGGAGGTGGAGGCAGGCCCTGTTAAGGTATTTACCCCTGTTCCTCCAATGAAATCCTGGAGATTGGCAATGCCGCCTGTACTGGTCGCTGTCCCTGCTTCAATGTTGACCACGACAGAACTGCTGAACGTTGAATAATCCAGCGTATTCACCCCGCCGCCGCCATTCAGCACACCGCTCACATTTAAAGCTAATGCACTGTTGAAAATGAACTCATCGCTAGAGCTTCCCCCCGTGAGGTTTTCAAAAGAGGTAAAGGTAAAGGCCCCTGCGTTGATATCTCCCTGATCCTGGGCCGTAAAGTTCCATGTGTTGGCAGTATTGGGGCCAGTCAATGTATCGCTATCGCTCTCTCCTCCAATAAAATTCTGGATGTTGCTGAAAGAGCCTGCGCCTGTCGTAGTCCCTGCTCCAATGTTGGCAAAAACAGGAGAGGTATACGCCGAATAATTAAAAGTATTGATTCCGCCCCCTCCGTCAATGGCTCCCGATACTCCCGCTCCATCTGCAAAGATAAAATCATCGGTAAGAGTACCGCCTGTCAGGTTCTGTAAGGAGGAAAAGGTAATCCCTGCTACATTGCCATCGCCAGTGCTAGTGATAGTCCATGTATTATTGCTATCGGGCGCAAGGAGTGTGTTGCTCCCTCCATTCCCATTTATGGTACCGCTGATTAGGAAACCTGCAGTAAAATCAAAGGTATCATCATCAGTCCCTCCGGTTAAGTTTTCAAAAGAGGTGAAGGTAAAAGCGCCAGAATTGATATTGCCCGCGTTGGTTCCTGTAATCTGCCAGATATTGATTGTATTAGGACCTTGCAGAGTAGTCATTCCGCTGCTTCCAATGAAGTTCTGGATATTGCTAAACGAACCAACACCTGTTGCAAGTCCTTCTCCTATAATGACGAAAACGGAAGCACCATAAGAAGAGTAGTCAAAAGTATTTACCCCTCCACCTCCTGTGACGTTTCCCTGCACCCCTCCTCCAGCCTGAAAGATAAAATCATCCGTCATGGCATTCCCTGTCAGGTTTTGGATAGAGAGAAATGTGATGCCTGCTACTGTGCCCGTATCATTGCTGATGATCTCCCAGGTATTGGGGCTATTGGGCGCGAGAAGGGTATTGCTTCCCGTACTCCCATTCACAGTGCCGCTTACTGTAAATCCTGAAGTAAAATCAAAGGTGTCATTGAAGGGTCCTCCCGTCAAATTCTCAAAGGCGCTGAAGGTAAAGGCGCTAGCATTGATATTGCCCGCGTCAGTAGCCGTGATGCTCCAGGTATTGGTCGTATTCGGCCCTGCTAGCGTGTTGCTAGAGGCGCTACCTCCGATGAAATTCTGGATGTTGGCTATGCCGGCCGTACCTGTCGCTGTTCCTGCTCCGATATTCACAGATACTGGCGTGGTATAGAGATGGTAGTCCAAGGTATTTATGCCTGTACCTCCATCAATTGAGCCGCTCACGCTCACCCCACCGGTAAAGACAAAGCTATCATTCAGGGTGCCGCCAATGAGGTTCCCAAATCCGCTAAAGGTAAAGGCGCTCATATTGATATTGCCCGCATCAGAGCCAACAATGTCCCAGGTATTGGCGCTATTTGGCCCTGTAAGCGTACTGCCGCTGCTGCCGATGAAACTTTCGATGTTGGAAAAGCCTCCTGTACCCGTTGCAGTTCCTGAGGCAATATTCACAGAGACAGGCGATGCATAGGCGCTATAATCGAAACTATTTGCGCCTGCGCCTCCATTGATAGCGCCGGTAACGCCTGCTCCATTCATGAAGACAAAACTATCATTCATCGTGCCGCCAATGAGGCTTCCAAATGCGCTAAAGGTAAAAGCACTGGAATTGATATTGCCGGTATTACTACCAGTAATGGTCCATGTATTGATAGTATTTGGCCCTGTCAACGTACTGTTGCTCCCGTTTCCTATGAAATTCTGGATGTTGGCAAAACCTCCTGTCCCTGTCGCTGTCCCTGCTTCGATGCTCACAGATACGGGTAAAGCATAGCTGCTGTAATTCAAGCTGTTTGTACCCGGACCGCCATCGATAACTCCTCCAACGCTTGCCCCATTGCTGAAGGCAAAAGTATCATTCATGCTACCGCCGGTCAGGTTTTCAAACGCACTGAAGGTAAAAGCACTGGAATTGATATTGCCGCTATTAGTACCTGTAATGGCCCAGGTATTGGCACTATCTGGCCCTATCAAAAAGTTGCTGCTGCTACTGCTTCCGACAAAATTTTGGATGTTGGAAAAACCACCCCCTATGCCTGGCGCCGTCCCCGCTCCAATATTCACCGATACTGCTGCTGAATAGGCGCTGTAATTTAAGGTATTTGTACCTGCTCCCCCATTGATAGCGCCGGTTACGCTTGCTCCACTGCTAAAGGCAAAGCTATCATTCATCGTGCCTCCGGTCAGGTTCTCAAATGAACTGAAGGTAAAAGCACTGGAGTTGATATTGCCTGTATTACTGCCCGTAATGGCCCAGGTATTGGCACTATTTGGCCCTGTCAAAAGGTTGCTGCTGCTGCTGCTTCCTATGAAATTTTGAATGTTGGTAAAGCTGCTCGGGCCTGGTGCAGTTCCCGCTCCGATGTTTACTGATACCGCTGCTACATAGCCGCTATAATCCAAGGTGTTTGTACCTGCACCGCCATCAAGTAGGCCGCTAATGCTTGTTCCACTGCCAAAGACAAAGGTATCGTTCATCGTACCTCCGGTCAGGTTCTCAAATGAGCTGAAGGTAAAAGCACCAGAGTTGATATTGCCTGCATTAGTCCCTGTAATGTCCCAAGTATTGACACTATTGGGTCCTGTCAAAGTGTTTGTAACGGCCATGCCTCCGATAAAATCCTGGATATTGGAAAAACTTCCTGTGCCGGTAGATGTTCCTGCTCCGATGTTCACAGATACTGCTGCTACATAGGCGCTATAATCAAATGTGTTTGTACCTGCTCCTCCATTGATAGCACCGGTAACGCCTGCTCCATTCATAAAGACAAAATCATCACTCATAGAGTTGCCAATGAGACTTCCAAATCCGCTAAAGGTAATAGCACTGGAATTGATATTGCCTGCGTTACTACTGGTAATGGTCCATGTATTGGTAGTATTGGGCCCTGTAAGCGTACTGCTGCTACCGCTTCCTACGAAATTCTCGATGTTGGCAAAAGTGCCCCCTATACCTGTCGCTGTATCCGCTGCAATATTTACAGATACAGGCATTGCATAGGCGCTATAATCCAAGCTGTTGGTACCCGCACCGCCATTGATCACTCCTGCAATACTTGCTCCACTGCTGAAAGCAAAGGTATCATTCATCGTACCGCCGGTCAGATTTTCAAACGCACTGAAGGTAAAGGCACTGGAATTGATATTGCCGCTATTCGTACCTGTAATGGCCCATGCATTGGTAGTATTTGGTCCTGTCAACGTATTGCTGCTACTGCTTCCGATAAAATTTTGGATGTTGGAAAAACCACCCCCTATGCCTGGCGCCGTCCCCGCTGCAATATTCACCGATACTACTGCTGAATAGGCGCTGTAATCTAAGGTATTTGTACCTGCTCCCCCATTGATAGCGCCGGTTACGCTTGCTCCACTGCTAAAGGCAAAACTATCATTCATCGTACCGCCAGTTAGATTCTCAAATGCGCTAAAGGTAAAAGCACTGGAGTTGATATTGCCCGTGTTGCTCCCCGTAATGCTCCAAGTGTTGGCACTATTGGGCCCTGTCAAAGTGTTTGTAAGGGCCATGCCTCCGATGAAATCCTGGATGTTGGCGATGCCTCCCGTCCCTGTAGCTGTTCCTGCTCCGATGTTCACATCTACCTCTGCGACGTAAGCAGTATAGTCTAAGGTGTTTACACCTGATCCGCCATCAAGGGTGCCTTGAATGGTTACCCCATTGCTAAAGGCAAAGCTGTCATTCATAGAACCGCCAGTCAGATTCTCAAAGGCGCTGAAGGTAAAGGCGCTGGAGTTGATATTGCCCGCATTATTGGTGGTGATGCTCCAGGTGTTGGTGCTATTTGGACCTACTAACGTGTCTGTGGAGGCCATGCCTCCGATAAAACTCTGGATATTGGAAAAACCTCCGGTCCCTGTCGCCGTACCCGCTCCAATGTTCACAGATACCGCTGCTACATAGGCGCTATAATCAAAGATATTTGCACCTGCGCCGCCGTTGATAGTGCCAGTCACTCCTTGTCCATTGTCGAAGGTAAAATGATCGGCTAGCAGGCCGCCGATCAGGTTGGCAAAGGCGCTAAAGGTATACTGACCCCCATTGACAAGGCCTGCATTTGTGCCTGTGATCTCCCAAAGGGTGTTGCCATTCGGCCCTGTAAAGGTGTTATTGCCGCTGCCTCCAATGAAGATCTGGATATTGGCAAAGCCGCCGGTAGCTGTTGCCGTTCCTGTTGCGATGTTCACTGATACAGGCGTTGTGTAGGCGTTGTAATTGAGGGTATTTTCTCCAGTTCCGCCATCGATAGTGCCGCCTACGGTTACCCCCATTGTAAAGACAAAACTATCCGTTCCCGTAGAGCCCGTCAAATTTTCAAAAGCACTGAAGGTAAAAGCACTGGAATTGATATTGCCTGCATTATTGGTGGTGATGTCCCAAACATTGTTTGCAACCGGACCTGTTAGCGTGTTGCTAGAGGCGCTCCCTCCGATGAAATTCTGGAAGTTGGATATGCCGGCCGTACCTGTGGCTGTTCCTGCTCCGATGTTCACAGATACTGCTGTTAAATAGAGGCTATAATCCAAGGTATTTGTACCTGTGCCGCCATTAAGGGTGCCGCTAACGCTTGTTCCATTGCTGAAGGCAAAGCTATCATTCATCGTGCCTCCGACCAGATTCTCAAATGAGCTGAAGGTAAAAGCACTGGAGTTGATATTGCCCGCATTATTGCCGGTAATGGCCCAAGTGTTGGCTGTATTTGGCCCTGTCAAAGTGTCTGTAGCCATGCCTCCCATGAAATTCTGGAGATTGGTAAAGCCTCCAGTAATATTGGTGGCTATCCCCGTGGCGATGTTCACAGATACTGCTGTTGAATAGAGGCTGTAATCCAAGGTATTTGTACCTGCACCGCCATTGATAGCGCCTGTTATGCCTGCTCCATCGCTGAAGACAAAACTATCATTCAGAGAACCGCCGGTCAGGTTGACGATATTGGTAAAGGCTGTAGCACCAGCGGCTCCTGGCGTAAGCGTCCCTGTGTTGCTGCTTGTAATCGCCCAAGTGGTGGTTGCTCCAGGACCTACAATCGTATCATTGCCAGAAGTCCCATTGATGCCCGTGCTGCCCACCACATTTGCGAGTTGAAATGCCCCCATAAAAGTAAAGGTGTCTACGCCGGTTCCTCCTTGAAGAAACCCGATATTGCTAAACGTATCATTTCCTAAAGTCCCTGCATTATTGCCCGTCACTGTCCATGAACTCCCCGCAGTAGGGCCTATGAGTTCATTGCTTCCTGCCCCGCCATTAATGGTAAGGGTTTGCGAACTGTCCGTTATCGTAAAGGTGTCGTTGAACACAGCGCCATTGGCAAAAAATGAGCCACTAGTCAAGGGACCATTCTGGGTAAAACTTCCATTTGCATGGATGCCTACATCAAAGGTAATGGTTTTGCTATTCGCATTCGTGATGCCTATAGCGCCTATGGTTATCACCGAACCCTGCATGGTAAAATTAGAGGCGAAAACTGCATTGTTTATAGTAATCGTATGCGTGCCATTCGCCCGTCCGATTGTTGCCGTTGTGCCTGGCTGGATATGTGCTAATGCTGTGTTGGAAAGGGAGAGGGCGCCTGCACCATTGCCCAATCCAATGCTAAGCGTCGTAGTCACAGGCTCCACTAAAATAGCTCCCGTCGTAGTCACATTCCCATTGAATGTCATGCTATTTGCCTGTAGGGTGATCGGCCCGCTTGTAGAGCCTCCTATAGTAGCAAGAATAAGGCCAGCACTGCCCCCTACTCCCACGCCTGTTAGAGAAATAGGTCCGGAAGTCCCTGTGATCGAAAATTGCGAAGCATCTATTCCAACACCAGAAGTAGTCCCTGCTGTGCCATTTAATGCAATGCTAGCAGATCCTGATGAGCCAATAATGCTAGGTTGCCCCAGCGCTGTTGAATCGATCCCGCTGTTGAGTGTGCCTACAGAGCCGCCTATGCCGGTTAAGGAGATCGATCCATTGGCACAACTGAGAGAGGTAGCGCTCATGGTAATTCCGAAATTGTCTCCTGAGGAGCCTGTGGTGCCTCCGCCTGTCCCATTAATGGTGATAGTCCCGCTAGTAGAGCTGATAACAGCTTCTAAGATGACCCCCGCATTGAAAGCAGCTGTACTCGTAGGGGAGCCAATGCCTGTGAGGGTGATGTTGCTTGAGACGGTGCTTAAGGAAAGGCTAGTTACACCAATTCCTACGCTCTGGCTTGTCTGATTTCCTGTGCCTGCAATCGTGATTGATCCCATTCCTGTGGAAGAGATTGTAGCACCAGCTATATTGATTCCCGTTTGGGCAGTGCCTGTGATAGACATATTGCCATTGACAACGCTTACTAGAGCCGATCCCATGTCACTCGCTATAGTAGTGCCCTCCTGTGAAGCACCTGCATTTCCAATAATGGTTATACTCCCTAATCCTGTTGCACTGGCCGTACCCCCATCTATGAACACCCCGCCAAAACCGGGCCCAGTCCCAGGACAATTTCCCTGCAAAGAGATATTCCCATCCACTGTTGAAATAGTTCCTCGTAGGTGGATACCGCTAAAGCTTATGGAAAAGCTGGAAGATAAGTTTGCCTGAAAATCAAACGCTGTAAAATTGGATCCTGAAAAGGTATTGCTTACGGTGACTGCCGCATCCACAGTGATTGAGGCAGCTATCAAAGTAAGCGTGGTGGCAGTACCCCATGTCAGTGAGCTCGTGATGACAATCTCCCCATCTCCTGTGCCTGTTCCCGTGGAATTAATAATAATGTTATTGACTCCTAGCGCATTTTGCAGATTCGTTGTGTTAATGTTCGCAGATGAGGCGTTGAAAACAACGGTATAGGGATCGGGTTCCGTAGGCATAGGCGGTGGCGGCAAGCCATTCACGCCGCTATTCGAACCGCTTGAAATGTTCACTAAAACAGGGTCAAAGAGGAGCGTTCCTGTTTTGCCCTTGGGAGCAAAGGTAGTGACATGCCCCTCTGGCACAAGTAGGCCATGCGAAGAGATCTCGACAAAGCCCCCATCGCCGCCAAGAGGACCTCCTTGAGCGGAAGTCATTCCATAGTAGCAATTTGCATCATTTCCCCAGAAGATGATCTTGCCTCCATCGCCATTCTGTAGCGCATCAGCGGAAATATGGACACCTGGTCCAACATAGATGCCTTTTGCGTTCGGGATAGCAGGATTGGAGCCCTTATAATCACCGCCGACCAGGATTTCGCCTCCGCCTGCATCTCCTGAAACAGAGAGTGCAGCATCATTAGTGAGGTGTACAAAATCGCCCAGAAGATGGATCTTTCCCCCATGCTCTGCCGACATCTTTCCTGAAACAGCTACCAGACCAGATTCCGCCTGCAGGATGATCTCGCCATCTACCTCCATAGATCCTGTGGCGTTGGTGACCCCCTCCTGATTTACAGCGAGCGCATAGATATTTCCCGCAGCAGCTCGCAGCTCTGCCCGTGCAGCCTCTATCTCTCCCGTATTGGAAACCGATCCCACACCGGAGATTTTCACAGTACCGCCATCCCTGCTATCGATCAGGTAGACCTCGCTGCCAGCCGCTAGACAAACAGAGCCATTCGGCGCAGAGAGAAGCCCCTCGTTTACTACTTCACGTGCAAGTAAAAAAATATTCCCTTCAACAGCGATCATCCCCTGCTGGAGGAGTTTGCCGCCTTTGTTGCTGCTGAATCTAAGCTCATCTTGCAAAAAGAGTTCATCTTCGAGATGGAGGGTGGAGGCGATGAAGCTTGCTGCCTGGATCTTGCCTGTAGGCCCAACCACGATGCCATTCTGGTTGATGAGGTAGATCTTTCCATTGGCTTGCAATTGGCCATAAATCTCAGAGGGGCTCTGGCTGATGACGCGGTTTAAGAGAGCCGATCTGCTGTCCGGCTGCACAAATTGGACAAGTTCTCCCTGTGCCAGGGAAAAGCTCTCCCAGTTGATGATGGCTCTGCCCGCTTGCTGTGTAATGGTGAGCGAGCTTCCCTCCCTGGCAAAAGTGCAATCGCCATGGATAAGTGCCTCTCCACTCGGCATCGCATGCACTGAGGAGAGCAGCGCAAAAGAGAAAGCACAAAAGAGAAGAACCCTATTTTTTTTCATTTTATTGCCTATTTTCACTATTGTCTTGTTCATTGATTATGCTCGCATGCACTTGCATCCAGAGCCTATTTGTGTCTGATAGCACCTCATTTAACTCAAGCTGGAGCTGATTAAATAGGTCATACCAGAGCGGGGTTGCTAACAAGTAGGAGAGGCTCAATTGCGTAGAATAGATTTCCACCGCAGGACGCGCCTCTACCCTTATCTGGATAAAAGTAAAGTTTCCTACAATGGAGCCGATATCGGTAAACTCCCTTCCTAAATTGGAAGCCAGGCCTGATGTCGGAGAGATGAAAACAATCCTGGCAGGTGTGGTAAAAAGACTGTAGTCCAATACATTGCCCGCCGAAGGACCGCCTCCCTCTACCTTTCCCGATACCCCTTGCTGGTCTGCAAAAATAAAGTGGTCGTTCAAGCTGCCGCCTACCAGGTTCTGGATATTGATAAAAGTGATGCCAGAGACATTGCCTGCATTCTCACCCGTGATGTGCCAAATGTTATTCGTATTTGGCGCGAGAAGAGTGTTTGATCCAGGGCCGCCATCCAGTGTTCCTGTGATCAGGAAACCGGGGGTAAAATCAAAGGTATCATTGCCAGAGCCTCCGATGAGGTTTGCAAAGGAGGTGAAGCTGTAGATCCCATTGATCGTGCCGCTATTGAGGCCCGTAATGACCCAGGAGGTGGAGGCAGGCCCTGTTAAGGTATTTATCCCCGTTCCTCCAATGAAATTCTGGAGGTCGGCAATGCCGCCTGTACTGGTCGCCGTCCCTGCTTCAATGTTGACCACGACAGAACTGCTGAACGTTGAATAATCCAGCGTGTTCACCCCGCCGCCGCCATGCAGCGCGCCGCTCACATTTAAAGCTAAGGCACTGTTGAAAATGAACTCATCGCTAGAGCTTCCCCCTGTGAGGTTTTCAAAAGAGGTAAAGGTAAAGGCCCCTGCGTTGATATCTCCCTGATCCTGGGCCGTAAAGTTCCATGTGTTGGCAGTATTGGGACCAGTTAACGTATTCGCGCCGCTGCCTCCAATGAAATTCTGGATGTCAGTAAAACTCCCCGTACCTGTCGCTGTCCCTGCTTCGATATTTACCGATACATCTGCCGAGTAGTCGCTGTAATCAAAAGTATTGCTCCCACCCCCTCCGTCAATGGTTCCCAATACTCCGAATCCATCGCTAAAGATAAAATCATCCGTCATGGCATTCCCTGTCAGGTTCTGGATAGAGAGGAATGTCATGCCTGCTACTGTGCCTCCATTATTGCTGGTAATCTCCCAGGTATTAGGGCTATCAGGCGCAAGAAGTGTGTTGCTCCCTCCATTCCCATTTACGACGCCGCTGATTAGGAACCCTCCAGTAAAATCAAAGGTATCGTCATCAATCCCTCCGGTTAGGTTTTCAAAAGAGGTAAAGGTAATCGCGCCATTGATATCGCCCTGGTTTGTTCCAGTGACATGCCAGGTATTGGCCGTATTGGGACCAGTTAACGTATTCGTGCCGCTGCCTCCAATGAAATTCTGGATGTCAGTAAAACTCCCCGTACCTGTCGCTGTCCCTGCTTCGATGTTTACCGATACATCTGCCGAGTAGTTGCTGTAATCAAAAGTATCGCCCCCACCCCCTCCGTCAATGGTTCCCGATACTCCGAATCCATTGCTAAAGATAAAATCATCCGTCATGGCATTCCCTGTCAGGTTCTGGATAGAGAGGAATGTCATGCCTGCTACTGTGCCCCCATTATCGCTGGTGATCTCCCATGTATTAGGGCTATCAGGCGCAAGAAGGGTATTATTTCCCGCACCTCCATCCACGGTGCCTTCTACCGTAAATCCTGAAGTAAAATCAAAGATATCGTCAGAGGAGCCTCCCGTCAAATTGTCAAAATTAGTGAAGGTAAAGGAGCCCATATTGATAGTTCCCGTATCTATATCCGTAATGGTCCAAGTGTTGGCAGTATTTGGTCCTGCCAGCGTGTCAAGGGCGCTACCTCCGATGAAATTCTGGATGTTGGCTATGCCGGTTGTACCGGTAGCTGTTCCTGCTGGGATATTCACAGATACTGGCGTGTTATAGAGGTGGTAGTCCAATGTATTGCTACCTCCACCGCCATCGATAGTCCCTCCAAAATTAAAGTGCGTGGAGAAGATAAAGCTATCATTCAGGGTGCCGCCAATGAGGTTCCCAAATCCGCTAAAGGCAATAGCGCCATTGATTTTTGGAGTACCAGCATTTAGATTCCAAGTGTTGACAGTATTTGGTGCTGTAAGCGTACTGCTGCCGCCACTTCCTTTGAAAGTCTGGATAAAGGAAAAACCGCCCCCTATACTAGTTGCTGTTCCTGTTGCAATGTTCACAGATATGGGTGTTGAGTAGAGGGTGTAATCCAAGGTATTTGGCCCCCCGTTGCCAGTGAGCCTGCCGGTTATGCCCGCCCCATCGCTGAAGACAAACTTATTACCTCCTGGGCTTGCGTTCAGGTTCTGAAATGAGATGAAGACAATAAAGCCCGGGCTGTTACCTACATTAAGACTCGTAATATTCAACGTAGCTCCATTTACCCCTGTGAAGGTATTATTCATGTTCGTGCTGCTACCTTCAAAAATTTTGATATTGGAAAAACCACCTATACCTGTTGCGGTTCCTGTTGCAATGTTCACAAATACTGCCGTTGAGTAGGCGCTATAATTTAAGGAATTACTTATGCTTCCACCGCCATTAATGGTGCCGCTCACGCCTGCCCCGTCGCTAAAGACAAAGCTATCAGCTGCGGAGCCACCGAGCAGGTTCTCAAATGAGCTGAAGGTCACACCATTAATATTGCCAGCATTAGTGCCGGTGATGTTCCAAGTATGGTTAAAATTATCTGACAGACTAAAGGTATCATTGCCACTGCTTCCCCCGATGATATTCTGGACGTTGGAAAAGTTGGGAACATTGGTAGCTACCCTTGTAGTGAGGTTCACAGATAGGGGTGTTGAGTAGAGGTGGTAGTCCAAGGTATTTGTACCCCCGCCGCCATTGATAAAACCGCTCACACCTGCTCCGTTGCTCAAAACAAAGCTATCATTCAGTGCGCCGCCGTTAAAGCCTGCTATATTGGCAAACGTAGTAGGCCCGCTTGCTCCAGGCGTAAGTGTTCCTGCGTTATTCCCAGTAATCGCCCAAACACTTGCAACATCGGGTCCAACTATTGCGTCACTTCCTCCAGCTCCCCCATCGACACCCGAAGAGCCTGTCCCGTTTGCGATCTGAAAGGCTCCGTTGAAAGTAAAGGTATCGTTGCCTGTCCCTCCCTGGAGGTACCCTATATTGCTAAAGGAATTGCTTCCTAAATCACCGGCATTATTGCCCGTGATCGTCCAGGCAGTGGTTGCATCCGGGCCGGATAGGGTATTATTCCCTGTGCCCCCATCGATCGTCACCGATCCATTAGTATTTGCGAGAGTGAAAACATTATTAAAAGCTCCTCCATTCGCTAAAAAGACTCCGGTTGTCAAAGGGCCATTTTTCGTAAAAGTGCCAGCCTCATTGATGCCTATGTCAAATGTGATGGTATTGCTATTGGCATTCGTAACACCCGTAGTGCCTATTGTAATACTCGTTCCACGCACAATAGTATTCGAAGCCAGGACCACATTATCGACAGTGATGCTGGGAGTGCCATCCGCCCTTCCGATAGTCAGCGTCGAAGCAGGCTGTAAAAAAGCCAATTGGGCGCTGGTTAGAGAAAATCCTGCTCCTGTATTTCCCAGGAAAATAGCCAGAGAGGAGGTGGAGGGCTGAACCAGAATTGTAGAGGTTGCTGTGATCGTTGTGTTGAAAGTCATGCTATCTCCCGTCAAAGTGACCGTGCCCCCTGCGATCATCTCTAGGGTTAGGTCATCTCCGCTTAGGCTTCCTGTGCCAGTAAGGGAGACTGAGCCTAAAGTGCTGGTAATCTCTGCTCCCGCAGTCATAAAGATGCCAGGAGCTGCTCCCGCTCCTTGTCCGCTCAAAACAATCGGGGTGGCTCCTGAAGCGATGAGAGCATCTGCTGACAAGAAAATCCCTATATTGTCTGACGCCGATGCAACTCCTGTGATATTGCTCTCGCCAGCTATGTTCACATTTCCAATGCTAACTCCTCCGGCGCTCCCTGTTCCATTGATGGTAGTGATCCCTGTTGAGGAACCTATAACGGTTGCATCCATATTGATTCCAATGCCTGAGAAAGAGGAGCCTGTAATACCGATATTTCCCGATGTCGCACCAAAAAAAGTGCCATTGTTAAGCAGAATACCAGGGCTGCTTGCATTTAAGGAGATGCTTCCTATCCCTGAGCTTCTGATATGGCTTCCTGTTGACACAATGGCATTTACCGCCCCCAGCGTTCCTGTAATTGTAATATTGCCATTGCTTGTAGTGATCGTATTTCCTCCCATGCCAGCCAGCGCTACGCCACTGCTCAGCGTAGAAGCTCCCGTGATTGAAACGCTTCCCAATCCGGAGGCTTCTATCAAGGCTGTGTTTGTCACAGATACGCCGCTGTTTCCACTACCTCCTTGTGCAGTGCCTGCAAGAGAGATGGAACCATCCACTGTTGAGAGGGTGCCTTCAATAATTATCCCCGTAGAATTTCCGCTGAACTCTATCGCTGTAAAGGCTCCAGAAGCAGAGGAGTTGCTCACGGTGATGCCTGGCTCTAGAGTGATGCCCTCTCCTATTAGAGTAAGGGTGGTTGCAGCACTCCACGATACATCATTCTGGATGTCAATAGCTCCTGTGCCGGTGCCTGAACCTGTTGTATCGATGATGATATTATTCGGGGCATTAAGGGCGTTTCCAAGGTTTACATTATTGATGTTAGCTGTATTGCCTGTGAAAACAACATGGAAGGGATCTATCATCGATGGAGGAGGAGGGGCAGGCAAGCCTATGACATTCATATTATTGGATGTCGAAATCGTCAGGGTAACGGGGTCAAAGAGAAGAGTCCCTGTTCTTCCTTGAGGAGCAAATGTAGTCACATGCCCTTGTGGCACAAGCAGGCCATGCGAAGAGATCTCGACAAAGCCCCCATCGCCGCCAAGAGCCCCTCCTTGAGCGGAAGTTGTTCCATAGTAGCAGTTTGCATCCGTTCCCCAGAAGATGACCTTGCCTCCATTGCCCTTATCCAGCGCATCCGCAGAGATATACACATTCGGGCCAATGTAGATTCTTTTTGCGTTCGGGATAATAGGATTTGAGCCCTTATAATCACCGCCAACCAGAATTTCGCCTCCGCCTGCATCTCCCGAAACAGAGAGTGCAGCATCATTATTAAGGTGTACAAAATCGCCCAGGAGATGGATCTTTCCC
>Ga0207065_1084_pt1 | contig 22837 bp, 19 predicted proteins | sample Alteio_BWMinCont_27_FD_153492 | JGI IMG/M metagenome (GOLD analysis project Ga0207065, IMG submission 153492) | Enriched cells from forest soil in Barre Woods Harvard Forest LTER site, Petersham, Massachusetts, United States -... | ecosystem: Environmental > Terrestrial > Soil > Temperate forest >...
CGACTGCGCCCAGTACATTTCCTCTGCCATCCTTGTAAACCGCTCCGTTGAATAAGACATCAGTAAAAGCGAAACAACAATTTTTGTCAAACATGAGCCATGAAATCCGAACACCTATGAATGCGATTATAGGATTTACAAAAGTGGTTTTAAAAACTGATTTGTCTGTAAAACAAAAGGAATATCTGACAGCTATAAAAATGAGTGGCGATGCACTTATTGTTCTTATCAACGACATACTCGATCTGGCAAAAGTAGATGCCGGAAAAATGACGTTCGAGCAAACTCCTTTCAAAATGGCTTCATCCATATCAGCCATGCTTCATTTATTTGAGACAAAAATTATGGAGAAAAATTTGCTGTTGATTAAAGAATATGATAATAAAATCCCTGAGGTGTTGGTGGGCGACCCGGTTCGGTTGCACCAGATTATTTTAAATCTCGTAAGTAATGCTGTAAAGTTTACTGTAAACGGCGAAATTACTGTAAGGGTTTGTTTGCTTAATGAAGATGATGAGAAAGCAAATATAGAATTTTCAGTTATCGATACGGGAATCGGGATATCGGAAGATAAAATAGATAGGATTTTTGAAAACTTTGAACAGGCGTCGAGTGGTACTTCCAGGTTGTATGGGGGTACGGGTCTGGGCTTGGCCATTGTTAAACAATTAGTAAAAGCGCAGGGTGGAAATATTTCTGTAAAAAGTAAAATTGATAAAGGGTCTACTTTTAGTTTTATTTTGAGTTTTCAAAAAACTAAGGGAAAAGCTGAATTGGAAACAGGAATCGAGGAAATGGATACTGAGATAAAAAATATAAAGGTATTGGTAGTCGAAGACATGGCACTCAATCAATTACTAATGAAGACCCTTTTGGATGATTTTGGGTTTGAACGTGATATTGCCACTAACGGAAAAATAGCCATTGAAAAACTTGAAACAAAATCTTACGATATTATTTTGATGGATTTGCAGATGCCTGAAATGAATGGGTTTGAAGCTACCGAATATATCCGGAACAAAATGAATTCAAAAATACCCATTATTGCCTTAACTGCCGATGTTACTACGGTTGATCTGGCAAAATGCAAAGCAGCCGGCATGAATGATTATATCGCAAAACCCGTTGACGAAAGAGTATTGTACAATAAGATAGTTGGGTTAGTAAAAAAACCCATGCCGCTGATATATAGAGAACGGGAAATCAACAAAAGTAATTACAGTAAAAAACAAAAATGTACTGATTTAAAATATTTGACCAGCCGTACAAAATCTGATCCTTCATTAATGATGGAAATGATTTCACTGTATCTGGAGCAAACGCCGCCTTTAATCGCGGCCATGAAGCAAAGCCTAAAAGATAAAGATTGGAATTTGTTACACGCTGCCGTACATAAAATGATTCCTTCATTTTCTATAATGGGTATTAGCCCGGATTTTGAAAACATGGCAAAACAAGTTAAGGAATATGCCTTTACACAGCAGCAGACGGATGGAGTGTTATACCTGGTTTTGCAGCTTGAGGATATTTGTGAGCAGGCATGTATGGAATTAGAAGAAGAGTTTAACACCATTAAAAACGCAAACTAATGCAAACTGAAAAAAATATAAAACTTTTCCTGGTAGATGACGATGCATTGTTTCTGAAATCATTGGAAATTGAATTTCTTCAGCATGCTGATTTTAACATTGAAACATTTGCAACAGGTGAACTTTGTATGGAGCATTTGTCGTATAGCCCTGATATTATCGTTTTAGATTATCATCTTGACGGCATTGATAAATATGCGATGAACGGATTGGAAACGCTGGATAAAATAAAGACTTTCAACCCGGACATTCCTGTTGTGATGCTGTCTTCCCAGGATAAAATTGAAGTGGCAATAAACTGTATGCATCACAGGGCTTATGATTATGTAGTCAAAAGCGAAACAGCCTTTATGCGACTACAAAAAATCATCACTACTATTTTCCGTTATAAAAAAATGGAAAAGACATTGAACTGGTATATGGAACGGGTGTAATCTCCTTGCCCCTTTTTCGCTATGTGTGATTTTTGCAACTCTTTTCGATTAATGTGTAAGTTTTTCCGGAGTTTAAGTATTCACTTTACCCTGTGACAATAAGGTCACAACTTAAAAAAAAACAAACACATGAAACTCAAAAAAGTGCTCCCGATCGGGTCCATGCTATTGGTTATAATATTAGGAGGTTGTCAAAAAAATATGGATAGCAACATGCCTTCCGGGATGGCTTTAACAAAATCGTTAGATGCCCTATTGGTTCCTCCATTACCGCAGGCAAGTGTAAATCTTGGGGTTGCTGGAAATTTTGTTATACTTTCAAAATCAGGAATTACCGATGTATATAAATCTTCTATTACCGGGGATATTGGAACAAGTCCGATAACCGGTGCAGCGATGGTAATAAGTTGCCCGGAAGTGACAGGGACAATATACTCAGTGGATGCTGCTGGTCCTGCGTGTGAGCTGACTGATGCCACATTATTAACCTCGGCCGTAAGTGATATGCAAACCGCCTACACTGACGCTGCTGGACGTTCTAACCCGAATTTCCTGAATCTGGGGGCTGGTGACATTGGAGGCCAAACGCTTACACCCGGTCTGTACAAATGGACGAGTGCGGTTGTCATACCAACGGATATTACTATTTCAGGCGGCCCGAATGATATCTGGATATTTCAGGTGGCAGGTACCCTTATTATGAGCTCTGCAGTGAACGTTACTTTGAGCGGAGGTGCTCAGGCAAAAAATATTTTCTGGCAGGCAGCCGGCGCTGTTACGTTCGGAACGACCAGTCATTTTGAAGGAAACATATTGGGACAGACAGGAATTAATTTACAGACTGGAGCGTCAATAAACGGCAGGATGCTGGCACAAACTGCGGTAACTCTTCAAATGAATACGGTTACACAGCCGGAATAGATTCATCCACAGCGGTGGCTGGCACGTTAACCGAAAGTGCTGTGGTTTAATTAACAATAAACGGGACGGTTTTTACACTCAAATCTGCTTATTTCTATAAGCGGATTTTTTTTATTTGACCGCTTTGGCGAACAAATTCGCCCGCGTAAAAATAAAAAAAGCCCCTTTGTCTTCTACAAAGAGACCTTTGTGCCCGGGACTGGATTCGAACCAGCACATGGTTTCCCACGCTGCGACCTGAACACAGTGCGTCTACCAATTTCGCCACCCGGGCAGTTTTTAAAGTATTCCGATTATTTAATTCAACGCTGGAATACTTTCTCTTTTACTCCCTTAACCAGCAGTACGGTTTCATATCAGGGGTGCAAATATAACTGAGAAAGACTAAATAACCCCATCATGAGTAACACGTATTTGTTGTCGCTAATGTATTCATGCAATTGCTTGTACATTACAATAGGTTCAATATTTCAATCATAGAGATTTTCAGCGAAGGCGTCAAAGTAGTGATAGTTGGATATTATGAGGGTGGATAGAGTGGCCCAGGTTGTGATGGTCAGCTTTTCGCACATAAGAATCCGTAAACAGCTTAAAAATGAGCAGTTTATATCGTACCCCAAGCCTTCAGATCAAAAGGATAGATTGATTGCTGACCTAGGATGGTAGGTAAAGCCTTAGGCGTTCAGCGTTAAGCCTTAAGCGTTTTGCTTTAAGCCTGATTTTTCGTATTTTTGCAGCCCCGAATTAAAACCTTCGGGTATTTTATTTTATATGGAAGAAAACCAAATTATTAACTCAAACGCTGAAGGTCAGGAGCCAACTGCAGACACTGCTGTAGCTACAGCGACAACAAATGCACCTGCCGCAAACGGAAAAGCACATCATTTTCCGCCTCCAACTGCACACGACGATTTCGACTGGACAATCGACAAGAGAAATGTCGCTGCTTACAAAAAAGAAGAAAAAGAGAAGTACGACAAAGTGTATGAAAATACTTTTGTCCAGATCACCGACGGTGAACTTATTAAAGGTCTCGTAGTAGGTGTTACTAAAACAGATGTTGTTGTAAACATCGGATTCAAAAGTGACGGTCTTGTTTCACTCAATGAATTCCGCGATCTGCCAAACCTGAAAAGCGGCGATGAAGTGGAAGTGATGGTAATGGAAAAAGAAGACCGTGAAGGCCATCTTCACCTTAGCCGCAAACAGGCCCGCATCACGCGCGCGTGGGAACGCATCGTTGAAATTCACAAAACAGGTGAAGTGGTTACCGGAACAGTTACCAGCAAAACCAAAGGTGGATTGATCGTAGATGTATTCGGAATGGAAACCTTCCTGCCCGGATCACAGATCGATGTGAAACCTGTTACCGACTATGATCAATTTGTAGGAAAAACAATGGAATTCAAAGTGGTTAAAGTAAATGATACCATCAAGAATGCCGTCGTATCTCACAAAGCACTTATCGAAAGTGATATCGAAGCACAACGTGCTGAGATCATGAGCAAACTAGAAAAAGGCCAGGTACTCGAAGGAACTATTAAAAACATCACCGATTTCGGCGCGTTCATGGACCTCGGAGGACTGGATGGCTTATTATATATTACTGATATCAGCTGGGGACGTATCAGTCATCCGAGTGAAGTACTCAAACTGGATCAAAAACTCCAGGTGGTGGTACTCGATTTCGATGATGGCAAGAAACGTATCAGCCTCGGCTTGAAACAACTTACTCCACATCCGTGGGATGTACTTCCTGAAACAATTAAGGAAGGCGAAATCGTGAAGGGTAAGGTCGTGAACATCGAAGATTATGGTGCATTCCTGGAAATCATGCCAGGTGTTGAAGGTCTCGTACACGTGAGTGAGATCACATGGGCCAATACGCCAATCAATGCAAAGGAATTCTTCAAACTGGGTGATGAACACCAGGCACGGATCGTTACGCTCGATAAAAATGCACGTAAGATGAGCCTCTCCATCAAACAACTAAGCGAAGATCCATGGAGCACGATTGAAACACGTTTCCCTCAGGGAAGCAAACACAATGGGCTGGTGAAGAACATCACACCTTATGGTGTATTTGTTGAACTTTCTCCCGGCATCGGCGGTATGATTCATATCAGCGACCTGAGCTGGCTGAAACGCTTCAACCACCCATCAGAATACACAAAAGTTGGCCAGCATATAGATGTGCTGATTCTAAGTATCGATAAAGAAAACCGCAAACTTCAACTTGGTCATAAGCAACTGGAAGAAGATCCATGGAACGCACTCGAAAACACATTTGCTATCGGTACCATTCACGAAGGAACGGTCATACGCAAAGATGATAAAGGTGCCCTGGTACAACTTCCTTATGGACTCGAAGGATTTGCTCCCAGCCGCCATCTCGCAAAAGAAGATGGCAAACAGGTAATGGCAGATGAAACAACTCAATTCATGGTGATCGAATTCGACCGCAATGAAAAACGAATTGTTTTATCACATACCCGTATCTGGGAACAGGCAAAAGCAGAAGAGAAGGATGTAGCTCGTAAGGAAGCTAAAGTTGATGCCGATAAAACCCGCAAAGCGGTAAAGACGATCCAGAACAAAGTTGAAAAACCAACACTCGGTGATCTAGGTGCCCTTGCTGAAATCAAGGAAAAGCTGCAGCAGGAAGAAAAAGGCAACGACGAACCAGGCGTAACGCCTAAGGCTTAAAGCCTAAAGCCTAATTCTCAAAGTTGGTTATAAAATAAACCCTTTTCTGCTTATAGCAGGAGAGGGTTTTTCGTTTAGGATTAATTTAATAATACTGAAAATATATTTCTGATTTGTATAGCTCTTTTTGATGATTAAAGAGTCTTAATAGGAATCTCATGCGACAGTAATATGTCTTACCCGGGGTTTGTTTCTACAGACCCTTCCTTTCATCAAAAAAAAGGACTGAATATACCGGGGATATTTATCTTCGGAGCCAAAATTAAAATCTCAATCCAAAAGAACTATTGAAGACCGGATATACTTAAAAATACATCGCACTATGAAAATCGTCTTATTCCTGTTTACGCTCCTGATATCATATAATGCTTTCTCCCAACCCTTACCTCTTGATCCGGCTATCAGAATAGGTAAGCTGCCAAATGGCTTTACTTATTATATCAGAAAAAATTCTGAACCGGCAAAGCGTGTTCAACTGTACCTGGTAAATAAAGTAGGATCTGTGCTTGAGGATGAAGATCAACGCGGCCTGGCCCATTTCATGGAACATATGAGTTTTAATGGAACTACAAATTATCCTAAAAATGGATTGGTACATTATCTCCAGATGTCAGGCGTCCGTTTTGGTGCTGACCTGAATGCCTATACAAGTTTTGATGAAACCGTCTATCAGTTACCGATTCCGACTGATAGTCCGACGCTTTTACAGAACGGATTACAGATCATGCGCGACTGGGCGGCCAATGCAACGCTTGATATACAGGAGATAAACGACGAACGCGGTGTCGTACTGGAAGAAAAAAGACTTGGCAAAGGAGCTGAGGAAAGATTGCGTGACAAAACATTTCCTATTATTTTAAATCATTCCCGTTATTCCGATCGCCTCCCAATCGGAGTGGATACGGTACTCAAAAATTTTAAAAGAACCGCAATACTCAATTTTTATAAAGACTGGTATCGTCCTGATCTGCAGGCACTGATCGTGGTGGGAGATATCAACGTGGATAGTATGGAGATTCAGGTAAAAAAATTATTCAGCGACCTGAAAAATCCAGTCAATGAAAAGCTCCGTACAAAATATACGGTACCCCTGACTGGCAAAAACCAATTTGTTGCAGTTACCGACAAGGAATTTCCGTATACCGTGATCGAAGTGATGATTAAACAGAAAATGCTTCCCCAGGGTACAAAACAGGAATACTTCGAATGGACCAAAAGAAATTTGTTTAATCTTATGGTTGCTCAGCGCATGTCAGAACTTTCGCAGAAACCAAATCCACCTTTTATACAGGCGGGAGCTGAAATGGGGAATCTCCTCGGTGGCCTGGATGCATTTACGGTTTTCATTGTTTCTAAACCAGGGAAACTTGAAAATAGTTTTCTTTCAGTCTGGCAACTGGTTCAGCAGTTAAAACAATTTGGGTTTACCGAAGCAGAATTAGAAAGAGCAAAGATGAATTACCTGAGTAATCTCGAATCCGCTCTTAAGGAAAAGGATAAAAGAAATTCCGAGGACCTGGTACAGGAATATACACGTAATTATTTAGTGGGTGAAGCGGCTCCGGGAATCCAAATGGAGTATGACCTTACCAAATCCTTTTTATCTACAACAAAACTTCAGGATATAAATGCATTGAATCCTTCTTTTATTTCCGATAGCAACAGGGATATCATCATCATGGCACCACAGAAAGACAGCGCTTCACTGCCTGATGAAGCAACCGTGAATAGCTGGTTAAATACTGTTGCAAAAACAAAACTGTCGCCTTATGAAGATCAATTTAAAACCGAGGCCCTGATTTCAGAAAAACTGGTTTCAGGAAAAATAATCAATGACAATAAGATTGAAAAACTGGGATTGACGGAACTCACCTTAAGCAATGGCTTAAAAGTGATTTTAAAACCTACGGATTTTAAAAATGATGAGATCCGGTTCAAAGCTTTTAGCCCGGGCGGATCATCACTGTATGCAGATTCAAATTTTGAATCGGCAGCTAATGCGGCCAATATGGTTGAGAATATGGGACTCGGACATTTCAAACCTACAGATCTTCAAAAATTATTGAGCGGTAAAAGGGTAGAAGTAGAGCCTTATATTTCGGAAAGGTCTGAAGGCATCGTGGGATTCAGTTCCCCCGGAGATCTGGAAACAGCGCTGCAGCTGGTTTATCTTTATTTTACTTCTCCAGGCAAAGACAGCACTTTATTTAATAATGTGTTGGAGCAGGCCGCTTCTGAAATTACAAACAGATACAGTGATCCTCAAAATGTTTATACAGATACCGTGGATGCAGTATTGAGTGATTACAACGTCCGCAGAACTGGTCCCTCATTAGAAAAACTGCATCAGATCAGTCTGGATAAAACCATAAGATTCTATAAGGAAAGGTTTGCCAATGCAGGAGATTTTACTTTTGTTTTTGATGGCAATTTTAAAGTTGACAGTATCCGGCCCTTACTTGAAAAATATCTGGGATCTTTACCCTCCTCTTCAATAAGGGAACAGGCCCGTGATCTTAAAATTCATATTCCTGCCGGAAAAATCGAAGCCATTGCACGAAAAGGGAAAGAACCCAAGGCAACGGTCAGGCTGGTGATCAGTGGCGATTATAAATATGCTCCTGAAACAAATATTCAATTAAGAGCGCTCAGCCAGATCCTGGAATTTCGTTTGCTTGATCGTCTGAGGGAAAAAGAAGGCGAGACATACAGTCCAAATGTTCGTGTAAACTATAATAAATATCCGGCTAACAGGTATGCTTTTAATATTCAGTTTGGCTGTGCTCCGGAGAATGTTGACAAACTGATCGCAGCAACAAAGGAAGAAATCAATAAATTAAAACTGGATGGGGTAACTGAACTTGATATTACCAAATTCAATTCTGAAGAAAGCAGGCAATATGAACTGCAACTGAAGGATAATGAATTCTGGCTGAACTGGCTTAGTGCACAGTATGAGAATGGAGATGACCCGCTTATAGTGCTGAAATATCCTGAATTAATCAAACAGGTAAATGCTACTTCGGTCAAGGCTACCGCGAATCTTTACCTGAATGAATATAATTTTATAAAGCTTATTTTATTGCCGGAATAGAGGAAAGTATGGGAGTATGGGTGTATGGGAGTATGGGAGTCACTCTCAAACATCAGCCTAAAAGAATAAGGCCCTTAATTCCTCCGCATCTTCAGGTTTCATTTTACCACCGAGGATGAGACGTAATTGCCGGCGGCGCAGGGCTCCATCAAATAGTTTAATTTCTTCCTCCGTTTCCGGCAGTACACCCGGAACTGGAATGGGGCGCCGATTCATATCTAGGGAAACGAAAGTATAATAGGCTTCATTGCTTTTATATTTCTGCTGGTTGATAAAATCCTCTCCCCACACTTTCATATGCACTTCCATGGAAGTCGTAAAAGCACGGCTCAGACTCGCATGAATATGAACTGCGTTTCCAAGCTTTATGGGATTTTCAAAAGAAATATTATCCACCGACGCAGTTACAACTGGTGTATTACAATGTTTGCCCGCGCAAAGCGCAGCTGCAATATCCATCCAGTACATCAAGCGGCCTCCCATCAGATTTCCAAATACATTGGTGTCATTCGGAAGAACCAGTTCAGTCATGATGACCTGTGAATCTTTTGGTGATTTAAGCATGAACGATAAATTTTATTTACTGGTATTTTTTACTTTTTCCTTTTTAATTTTTACTTAAATGCATACTTGTTCACATGTTTGCAAAAACCCTTCATCTATATCCGCACCGATTCCAGGCAGCTCCGGAACTTCCAGAAGATATCCCCTGAATTCCACACCTTCTGTTACGGGATCAACCTTATGACCGAGAAGGGATGTATCCATATCATAGAACTTAATATTTTTCTGCGACAGAGAGAAATGTGCAAATGCAGTAAGCGCCAGTCGGCTTTCCAGCATTCCGCCCATCATACAGGCTATGCCATAAGTTTCACAAACCTGATTTATTCTTATCGCTTCAGCAATACCTCCGGATTTAGAAAACTTAATATTTATATAATCACAGGCACCCGCCTGAATCAGCCTCCTGGCATCATGATGATTAAAAACACTTTCATCCGCCATAATTTTTATGGGAGATGCTTTACGAAGTTCGGGCAGGTGAAAATCATTCCAGTAACGCATTGGTTGTTCACAAAATTCAATATTGTACATACCCATTTGAATGAGCGATTCTCTCGCCGTTTCTAAATCCCATCCCTGGTTGGCATCGATCCGAAGGTGTATGGAATCACCTACAGCCTCGCGAATCATTCGTACACGCAGCAGATCTGTTTTTCCATCCTTACCCAGTTTGATCTTCAGAATACGGAATCCCCGGGTTTTAAATTCCAATGCTTTCGCAGCCATAATTTCTGGTTCATCAATACCAATGGTGATATCTGTTTCTAAAGTTTTTTTATTTCCTTTCAGATATTTATACAACGGGACACATTCTTTTTTTGAAGCAATATCGTAGAGTGCCATATCAAATGCACTTTTGACGGTTGTATTGAAAGCGGTGAAATCATCAAGGTCTTTCAATCGTCCTTCAATATCAAGCGCTTCTTTGTCTTTCAATAACCCGGCAAAATCCTTTGCCATTTCGAAGCAGGTGGACTGGCTTTCACCAACGATCAATGGAAAGGCTGAACATTCGCCCACACCGGTCAGTCCCTCATTAGTTTCTATTCGTATAAACAAATTTTGCGCATGATACATCGTACCCGTTGCAATCCTGAATGGGTGCATTGGGATGGAAAGTTTATAAATCCGGGTTTGCAGAATCTTCATGGAGCTGGCCGAAATTACGTTATTAAGCCGAAAGCCTAAAGCTTAAAGCCTAAAGCCTAAAGCCTAAAACTTATTTTAAGTTTAAAGTTTTGATATTATCTTATTGCCTCCTTAATAATATTAGTTTTAGTAAAAGAATTATTGCTCAAATCGATTAAGCTTTAGGCTTTAAGCTTTATGCTTTCGGCTTAAAGCCTTAACCTTTTTCAATTACATTTGCTTCAGCCGGATTTTTATGATCGATCATCCCGTTTCTTTCGAGAATACAGAAAATGCATTTGCTTATAAATCGAATGCAGAACTCAAAAAAGCCAGATTTCTTTTTAAAAGCATGGGATCTTCTGTCCTTGTCAAATTGGGCACGCGTCTGACGCCCATAGCTATCCGTTTAAAATTTCCCATCAAAGGCCTGATAAGGAAAACCATTTTTTCACAGTTTGTAGGTGGTGAAACACTGGAACAAACAGCACCTGTTGCCCGAAAACTTTCAAAATATAATGTACAGGCCATTCTGGATTATGGAGTGGAGGGTGGCGACAATGGAGAAGATGGATTTGATCAGGCTTGTGATGAATTTATACGCGTGATAAATTATGCAGCTTCCCAGCCAAATATTCCATTTATCAGTATTAAAGTAACAGGATTTGCAAGGTTCGAACTTCTGGAAAAACTGGATCATTCACTCGATCAAAGCTCCGGACCGCTTATGAAACGCTACGCTGCCGCTCTTGCGGATTTTACAGCAGAGGAATCAGCAGAGTGGGAGCGGGTTCGCAATCGTATGCAAAAAATCTGTGTACAGGCTTCTGTTAAAAATGTCGGCGTACTGGTGGACGCGGAAGAGACCTGGATTCAGGACCCGGTAGATGTATTGAGTATCCAGATGATGCAGATTTTCAATAAAGAAAATGTTACAGTTTATAATACGGTTCAGCTTTATCGCCATGACCGCCTCTCTTTTTTAAAAGATATGCTGGAAGCAGCCATTCTAAAGGATTTTGTACTTGGAGTAAAACTAGTCAGGGGTGCATATATGGAAAAAGAAAGAGCCCGGGCACTGGAAAAGCAATACCCTTCACCCATACAGCCTGACAAGGAAGCGACGGACAAGGACTATAACGCCGGGGTTGCTTTTTGTATCGATAATATTGAACATATTGCATCTATCATTGCATCCCATAATGATTACAGTAATCTGTACGCAACAGAATTATTGCTGGAGAAAGGACTTTCATTTTCGCATTCCCATATTCATTTCTCACAGCTTTATGGAATGAGTGACAATATCACTTTTAACCTCGCGAAAGCCGGATGTTCCGTGAGTAAATACCTTCCTTTTGGTCCGATAGAAGATGTTATTCCATATCTGATGCGTCGGGCAGAAGAAAACAGTTCGCTCAGTGGACAAACAGGAAGAGAACTTGCATTGATCAATAAAGAAATAGCACGAAGGCAAAGCCTAAAGCCTTCTTAAGCCTTGGGCTTTAAGCTTAGAATGGTATTTTTGCTTTCCGTTGGATCGCTAGCTCAGTTGGTTTAGAGCGCTGCCTCGACAAGGCAGAGGTCACTGGTTCGAGCCCAGTGCGGTCCACATCCCCCGATATTTCCCTTCTGGGAGAGTTATTCTACACTATTAAGGGTTCTTCACTACATTTTGTTAAAATTACCATGGTATCAATATTGCCCTAACATACATTATTCCTTCATACTTTATAGATAAAAAACTGTTTTATGACCAACGATAAATTGAAATTGTTTGACAGGATATCAGCTCTATTGATATTTATAGATCTTACCATGTTAGTCTATCTAATCACTAAGTATATGAGTTAATACCTACTTTTTTTATTCCCGTTAGATTAACCCCGGCCTGGATATTTTCCGGGTTTTTTATTTCTTTGAGAAAACTTGTTGAGCAGTATAATTACTGGCAGGATAGATTTGTAAAAATACGGTGGGCATTGTTATTGCATTTGCGTATCGTCAGGTTTCAAACAATAATAACCCGCTTTTATGAGTTCAAAGAAAAAAAAAGTTTATTCTCTTATACTAATATTAATGATGGCTTTTGATTTAAGCATAATAATCTACGTAATTCACGTTATCCGAAAATTTATTTAATAATCCTTACTCTTTCTTCCATTTAAAAACCTTTCATTTTGAAGGGTTTTTTATATTATGTAATATTTGTCGAGCTCATATTGTAGCACTGAGGTTGCCAGGTTATTACTATCGTCGCGATCTTTTTTGCTTTTATATTTTTGGTTTTGATAATGCAAACCTAGCCTATAATCTGATTTCTGATTACCGGGATTTTAATCGATGATTTAATATTGTAAAGTCGTGGAATCACCAATAGCAGACCTGTAAATAATATCATAAGGGATCCATTAATCCACATCATCCTGCTGATACCGAATAAATCTGCACTCTTGCCAACCAGGAAGGACGCTATAGGCTGCAAACCAAAAATGATCATCATAAATGCGCTTACAATCCGCGCGCGCAAATTTGCGGGCGTAAGTTCCTGTGCCAGGCCGATGGAAAGTGTGAGTACATTGGAAGCACCTAAACTCGCCATAAACTGACAGAGCATCGCAATCCCCTGTGTTGTTGCAAATGAAAAAAGGATATACCAGAATCCCGCCCATATGACCGCTCCTCCAACCGCCAGACAGGGTCGTTTAATCCGTTGAACAAAGGGTAAAACAAAAACGATTCCAACAAGCGAACCTGCACCGGCAGCGCCGATAATGGCTCCCAGCGTTTTTGCAGTTCCTTTTAAAACCATTGTAGAAAATGCGGGAAGTAGTTGAACAATCGACATACCAAAAAAAGTCTGAATGGCAGCGAATAAAATGATTAAGCGGAGCAATTTCTGATTGTGAAGAAAATTTAATCCTTCCCGGAATTGTTTCAATCCGCTTTCTGCTTTTTCTTTATTTCTCCCTGTTGACGGGATCATGACAATACAAATCACAGAAAATAAAATGCTTATGCCATTGCACCAAAATGAAATGGCGGTGCCGGTTGTGGCAATAAGCCATCCGGCAATGGCCGGACCAGCAAGGCGGGTTAGCTGGTTCAGGGAATTATTTAAAGCAATTGCTTTTTTAATATTCCCTGGGCCGGCGAGTTCACTTATAAATGCCTGTTCTGTCGTTACATTAAATGCCGTTACCGTCCCGAGCAAAAATGCCAATATATAGACATGCCATACCATTAACTGATTCGTTTGGATCAGAAATGCCATTATAAAAGCAAATATCATCGCCAGAATCTGAGTAATCAGGAGAATCCTTTTTTTATCATATCTGTCCGCAAAAACACCCACCCAGGGACCAAAAATGAAAAAAGGGATCTGGGATAAAAAAGCAACAATTCCCAATGCGGTTGCTTTATGTGTGATTTCCCAAACAACCCATGCCTGGGCTGTTTGTTGCATCCAGTCACCAAGAAGGTTTACTAACTGTCCGGTCATGTAGATCCGGATATTTTTTATCCTTAATGTCGAAAAATTTTCTTCGATGAGCCGTAGTTTACCGAAGATATTTTTTCCGGAACCTGATTTCATTGCATGTTAAGATAATATTTTTTAGTATTTCAATAACTAAAGCGCTTTATTCCGCCATTTGTAATTTAGTCAGCATTTCATCTGTCAGGGGTTCTGCATAAATTCCGTAGGCATTAATTAAAATACCTTTTATTTTATATTTATCCGAGGATATGGCATAGATAATACTTTGATCTGCCGCATCACTGCCTATGTCAAACCTGAAGTACTTATCTATTACAAATTCATCATGAAATATCTTGTATTGTCCATTCTGGCATTCAATACATTGCTGTTCAAGATTAAAATCTTCTGTATAACCTTCTTTTCTAAGACCTTCAATGGCTTCGATCAGATTTGAATATTGTTGCATAATTTTAATTTATCTGATTTTTTATTTCAAAAAATCTCTTGCTTCTGTAACGATCATTTCTTTTTTGGATGAACGGCTATTTATAAAAGCGGGGATACAAGCCTGGCTGTTTTTTCAAAAAACTTTTTATAAATTGGGCGTTTTCTCCAGGCCTTCTCATCAATTTTTTCAGCATTTTTTATATCCTCATAAAAAATATCACGTAATTGGCCTGCAATCACACTGTCATATACAATGGCATTTACTTCAAAATTGAGATCAAAACTCCTTGAATCCATATTAGCCGTGCCTACCATAGCGATCTTGCCATCAGTAACCATCGTCTTGGCATGTACAAAACCTTTAGTATACTGATAAATTTCAACTCCTCTCTTTAACAGATCGTCATAGTACGATCTGGCAGCAGCATTAACCAGAAGTGAATCCGAATTGCCTGGTACCAATAATTTAACAGAAACGCCACCTAAGGATGCAATAATAAGCGCGTCCAGTAAACTTTCCCCGGGAATTAAATAGGGGGTCGTTATCAGAATTTCATTGGTTGCAAGACTAATCGCCTGCAATATGGAGAACAAAATGGCAGGTGCTCCGGAATCCGGGCCACTGGCTGCAATTTGCACGACCTTATTATCCCTGTTCTGGACATTGTTTTCCGGAGGAAAGAAATTCGCATCTGGATGTAATTTTGAGCCGGCACAAAAGTTCCAGTCACACAGAAATAAATATTGAAGGTATTGCACGCCCGGGCCATCAATACGCATATGAGTGTCCCGCCAGTAGGTTTTATTATTTTCATTATTAATATACCTGTCGTCGACATTAATACCACCAACAAAAGCTGTTTGCCCGTCTATAACAATTATTTTCCGGTGATTTCGGTAGTTAAGCCGGTTCGCCAAAGCAATAAAATAGATTCTTAAAAAAGGAAAAGCCTTTACACCGTTTTCATTCAGTCTGTGTGCTAAAGTTCTCCTGATGGAACGACTTCCGAAATCATCATAAATAAACCTGATGTCGATGCCTTCCTTCGCCTTTTCAATTAATACCTGTTCTATTTTTCTTCCAATCTCATCATCTTCATAAATATAATATTCCATGTGGATATGATTCTTCGCTTCTTTCAGCGCTCTGATTACTTCAGGGAATTTATTTTCTCCGTTTACCAGAATCTTGACAGAATTATTTGCGGTTAAGGGACTCAGCGTTTCTTTCAGCAACATGGATGCCAGCTCCCTATTGCTTTGAACAGTTGGACTGCTTTCGTCCAAAGTTCTTTTTGAATATTGATATATTTGTTTGTTCAATTTTGCCGACAGCACATCATTTTCTATCAGTTTTTTACTATACATTATCCTTGTCCGGTAATTAATACCGAAAAGAAAATAGAATATGATTCCTGCAAAAGGAACAAATATTGCAAACAACAGGTATGCAAGAGATTTCGTAGTGCTTCGCGTATCCAGTATGATACGAAGGCAAACAAAAATTAAAACCAGGATATATAAAGACTCAAATATTATTAACCAATTCATGCAGATATTTGGTCAGCGCCTGCTGTATTTTTGCCTGAGGCCGATACATCAGGAATTTCGTTTGATTTTGATAACTCTATTTCGCAGCTGATCCATATATCATTGCCTACCAGTAAACCGCCACCTTCCAGCAAACTGTTCCAGTCAAGTCCCCAGTCTTTACGGTTGACTTTTCCATTGATCGAAAAACCTGCTTTTTCATTTCCCCATGGATCTCTGATGACGCCTCCGAATTCAACATCCAGTTTGATTCTTTTCGTTATTCCTTTAATGGTCAGGTCGCCATATAATTCGTAACTGTCATTATCGACTTTTTCATAAGTGTTACCCGTGAAATTTATTTCTTTATGATTTTCCACATCGAAAAAGTCAGCACTTTTCAGGTGTGCATCCCTGTCAGCACTGCCTGTATCCACTGAAGCGGGGTTTATCCAGCAGTCAATTTCCGCTGTCATAAAATCATCTCCCGTCGTATATATACTCGCATCGAACTCTTTGAATACGCCTTTGACATTGGTGATCATCAGATGTTTTACCTTGAATGCTATTTCTGAATGAAAGGGGTCAATAGCCCATTTAATTTTTGATTCCATTTTACTATTTTTTAAAAGTGAATAATAGTTTAACCAATTTTAACGGAAGTCATCATGATGGATCCGCCCACCGCCTTATCATTAAAAAAAGATACGGCTTCATTCAATCCCCTCATTCCCAGGGAATAAAGCAGGGGTAAATAATGTTCCGGGGTTGGTATGGCAAGCCTGGCCGCACTGCCAAGGTTTTCATAATTAATCAGCGGTTTGGGATCTCCGTTACTGATTAGTTTTTTAAATTGATAATCCATTTTCAACGCCCATTCGTATCCAAATTCCCTTTGATTTATTTTGTTCCAGTCAACCATTTTCAGATTATGAACCATATTGCCGCTGCCAATAATTAAGATACCTTTTTTCCGGAGTCCATAAATTTCTTTTGCCAGGTCGAAATGGTATTGAGGTCCCCTGGTATAATCGATACTCAGTTGCAAAACCGGGATGATCGCTTCGGGGTACATGTGTTTTACGACGACCCATGCGCCATGATCCAGACCCCAGTCATGATCCAGTATCGCGTTGGTTGAATGTATGAGTGATACAGTTTCTTTGGCTAGAGCAGGACTGCCCGGTGCATTGTATTGCACATTGTATAATTCTCTTGGGAAACCTATAAAATCGTGAATGGTTGTCGGGAAATCCATCGCCGTTATCCTTGTGCCTTCAGTGAGCCAGTGGGCAGAAACCACTAATACTGCTTTAGGTGTAGGGATTTCTTTTGCCATCCTGGTCCAGCGGAGGCTGAATTCATTGTCTTCAATCCCATTCATTGGGGAACCATGTCCAATAAACAGGACGGGCATGACCAGATCTTCAGTTTTAAGTTCGCTGGTAAACTTATTGAATTCTGAGAGATTTGTCATTTTTCCATTCTTTTAATAAAAGGGTTCCCTGTTATCGGTTAGTGAAATCTCCAGTACTCTAATGTAATACATGAATTGCATTGACCAGTGATTCATAACTTGCATCATAAGTTTCGAGCCTGTTTCCATTTATAAAGAATGTGGGCGTGCCGTTCACTCCGCTGCGAATGCCGCCATCAAAATCTGTTTCCACTTTTGAAAGGGCAGCTTTGCTTTTCCAATCCATTGAAAATTTTTCCAGATCCAGGTTAAGTTGTTTTGCAAAATGAAGCAGGTTATTGGCAGAAAGTATATCCTGGTTTTCGAAAATCATGTCGTGCATTTCCCAAAACTTATATTGTTTGTCGGCTGCTTCAGCAGCCTGTGCGGAAATCAGAGCTTGCGGATGCATTTCCTGTAATGGAAAATTTCGAAATATGAATAATATTTCATGTCCGTATTGTTTAAGGAGTTTTTTAATAAGGGGATGCGCAAAACCACAATGTGGACACTGATAGTCTCCGTACTCCACCATAATAATTTTTGCCTTTGTATTTCCGGTTTGGTGATCCTTATCAGAAACCGGCACCCTTAGTTTTGCCATTTTTTAAATTTTAGTTTTCAAAACAGACATTTCTTCCAGGGCATCTAAAATTCCATCTGCACCCGGGTTAATACCATCAGGAGAGAGATAACTCCATTGAATAATACCTTTTTCATCAATGACAAATAAAGCCCGATGGCTCTCGCCTTCGGATTCGTTGTAAATGCCATATTTGCTGCTGATTTCACCCTTTGGTTCAAAGTCAGCCAGCAATGGAAAATGCAGTTTGCGGCTTTGCGAAAATGCTAAATGACACCATTTACTGTCAACAGAGATCCCCAGAATTTCTGCATTGTATTTATGAAAATATTTTAGGGTTGCATTGTATAATGCCATCTGGTCGCTGCAAACCGGGCTCCAGTCTGCAGGATAAAAGGCAAGTATCAGACGTTTGCCCCTGAAATCGGTTAATTTTAATTTTTGATCCGGCGTAGAATTTAATTCGAATTCAGGAGCCGGAGTCCCTTTTTCCAAGATCATTTTTGAGGAGATTTAATGTAAAATTAATTTTAATAATCTGTCTTTCTCCTAAATAAAGAATGAATAGGGTCCGTGTTTTTCATAATTGATTGTGGGTTTAAGAAGGGAATGCGGACTGTTTAAATTTAGTGAAATAATTCTCCATCATGTGCTTATTTCTGAATAATTTTCTTAGGGGTCAGGACCTGAAAATTCATAATAACAATCATATGTTTTAAGGAGTTCAATTCACTCAGCAAAATTAACTTTATCCCTGTTAAGCACCACTTAACAAATAGGATTGTTCTTTTCCTGATAAATATTTTAAATTACCGGCCTTTCTGCCCCTTTACAAACTAAGTTCTGGTTAAAAACTGGAGAATTTAAATGTCCTGAGCATCGGTTTTGCAGAAATATTACTTATGGTTTTAAAAAAACTTCGTTCGTTCAGGGATGTTAGGCTAATCATCCGTTTTTTATCAGTCACCGGGTTAATGATCTCTTCCCTTCATCCGGAAGCGCAAAACAGTTTAGCTGTCGACAGCAATCAGTCGCTGACACTTGACCAATGTATTGATTACGCTTTCAAACATCAGCCTGCCTTATTCCAGTCGTATATTAATCAGTCGATTACCAAAACAAACAATGCCATTAATTTATCGGGCTGGTATCCACAGATCAACCTTGGGGGAAATTTTACCCATTATAATCAGTTACCTACAAGCTTTACCACTGATTCGACCGGTGCTCCTGTAAAAAATCGTTCCGGTGTGGTTAACTCAGCCGTTCCGGCCCTGACAGTCACCCAGGCTATTTTCAGCCCAAGTCTCCTGTATGCAGCAAAAGCTTCCAATTTTTATGTAAAGCAGGCCGAACAAATCACCGACAGTGCAAAGATTGATTTGGTAGCTTCAGTCAGTAAGGCTTTTTACAACCTGCTGCTGACCATCGAACAAATAAATGTTTTTAAAGAAGATACAGCCCGCCTGGGAAAGAACCTGAACGATGCCTATCATCAATATGTAGGTGGTATCGTGGATATGACTGATTATCAGGAAGCAGCTATTTCGTTGAACAATTCAAAGGCCCAGCTCAAGCAGGCGGTTGAAAATGTTATTCCGCAGTATGCTACCCTGAAGCAATTGATGGGCTGGCCGCCACAAAACCAGTTCAATGTAAATTTCGATACGGCCAGAATGAAGAATGATATAAGTTTTGATACTACGCAGGACCTGGTTTATGAAAAAAGGATAGAATACCAGATTCTTCAAACCGGCAAAACCCTGCAGCACCAGATTACGGATTATTACCGGTTGTCATTCCTGCCAACCGTTTCAGGTTTTTTTAATTATGATTTTCAATATGAAAATAATAATCTCGCGGCGCTTTATGCCAATGTTTATCCCTATTCATTCATAGGTCTTTCCGTGAATCTGCCCATATTCACAGGTTTTTACAGGTTAAAAAACATACAAAAGTCAAAATTGCAGGAACAGTTGCTTGACTGGAGCCAGGTCAGCCTGAAGTCGGAAATTTATACAGAATACACGACTGCCCTGGCCAGTTATAAAGGAAACCTGTATAATCTTTATATGATGCAGGATAATGTGGGGATGGCTAAAAATGTTTATGATATTGTAAGTCTCCAGTATCAGCAGGGAGTAGTTCCATATCTGAATGTCATAACCGCAGAATCAAACCTGATCACATCGCAGATTGGTTATCTTAATGCTTTGTTCCAGGTATTATCGAACAAAGTGGATCTTCAAAAAGCCATGGGTATTATTTATTATAATCATTAACGCATCCATCATCAAGTATTCTTCATGAAAAAACTATTAGCAATTATATTGATCATTTGCAGTGTGTTGTTTTTTTCATGTAAACAAAAACAACCACCGCCGAATCCACCGGTGCCTGTAAATCTGATTACAGTTAAATCTCAAAAAGTTTATTATTACGATAATTTCCCCGCTACTACGGAGGCCCTGAGCCAGGTTGATCTGCATCCCCAGGTACAGGGTTATGTAACAGGAATCTTTTTCATCGAAGGAACCACGGTACGTAAAGGTCAGAAATTGTATGAGATCGATAAGACAATATACCAGGCGGCCTATGATCAGGCTGTTGCCAATGTAAGGGTGGCGGAAGGAAACGAAGTGCAGGCAAAACAGGATGCAGACCGTTATACTTATCTGAATACTCATAATGCCATCGCTAAACAGGTGTTGGATCATGCTGTTATTACCCTTGACAATGCAGTCAATCAGGTGAAGGCAGCACAGGAAGCTGTGAGAACTGCAAAAACTAATCTGGATTTTGCAACCATCTACGCGCCGTTCGACGGAATGATCGGATTCAGCCAGGTAAAATTAGGAAACCTCGTTTCGGTTGGAACTACTTTACTAAACACGATATCAACGATTGATCCTATCGCTGTTGATTTTTTAATCAATGAAAAGCAGATTCCGCATTATGAAAATCTTCAGCATAACAGGGGAATACATCCGGATTCTTTATTCACTTTTTTGCTGCCTGATAATTCTGTTTATCCTTATACAGGAAAAATTTCAGTGATAGACCGGGCTGTTGATCCTCAAACCGGTTCTATCCGCGTAAGGCTGGTATTTCCGAATCCAAAACTTTCATTGAAAGCCGGAACGAGTTGTGTAGTCCGCGAACATAACCAGGATACATTACCACAGATGCTTATTCCGGGGAAAGCCATTGTAGAACAGATGGGTGAATATTTTGTATTTGTAGCGAAGGATACGATTTTGGCGCGTAAATCCGATTCTGCGCAAAAAAAAGAAACCGATACAGCTGAGCCAAGACCCACTCTTCGTGCTTTTCAGAAAAAGGTTCAGGTGGGGCAGGTACTTGGTGCAAATCAGATTGTAAAATCGGGCATCAGTGATGGCGACCGTATCGTCGTGGATGGTGTTCAGGCAATACACGACGGATCGGAAATTAACGCCAGCTCTCCTGACAGAAAATCGACTGCGAAAAAAAGTGAAAGCGGACATGAATAATATATGATTGCGAATACATTTATTAAAAGGCCGGTAACTGCTATAGTTATTTCTATTGTGTTGGTCCTGACAGGGACGATTTGTATTCTTAATCTTCCGATTGATCAGTATCCCGAAATTACTCCACCGATTGTTCAGGTAAACGGGCAGTTTACCGGAGCCGATGCTGAGACCGTTGAGCAAACCATGGCGACTCCTATTGAAGGACAGGTGAACGGAACGCCGGGTATGGAATATATGCAGAGCAACAGTACCAATAACGGGCTGATGTCCATCAACGTCACATTTAGTATTGGAACAGATATCGATATTGCTGCACTTGATGTTCAAAACCGCGTCAGTATCGCTACACCACTGATTCCTGCTGTTGCCAGCAGGCTGGGACTCACTGTCAGGGCCCTGAATCCAAGTATGCTGATGATGGTAGCCGTATACGCCCCCAGGGGCACACACGATATAACTTTCCTGGATAACTACACTAATATATTTATTCAGGATGCCCTGCTCCGTGTTCCGGGTGTAGGCAGCATCAACCGCTTCACCGATGATTTCAGCATGCGCGTGTGGATGAATCCGGAAAAAATGGCTGCATATAATTTAACGCCACAGGATGTGATCAACGCACTCAACACACAAAATGTTCAGGTGGCAGCAGGATCGGCTGGCGTTCCGCCACAATCAAAAACACAAACATTTGAGCTGGGCATTTTAGTGAACGGACGGTTGAATACTGTTCCCCAGTTTGAAAATATTATTGTAAAAAGTATACCAGCAACAGGTGAACTGGTTTATCTGAAAGATGTGGCCCCGGATTGAACTCGGTAAATTTACTTTTGCGAGCAATTCTTTTGTTGACGGACACCGTGCTTCTTATCTCCTCATTTACCAGGCACCTGGCAGTAATGCATTAAAAACTGCTAATGGCGTGTATGCTCAACTCGCACAACTGAAACAAACTTTTCCTGCTGACGTGGAATACAAAGTGCCTTTTGAAGCAGTGACCGTAGTAAAAGTTTCCATGTCAGATGTGGTGTGGACCTTATTAAAGACCCTGGGACTTGTTGCATTGGTTGTATACCTGTTTTTACAGAACTGGCGTTCTACCCTGATACCTGTACTCGCCATTCCGGTATCCATACTTGGAACTTTTTGTTTTTTTATACCACTTGGATTTACGATCAATACACTGACCATGTTCGGTTTTGTGCTGGCGATTGGAATAGTAGTGGACGATGCTATTATTGTAGTAGAAGCTGTTCAGCATTATATAGATGAACAGAAAATGTCGGCCAAAGAAGCTACTTATCATGCAATGAAAGATATTTCAGGACCGGTTGTGGCAATAGCCCTGATACTTGCGGCCGTTTTTGTACCTGTCGGTTTTATTCC
>Ga0207065_1087_pt1 | contig 22356 bp, 9 predicted proteins | sample Alteio_BWMinCont_27_FD_153492 | JGI IMG/M metagenome (GOLD analysis project Ga0207065, IMG submission 153492) | Enriched cells from forest soil in Barre Woods Harvard Forest LTER site, Petersham, Massachusetts, United States -... | ecosystem: Environmental > Terrestrial > Soil > Temperate forest >...
CATGGAAGCATAATAGGACTTGCCGGCTATACCTACAACAGGTTATGCCAAGCGAACAGATGTTATGTAGGCAATAACAGTACGGGCATCAATATTGATTACTTACCAGGGTTCCCTGTTGGAAACAGTGCAAGATCTGTATCTGTATGGTTTAAACTGCCCATACCATACCCGGGCGGAGAGAGAGAAATGATAGCCTGGGGCAATAACACTACTTTGGGGCAAAGGTGGGGGCTACATGCAAACGACACTGTAATAGGACTGGAGTATAGAAATGGCCTTGTGTATATAAGCAAACCTAATGACTCTGCCTGGCATAATATTGTTATTACCTACCCAGGTAGCGGCGGTTCGTCGTCTGTGCAAATATATTTGGATAGCTCATTGCAAACATCTGCCGTATCAAATGCGGTATCGTCATTTAATACGGATACAGGCACTATACATACAATTGCCGCCTTGTCTTTGGCACCAAGCAACTTATATAACTGGGTAGGAGAACTGGATGATATAGGTGTATGGAACAGGGCATTGTCGGCAAGTGAGGTTTCCAGTTTATACAATGGCGCCACCTATACAGCCCCAACAGTAAGCATATCTGTAAGCCCTAATAATATTATCAATACGGGAACCAATTATACATTTACCGCTACAGTAACAAACGGAGGAAGCAATATTACCTACCAATGGAAAATAAATGGAAATAATGTTGGCGCCAGCAGCCAAAATCTGACTACTTTTTATGTGTATGCCGGAGATATTATTACCTGTACCATAAGCAGCAATACAGGGTGTTTTGCCCCTGTAACAAGTAATGGAATACATATGATAGTGAGCAGACCGTTACTTAGCGGTACTACACATTGCCCTGGAAGTGTGCTGACTCTGACAAGTAACTTTAACCCACTGCAAATAATATGGAAACAAAACGGAACCACAGTACATACTACCAATGCAGGCTGGAATGCTAATGCAACTACTGTGGCAGGAGGCAGCGGTCAAGGGAACGCGAACAGCCAATTGATGCCGATTGGCGTGTGTACAGACAGTAATGGCAACATATATGCTGTAGACAATGCAAATGCCAGAGTAATGAAATGGGCACCGGGAGTAAGTAATGGCGTGGTAGTAGCGGGAGGAAACGGAACAGGCAACGCTGCCAACCAATTGAGTTCTCCATTTAGTATATGTATAGATGCCGCAGGTAATTTATATATTGGTGACCTAGGTAATACCAGAGTACAAAAATGGGCACCGGGAGCAAGCAGCGGAGTGACCCTAGCGAGTGGGATAAGCACATATGGTTTATGCCTTGATGCAGCAGGAAACCTTTATGTTACGGACCCGGGCAGCAACAGTATCAAAAAATTCACACCCGGCTCAAGTACAGGTACGATAGTAGCAGGAGGCAATGGCCCTGGTACAGGCACTGACCAACTTAATCTTCCTATTAACGTGTTTGCAGATGCTACCGGGAATTTATACATAAATGATTTTATTAACGGACGTGTGCAGAAATGGGCACCTGGCGCGTCGAGCGGCACAACGGTTGCAGGAGGCAGCTCAGGGGCTACCGGATCAGCTATAGGAATGTATGTGGATGCTAATGGCACAGTTTACCTGGCTTCACAAAGCGGGTATATAGATAAATGGATAAATGGAACATTGGTGACTATTGCCGGTACAGGCACAGGTGCTGCTGCAAACCAATTAAATGACCCGATGGAGTTTTGTTTTGACCCCAATGGAAATCTATATGTTGCCGATAAGCTGAACTACAGAGTACAGAAATTTTCGATAATTGATACTATGACCTATACTGCCACAAGTGCAGGAAATTATACTGCTGTTGTTACTACTATTGATGGTATTGACAGTACTGTGGCTGATACTATTGGTGCAGTGCTTACCAGCCCTCTTACCAACCAGGTATGCAATGGTGTTGCGTTCAGTTACAGCCCAAGCAGCAATACAAGCGGCACCACATTTAGCTGGAGCAGAGCCGTAGTAAGCGGTATAAGCAATGCTGCTGCTACAGGGACCGGGAGTATTGGTGAGACCCTCGTGAATACTACATCTGCGCCTATAAATGTTACTTATACATATACTGTAAGTTCAACACTTTGCAGCGGCACACAAAATATAACTGTAACTGTAAGCCCACCGCCTACACTAACCAGCACATTATCTCCAGCAGTGCAGTGCGATAATACTGCTATTAATTATTCCCAGGCGAGCAGCATAAGCGGCACAAGTTTCAGCTGGAGCCGGCCGGCCACAGCAGGTATAAGTAATCCTGCATCGTCCGGAACAGGAAATATAAACGAATTACTTACAGACACTACAACAAGCCCAGTAACTGTTATTTATACAGATACCTTAACAGCATATGGTTGTACCAACATCCAGAATGTAAGTGTTACCGTAAAACCAACACCTGTATTAACCAGTAATTTATTCCCATCGTCTATCTGCAATAATACTTCGTTTACCTATTCACCAACAAGTTCACTGCCTAATACTACATTTAGCTGGAGCCGGCCTGCCACATATGGAATTAATAACCCTGCTTCCTTCAGTACAGGAAATATTGGAGAAACATTGCATGATACTACCAGTCAGCAAGTGACCATTATATATACCTATGTCTTAGCGAGCAATGGGTGTACCGATACGGAAAGTGTATCAATGAAAGTGAAGCCCATCCCTATTCTAAGCAGCCCAGTGTACCCCACGGCAATTTGCAATAATGCTACATTTTCTTATATCCCTCTCTCAGTTACTCTTGGAACAACATATACCTGGACACGAGCAGCAGTGACAGGACTAAACCTATCTGCAGGCTCCGGAAGCGGGAGTATAAGTGAGACATTTATTAATAGTACTACAGACCTGATATTAACGTACTATTACTATACACTGAATATTGGCGGTTGCACTAATGTGCAATCTATCCCGGTTTATGTGGTGCCCACCCCAACATTAACAAGTGGCTATGGGCCACCGGGGATATGCAGCGGAAACCTATTCAACTATTACCCCGCAAGCAGCACTTCGGGAGTTACCTTTACCTGGACAAGAGCAGCAATAAGTGGCATCAGCAATGCTGCGTCGAGCGGTACAGGAAACCCGAATGAACACCTTTACAATACATCAACATCACCAATAGGTGTGGCATATACCTATTATGCAAGTGTGCAGGGATGCACCGACACACTACCCTACAATGTGATAGATACTGTATATAATCTTCCGGCAATAAATACCCAGGCATTGAATGAAACAGTATGTGAGGGGAATACAACTTCATTTTCTATAAATGCATCTGCAGCAGGAATATATTACCAATGGCAAATGAGTACCGGTAGCGGCTTTAATAATGTTAGCCCTTCTGTTACATATAGCGGAATAAATACCAATACTCTATCTGTAAACAATGCGAGCTCCAGCATGAATGGATATCAATATAAATGTATTGTTTCCGGTACCTGCTCCCCACCAAGCACTAGTAATGTTTATACTCTAAGCGTAAGGGGAGCACCGTTTATTACCTCATCATCTCAGAGTGACTCTACGTGTGAAGGGGGAAATGCTCAACTTTATGTATCTGCAGGTGGAACGGGATTGTCATACCAATGGTACTCATATACTTCATCAGGATTAGTCAGTTTAAATGATTCCGGTTCGTATAGTGGTACCAATACTAATACTTTATCAATAACAGGCACTACTTCCGCAATGAATGGCAATACCTATAAATGCATTGTATCAGGACTATGCTCACCACCTGCTATTTCGGCTAATGCAGTACTGACTGTATTTGCGTATCCTACGGTATCTTCATCACCAAGCAATGTAACTATCTGTGCCGGGAGTAATGCACTTCTTGTAACAAGGGCTACGGGAGGCGCATTAACTTACCAGTGGCAGGCAAATACAGGATTGGGGTATTACAACATAGCTAATAATGCACCATATTCAGGTGTAACCAGTGACAGTTTAACTATTACCAACACGTCGCTGTCAATGAACGGATATAAATACCTGTGTGTGGTAAATGGCTTCTGTTCTTCCCCGGCATTCTCATCCTATGCTGTGTTGAATGTGAACAGAGTACCAACTATTACAGCTCAACCCAGAAATGATACTGTTTGTGCGGGAAATAATGCCAGTTTTTCATTATCTGTATTAGGAAACAGCCTGGTATACCAATGGCAGGCAGATACAGGTACTGGTTTTTCAAACGTTGTAAATTCTTCATTATACAGCGGAGCCAATTACAATTCTCTATCTATTGCAAATGCGAGCGCCCAAATGAACGGGTATCATTACCGATGTGTGATAAATGGAAGCTGTACACCCCCAGCCGTAACATCTTCTGTGGTCAGCCTTAAAGTGAATACAGCCCCATCGATAACTTCACAATCGAGCTTATCAACTATCTGCGAATATGCAGATGCTTTTTTCAGCGTCATTGCAAATGGAAGCGGGCTTTCTTACAGATGGTATCAAAACGGCATGCCTATTTCTGATACTGCAAATGTAGCGGGTAGCCATACTTACAATTTGGGCCTTGCATACGAACCACCTTATGGTAATGGTAATGTTTATTATTGTGTGATAACTGGCACCTGTTCTCCACAAGACACCAGCACGCCGATAACTTTGACTGTAAATACATTCACAAATATCACGACTCAAGCATCCGGAAGCACCATATGTGCCGGTAATAATACCAGCTTTAGTATTCATGCTAATGGCAGTAATATTTCATATCAATGGAAAGCAAATGGTATTAATATAAATAATGGCGGCATGTATTCAGGAGCTAATACTAATATCCTTAATATCACCAATGCCAGTGCCTCCCTGAACGGATATGCCTTTCAATGTGTAGTATCAGGTTCTTGCGGAGTATTAAGCTCTGATACTGCTATACTCACAGTGCATAGTCTGCCAGCTATACACACACAGGAACAAAACGATACTGTTTGCGAAGGGAGTAGTACTTCATTTCCCATGACTGCCAGCGGAACCGGGTTAATTTTTCAATGGCAGGTTGATACCGGAACTGGGTTCTCAAACATAAGCCCATCTTCAGTATACAGCAATACAAGCAGTGGCGCACTTGCAATAAACAATGTGAGTGCTGCAATGAATAGCTATCATTACAGATGTATAGTAACAGGAACATGTAATCCTCCAGACACATCCACTACAGCAACGCTTACAGTATTTTTACTTCCGTCGATAACAACACTACCCAGCAATGATACCATATGTGCCGGAGATAATGCCCTTTATTCAGTAAGCGCTCATGGTACTGGCTTATCTTATCAATGGCAGTTGAATATAGGAACAGGGTTCGTAAATTTAAGCAGCAATGCAATGTACCCAGGAGTAAGTACTGACAGCTTACAAATAAACAATGTGAGCAATGCAATGAATGGCTATATATACCGCTGCCTGGTTTCAGGGCAATGTACACCCCCTGTTTATTCAAATACCCCATTGCTCATTGTACATTCATTGCCTGCGATCAATATTCAGGCTGAAGATGCAAGAATTTGCAGAGGCGGAGACACTTCATTTTCTATTACGGCTACAGGCACCAACATCACATATCAGTGGCAAACAGATACAGGAACAGGTTTCCATAACCTGTCAAATAACGCTATCTATTACGGTGTTACAAATAATGTGATTCATATAGTTTCCGCCTTATCTTCAATGAATGCTTATCATTACCGATGTATTGTGAACGGGGTTTGTAACCCACCAGCAATTTCTTCAAATGCCAGTCTGAGCGTACTTGTTGCACCATCCATTACCACACAAGCCGCTAACAGCGCTATCTGTGAAAATGATAACACTTCATTTTCTATAGCAACTTCAGGCTCAAGTTTGAACTACCAATGGCAAAAAGATACAAGTACAGGTTTTGTGGACCTCAGCAACTCTGGCATATATAGTGGCGCTACAACTAATACACTTGATATTGCATTGGCCCCTGTAGCAATAAATGGCAGTACATACCGTTGCCTTGTAACCGGAATATGTAGCCCTCCTATTTATTCCAGCGCTTACTCCCTCACTGTAAACACACCATTATCCCTGATATCGCAAAGCGAGAATGATACAATATGTGCCGGCGACAATACAGCATTAAAGGTTGTTGCAACCGGCACATTACAATCTTACCAATGGCAGGAAGATACAGGATCAGGGTTTCACAATATGTTTAACAATGGGCAGTATGCAGGAGTATTTACAGATTCTCTGGCTATTTCCAGTCCTAATACCGCGATAAACGGACATAGCTATCGTTGTATCATTTCCGGCCCCTGCACCGTGCTTACCAGTATTGCTGCAAAACTTATTGTACATCCTTTACCAAACGCATATCTCTCTGCTGCAGGACCTTTATCATTTTGTGCCGGTGATAGCGTATTGCTGAATGCAAATACAGGAACAGGGCTTGCATATCAGTGGCAAAAGGATAATAACAATATTACCGGAGCAACAAATATTGGCTATCATGCTTCTATGCCGGGTGGCTATCGAGTAATCGTTAGCAACTCATATGATTGCCACCTTGCATCTGTACCCGATACGATACATAATTACCCAATCCCAGTGACTGTTATTAATGCCTCCGGGCCTTTAAGTTTCTGTTCTTATAATACGACTATACTTAGTATAATATTTGACTCCAACCTTAATTACCAATGGAAGAAGAATGATGTAAATATTGCCGGGGCAAATGATACATCTTATACTCCAACTATCAGTGGCAACTATTCCGTATCTGCAAGTAACCAATACGGATGTATAGCAACTGCTCCAGCTCTGGACATAAGCATACACTTCATTCAAACCCCACCACTTTATGAACTTTCAGGTGTTTTAAGATTTTGTGATGGGGATAGTGTGAAACTGGGTACCGACCCTAATTACATAAGCTACCAATGGCACAAAAACGGGATAAATATTCCAGGGGCTATTGGCCAGACATGTGTTTTTCATAATACAGGGGCATATAGCGTAGCTGTAAGCAATGCCTATTGCACAGCAGTGTCTGCACCGGATTCAGTTGAATCTTATCCTTTGCCCTATGATAGTATTATAGCCATAGGTCACCACGTAATATGCCCGGGAGGAGGCTATCCCATATCTACAATTAATGTGACAGGACAGGCCTACCGTTGGTATGACTATGGCATTTTCATTCCAGGCGCTGACTCATCACAATATATTGCTACAAATGCAGGCTCATACAATGTTCAAATTTCAAGTATAAATGGCTGTTCTATCTTCACAAGTTCAGTGAATGTAACAAATGTGAGTGCACCTACTCCGCACATAACTGCCCACGGCCTTACTTTGCAAACGGAACCCTATGTAGCATACCAATGGTACAGGGATAGTCTTGCCATACCAATAGCCGTAAATCAAACATACCAAATAATACAAAACGGTTCATACGCCGTTTCTGTTACAGATAGTAATGGTTGCTCAGGGATGTCAGCATCATACTCAATAAATTCGTTGGGAGCAAGTAATAATGAACTACATGAGACTGATGTCAATATCTATCCTAATCCCGCATCTACAATAATATATTTTGAAGCAACTATACCATTAAATGTTTCTATAACAGATGTTTTTGGGAAAATAATATTGCAGAAAAACAATGCAAAATCAATGGATATCAACCGACTTGCAAATGCTGTATATACTGTTAGGGTATACAATGAGAATAATATATTATTAAAAACGGAGAAATTAATAAAGAATAATCCTTAACACAGCCCGAAATATTAGTTAGCTACCTGATATTGTACTATGTTTGGCATAGTATTTTTGAATGATGAGCTCCAAATTTTTGAATCATTTTTTTGCTTCCAGTAATATCCAATTTTCTTTCTTTAGCAAAATCATAGCTGTAGCTTTAATAGTACTTACTTGCAGTACAAGTAACGCGCAACTAATAGTAACTGCTCACCAGACTGCTGAAGAATTAGTAAAAAACCTGGTTGGACCAGGTGTTACGACATTAAACCCTGTTATATCCTGCCCATCATCTGCAAACGGAATCTTTACAGTAACAAAAAGCAATATCAATATTAAAGGGGGAATTATATTGTGCACCGGAAATGCCAATAGTGCAGTAGGCCCAGCATCTGTACTTGCAGATGTAAGCAATAGCTCACGAGGTGATGAAGACCTGACAAAGCTTTCCGGACAACCTACATATGATGCCTGTAAGCTGGAATTTGATTTTATACCCACAGGCGAAACTGTAAAATTCAGATATGTATTTGGGTCTGAGGAATACCCTTCATTTGCCTGCACACAGTATAATGATGTATTTGCATTTTTCATTTCCGGGCCGGGCTACAGTGCACAAAAAAATATCGCCCTGATACCGGGGACAGATATACCAGTAGCAATAAACAGCACTGCAGGTATAGTGGGCACATCAGGGGGCAACCTTAGTATTTGTGAATCGATGGGCAGAGGATCGCCTTTCAAAGAGTATTATGTAAACAATAATGATGGAACCACAATAACATATAATGGATTCACAAAAGTCTTTACAGCAGTAGCGGCAGTAAAGCCCTGTGCTACCTACCACTTAAAACTAGCGATAGCAGATGCCAAAGACCACCAATATGATTCCGGTGTGTTCATTGAAGAGGGAAGCTTGTCATCAAATTCTTTAAGTGTATCCACTCGAGATAATTTGCAGGTGCCAGTACCCTATTGCGTAAAAGGCTGCAAAAATGGAATTTTCGAATTCAAGCGTAAATACCCAACATCGTTGCCACTTACAATACACTACAACATAAAAGGTACTGCTGTGAATGGAAAGGATTATAAAAACATTCCAGACTCAATAACAATACCTGCTTATGATACTGTGGCTACAAGAACTATTATGCCCCTAATGGTGGCATCATCAGAACCTAAAACGATACAACTGTATATATATGACCCATTCAGCTGCAATATTGGAAAATATTATGCCGACAGCGCCAAGCTGGCTATTTACGATTCCCTGTTTGTTCAGGTAAACAGCCCTGATACATTAATCTGTAACGGAGCGCGTATTCATATCCTGACTACAGGTGATGAATCTCTTGCCTATAGCTGGTCTCCTTCTTCAGGGTTGAACAGTGCAGATGCTAAAAGCCCTATTACCACGCCTACAGGCAGCATAACGTATAGATTAACAGCATCACTATTATCTTCAATATGTCCACCCGTTCATGCACAGGCAAGACTAAATATGCCCGGCATGACGCTGGAATTGAAAGGAAACATGCCGTGCCCCGGTGGGACATTACAAATTCTGGCAGGAAACATTAAGGGAGCCAAATACCAATGGACAGGACCAAATGGGTTTACATCGAGCGAGCAGAATGTATCGATATCCAATATGTCTGTTCAAGATACCGGAGTTTATACACTTTCTGTGGCCATGGGGGGATGCAAAACATCTGGCAAATACCATGTTAGTACAGGGAAAGAACCTATTATATCTATACAACCTAAGCCAGTAACTATTTGCAGTGGTAGCAATGCAAATTTTTCGGTTCATGGGAGCGGAAGTAATGTGAGCTATCAATGGCAGGCAAAGGCCGGCTATGGATTCGCAAATATATCTAATTCAGAAACTTATTCGGGCACCAAAAACAATAGCCTGAATATTAATGGAACTACAATGATAATGAATGGGTATACATACAAATGTATTATTACAGGGCCATGCTCCTCGGTGTCTTCAGATGCAGCAATGCTTACAGTCAATGATGTTCCTATCATCACAGAACAATCGCCAAGCAAAACAGCATGTGCGGGAAAAAGCACAACATTTTATGTAAATGCAAAAGGCAATAATATAAAATACCAATGGCAGATAAGCAACGGAGGTGAGTTTTCAGTTATAAAGAACTCCAGCGCTTATGCGAATGTGAATACAAATACGCTGCTTATCACCAATGTTTCGGGATCGATGAACAATTACCGTTTCCGATGTCTTATTTCCGGAGATTGTATGCCATCTATGACGAGTAATCCCGATACAATAAATGTTACTATACCAACTATAATAAACAGGCACCCGGCAAACATGTCTGTCTGTGCTGGCAGCGATGCCACTTTTTCAATATCAGCCGCCGGAACTAAAATCAATTATCAATGGATGGTAAATGCAGGTTCCGGCTTCACAAATATAAAAGACGGTGGGCCATATAGCGGATCACAAACAAACACGCTTCAAATTATGTCTGTGACAAAGGAAATGAATACTTACCAGTACCAATGTATCGTTTCCGGCAACTGTGAGACATCGGTTACAAGCAATATTGGCAGACTGGCTGTAAATACAAATCCGACCATTGTGATGGTGCCCAATGACCATAGTATATGTGTAAGTGGGCATACCATATTTTCCACTGCAGGATCTGGCGGTAATTTATCTTATCAATGGTATGTTAATGCCGGAAGTGGTTTTATCCCTATTAGTAATAATGTAATATACAATGGGGCATTGAGCAATACGCTTACTGTGACCCGAGCTTTAGCATCAATGTCGGGTTACAAATACCAATGTCATATATCGGGACCATGCGGAGAGCCTATCAAGACTAGTATAGTCTCATTACGAGTGGATTCTATGCCGGTCATCACTACACAGCCAGTGAATTCATCCGTTTGCGGGGGAAACAGCACCTCATTTGCTGTGTCTGCTGTTGGCGGTTCTGATCTATCTTATCAATGGCAGTACAGCCAGGGGGCATCATATGTAAACCTTGCGGATGATGAAAACTATAGTGGCGCACTGAGCGGCAACCTCTCAGTAAAAAACATAAATACTACTATGAACGGGTATTTATATAAATGCATTATATCAAGTACATGTTCAACTCCGGTCACATCGCGGCCGGCAATGCTCACAACAAATGGCATGCCCACTATCACCAAACAACCAGTAAACACTAAATTCTGTATGGGGGGCACAGTAAATTTTTCATTATCAGCAAGTGGGAGTAACCTGAGCTACCAATGGCAAGCAGATACAGGGGCCGGATTTAACGACATACAGAACAAAGGCAATTATAATGGTGCATACACTAATTCAATTTCCATAAAAGGTGCTACATCTGCAATGAGCGGCTACAAATTCAGGTGTATGGTTTCGGGTGATTGTAAACCCGGAGCGATATCGAATACTGCTACCCTTACAGTAAATACCTGGCCATCTATAAAGGCCAAAGGCAATGTGTTGTCTGCCGGTGATTATAAATCTTATCAATGGTATTTTAATAACTCACCCATACCGGGGGCAACAAGCCCTACTTATACAGCTACAAAAAGCGGTGCATATAGTGTGTTCATAACAGATGACAACGGCTGTATAGACCTTTCATCACAATATATTGTAAACAGTACAGGTACAGATACTGCAACAACCACAAAGGAATACATTAATATTTATCCCAACCCCGCAACCTCTATAGTGCATTTTGATGCACCCATGAAAGTAAACGTGTCCATTTCGAACTCACATGGTAAAGTAGTGATGCACAAGGACAATGCTAAGGCTATGGATATTACTAAACTGCAAAATGGCGTTTATATAATACAAGTATATGATGAGAAGAAGAAACTCATTAAGACTGACAAACTATTAAAGAGCAGTTGGTAAAATTATTGTTTTGCATAGTCCGACCTTGATCTCAGGTTTAGCAAAACCCCCTAATATCCTATCTACTTCTTATGATTTTGATCATATATGAGTATGATTTTAAGCAAACAAATATTTAACAGATTGACATGCATTGATTATAGGAGCTCTATAAGCAGTATTAATAATTATTTATTTCCAACCATCACTATTTCCATATAAATTGGCTACAAAATATGTGATATGAAAAAGGTAGGCATTATTGGTTCCGGCGTAGTAGCCCAAGCGCTTGGTGATGGCTTTTTGAAATATGGTTATGAAGTGATGCTAAGTTCGAGAGATACGAGCAAACTGGGTGCATGGAAAGAAAAGGGCGGCGAATATGCACATGCAGGTAATTTCAGGGAAGCTGCAATGTTTGGTGAAATGATAGTGCTGGCGGTGAAAGGTGACGCTGCAAGCAGCGCTATAGAAGAAGCGGGACCACAGAATATGGCACGAAAGACAGTGATAGACACTACTAACCCAATAGCAAATGCGGCACCTGAAAATGGTGTGCTGCATTATTTTACAGACCTTGAAGAATCGCTGATGGAGCAATTGCAGGAACGTTTTCCGGAAATACATTTTGTAAAATGTTTTAACTCTGTTGGGAATAAATTCATGGTCAATCCTCAATTCAAAGACAAGCCGTCTATGTTCATTTGCGGGAACAATGAAGACGCTAAGAATAATGTAAAACATATACTTGAGCAGTTTGGGTGGGATGTAGAAGACATGGGTAAAGTGGAAGCTGCCAGGGCAATAGAACCATTGTGCATGCTATGGTGCATACCAGGTATGCTACGCAACCAATGGACACATGCCTTTAAACTGCTGAAAGCGTAATTTCCTTTATAAAAAACACCTTAATATTCCCCCACCATAATTTGCGGGGGAATGTTACTTTTACAATCATGGAACCAATCATAACCATAAAAAACCTGGCCAAAAGCTATGGTGACAAGAAGGTACTAATGGACATTAACCTGGATGTGTACCCGGGGCAAATAATAGGATATATAGGACCGAACGGCGCCGGCAAATCGACCACAGTGAAAGTGCTTACGGGAATCATACAGGACTATACAGGTGAGGTGATGATAGCAGGAAAAGACCTGAGGGAAAATGTGATGCAGATAAAAAGCATCATAGGCTATGTGCCAGAAATAGCTGAGCTCTATGACCTTCTCACACCACGGGAGTACCTGGATTTTATTGGTAAACTTTATCACCTGGAAGATGATGTGATAGAGGAGCGGTCAAGGAGAATGCTTGATTCATTTGGATTGTCTGCCAATATTGACCAGCGGATGGATACTTTTTCGAAAGGGATGAAACAAAAAGTATTGCTTTCATCAGGCTTGCTAAATAACCCATCTATTGTGATACTGGATGAGCCATTGTCCGGACTGGATGCCAATGCCGTGATAATGGTAAAAGAAATGCTGCAAGCGCTGAAACAGGAAGGCAAAACCATTTTTTACTGCTCGCACATGATGGATGTGGTGGAGAAAGTATCTGACAGGATAGTGCTCATCAATAGCGGGCAAATAATAGCTAACGGTACTATAAAAGAGCTGAAACAAAGTGAAACAGACTCTTTGGAACAGATCTTTTCAAGACTTACATCTTCGGGCAATAATATACAGAAGGCAGACGACCTTGTATCTGCCATTGGATTTACAGGCAGCGCCCAATAAAAGCAAATAAGATGAACAAAATATTATTATACCTGCTCATGGCGCCGTCACGTATGTGGAAAGGAATGGGTGCCGACACTGTACAGTTGAAAGCTATACTTAGTATAAAGCTAAAGATGGATGACAGGAAGCCTCTAAACTTTGGCAGGAAACAGAACCAGAAAAAGGAATATAAGAACGGCACACTGAAGAATACTTTCATTTTTCTGCTGATGGGCTTTTTTTATGCCTTCCCTATATTTTCTACCAAGGATCCTATATTTGGCATGACACTTTACCTGGGCCTCATGCTCACCTGGCTATCGCTAATGTTGGTTACGGATTTTTCAAATATACTTTTTGATACCCGGGATAAAGTAATCATCCTACCCAGGCCGGTAAATGACCGGACACTTTTGCTATCCCGCATGATGCATGTATTCATATATCTGCTGAGGATAGTGCTGCCCATGTCACTGCCCGGCTGGATAACACTTGGAATTAAATATGGATACGCCCCTGCTTTACTGGTGCCCTTCCTGCTGGTATTGCTGGCTTTGCTGGCTTTGTTTATAGTAAATACTGCATACCTTATTCTTTTAAAGTTAACAGGCCCGGAACGTTTTAAAGACGTTATCAACTATTTCCAGATAGCTATAGCAGTGGTCTTCTTTGCATCTGCCTACCTTTTGCCGCGTGCTTTTGACCCTGAGCGGCCAAACGGCCTTAGCATTACAGACTATGCATGGGTACGCTTCTTCCCTACCTATTGGATGGCAGTATGCCTGCACTATATCAATCACAGCTTTGCAATAGTGCTGGCAGGCACGGAATGGATGGGCATACTAGCGATAGCTACTCCTGTCATCTGCCTTTTTGTGATGATCAAATGGCTGGCGCCACAGTTTGCACGTAATATAGGTGCATTGGATATTACAGAAAGTGTGCCGGCAATGAAGGGGGGTAAAGTAACTACTCAACAAAGGACGCGCTATAAAAAGCTGGCCAAAATGCTGAACCAAAGTGATGCCGCCAAAGCGGGCTTTATGATAACATGGCTGCAGACCGCCAGAAGCAGGTCTTTTAAAATGCGTGTGTTCCCATCATTTGCATATGTTCCTGTTTATTTTGTATACCTGATGATGCAAAAAGGCAAGCCACTATCGGAAGCATGGACCGAACTACCTAATTCACCCGGCTATATATTGCTGCTGTATATGTGCGCATTTGTGATGATGAATGCAATGAACTACCTGTATATTTCCGAACAGTATAAAGCAGCCTGGGTGTACTATTCTGCCCCATTGCAGACACCAGGGCAATTGCTGGGCGGGGCTTTTAAAGCCTTGTGGTTGAAATACTTTCTCCCTTTCTTTACAATTCTGTCAGCCTTTACGGTATGGAAATGGGGCTGGCATACCATTATTGATATTATCCTTGCAATGGTAAATGTTACTTTATTTTCGCTATGCATGATACGGGTGGGTGCAAGGCATTTCCCTTTTTCAACAGCTGAGCGTATTAACCAGTCAGGGTATCGTGTGGTGAGGGCTTTTTTGTCGATGTTCCTGATACTGATATTGGGTGCAGGCCATTATTTCCTGGCGAAACATGATGTCATAGGCCTGAATACTGTGCTGAAAATTATTTTTCTGTTCCTCTCTTGCGGCTTTGCCTATTTGGTTTGGAGCAGCTATACAGGCACCAGCTGGGCAGCCATATATAAAGCGGATATTGAGTGAGAGTGAGGTAAATTGGTTGATTAGATGTGGAATTGAGAACCCTTAATTGGCAACTAATCAATCTGATAATTTCTATATTAGGAAGTAGTGAGGTATTTGATTGCCCACTCCACGTAAAAATCCATTATCATTATAGCAGCCACATTACGCTCCATTTATTTATTATCAGTGAACTTATTATTTTAGATACAAAAGTATATCATGGCAAAAATTACATACTTGTTAGGAGCTGGAGCAAGTGCAAATACTATCCCTGTTGTAAACAATATGCACAAAAGATTAATCGAAGTCATATCTTTCTTAGGCAATTATACCCCTTCTACAAAAATTAGCTCAGTGTATTCAGTACTAGCTGATGAACAAAAAGAAACTTTAAAACTCATTATTGACGAACTCAAATGGCTATGGAAAGAAAGCGGCAATTATTACACGATCGATACATTGGCAAAAAAATATTATTTAATAAATGACGATATTAAACTAAAAAAACTAAAGCGTGCTTTGATTTTATTTTTTTGCATCGAGCAATGTTTGAACATTAAAAGTTTTTCGGATAGCAGCAATGGTTACAATTTTTTAAAGGAACAAATAGATAAACGCTACGGTAGCTTTATTGCATCAATTTCTCGAAAGCGATATCCAATAGCAATTTCTGGTGGAGAGCAAATGAACAACAATTCTAATTTTGAATTGAACAACAATATTAAAATACTATCATGGAATTACGACATGCAATTTGAATTAGCACTCAAATTGCTAGACAAAAAAAAAATTGAGTCTATTAAAAGTCAATGTCAGATATTTCCTAATAAATACACCATTAATGAAGCTTATAACAACCCCTTAAAAAGTGAATATTTCGCTATGGTTAAACTAAACGGAGATGCAAATTGGTACCTTAACTCCAAACCCCACCTGATAGGTGACTGGACTATATTAGACGCTCTAAAAGATAGTACTGACGAAGAAGAATTGCTAAAAGATTTTATGGAAAAATTTAAAGAAAGTGATTTTGAACAAGATTTGCGTAACATTAATCTTACATCACCTTTTCTATCTTTCAATTTTGCATGGGAAAATGATGCTAATTTTAAAGAGAAATATCATGGTCATCCAATAAATCTTCAAATTGCCCAATCTATTGCTGTTGAAACCGAAATATTAGTAGTCATAGGCTACTCATTCCCAATTTTTAATCGTGAAATTGATAAGCTAATAATTAATGATATGAGAAAATTAAAAAAAATCTACATACAAGACAAAGAGCCGAATAAGATCAAATCGACGATGTTAAATGCGTTTGAGATTATTGAAGAAACTGAAATTAAAAATCAATACGATGGACAATTAACTTTATATAATAATCGTGGACCAGTTAGCTTTATGACAGAAAATAATACCAATCAATTTATTATTCCTTACGAGCTAACATAACGTCGAGAGATATTGATTAACTATCCCGACATTTAATATAGACAGTATTCTACCAATTGAGCCAGGTTGTGAATACCATTACCAAGTGGAACATTTATTCCAGAAAAAATGAATAATTAGTATTTTCACAAGGAACAGCAGATATCGCACAAGCTAAACCATGCTATTAGACATCTCTATTTTCCGGCAAGTGGTGGTACCGGGCACGGTGTTCATCTTATTTGCACTTATCCTTTACCGCAAGCAGATAAGTAGCTGGTTCAGGAAGAAGGAGTAAAATGTGGCCTGAAGGATCAGAAACTGATACCCTCATAAATATCTTTTAAGGGCAGTGACATTTGTAAAGCGCCTATCTGCAGATTGTCGCTGATGCTATTATACTCTCTCAGCTCCCAATGGCTCTGTTCATTTATATAAAAAGACTCGACAGCAACAGATTCAGAACCTATAAGAATATATTCTTTAAGCGAAGGAATATCACGATAGAGTCGGAACTTTTCGCCACGATCGTAGTTCTTAGTGGATGGAGATAATATTTCAAAAATGACAGTGGGGTTTAGTGCATTCATTTCGTCATCATTTCGTGTTTCAATATCACCGCAGAATACAGAAATATCGGGGTATGTGAACAAAGTATTCTTTGGAATATGTACTCGGAAATCGCTGCCAAATGGTCTGCAGGATTGGCCTTTCAGTCTATCAAGCAATAAATGAAGCGTGTTCATTGTTATCATATTATGCTTGAGCTTTGCTCCAGACATTGCAAATATCTCACCGCGGTAGTACTCATGCTTTTCAGTAGCAGCATCTTCCATCTCCAGGTATTCCTCTATAGTGTAACTATCTTTCCGGTAAGCGGGCTGTGGTTCTTTGACTTCCATAATGTAAAAGTAAGGAAAAAGAAAAAATGATTATTTCTCTATCTTCACGAACTTATTTTGAAATACGATGAATAAAATTGCCCGGTCAATCATAGTGATATGCCTGTTTTTTTCGGCTTGCAGGAACGGTAATGAAACCAAATCTGACAGTTCTGTTGCAGATGTTAAAGACTTCCACACATTATCAAATGCTGACAGCATTATACTAAAACACCTGGAGCTTGATATAAAAGTAGATTTTGACAGGAAACAAATAAGCGGGAATGCCACATGGCTGATAGATAATAAACATGAGTTGAAGACGCTGAAGTTGGATACTTATGATATGGAGATAGACAGTGTACTGGTAGACGGGAAATTGGCTGCTTTTAAACTGGACAGTACAGTAAAATATTTAGGCAGTGCACTTGAGATACCTATAGGGCCAGACAGCAGGTATATAACAGTATACTACAAGACAGGAAAAGATGCCATAGCCCTGCAGTGGCTGGACCCGCAGCAGACGCACGACAAAAAACATTCTTTCCTGTACACGCAATCCGAATCGATATACGCGAGGTCGTGGATACCCTGTGCTGACGGGCCAGGCATAAGGTTCACCTACAGGGCAAGAGTGGAAGTGCCCAAAGGGTTGATGGCACTAATGAGCGCGCGCAATCCACAATACGTTAACGACAGCGGCATTTACCATTTCGGTATGGAGATACCTGTGCCTGCTTACCTGATGGCATTGGCAGTTGGTGATATAAACTTCAGTAAAATAGACGACAGAACGGGAGTATATGCAGAACCGGGAATGATAGAAAAAGCAAGATATGAGTTTGAAGATGTAGGCAAGATGGTAAGCACTGCAGAAAAACTGTACGGGCCGTATCGCTGGGGCAGATATGATGTGCTGGTGCTGCCACCCGGATTCCCAATAGGCGGCATGGAAAACCCAAGGCTTACATTCTGCACACCGACGATCATAGCCGGAGACCGATCTCTGGTGAACCTTGTGGCACATGAACTGGCACATAGCTGGAGCGGCAACCTGGTGACGAATGCAACATGGAACGATTTCTGGCTAAATGAAGGTTTTACCAATTATTTTGAAAGACGTATAACAGAAGCCATGATGGGGGAAACATTTATAGAAATGAGCTGGGCCCAAAGTTATGAAGACCTGCAAATAGCAGTGAATGAACTTGGTAAAGACAATAAAGACACCTGGCTGAAACTGGACCTGAAAGGGCGTGACCCCGATGACGGACTTACGGATATAGCTTATGAGAAAGGAAGCCTTTTTTTGAAATTAATTGAGCAGACAGTAGGCAGGGAAAGAATGGACTCTTTCCTGAGAAAATATTTTGATGAGCATGCATTTAAAACCATCACTACAGAAGAATTCCTGGCGTATATGGATAAGAACCTGATAAAAGGAGATACCGCAGTGCAAAACAAAATCAATATAAAGGCATGGGTATACGGACCGGGAATTCCTCAAAATTGTCCACATATTTTTCCTCAACGTTTTGTAGTTGTAGATTCTGCAATAAAGAGTTTTATCGCAGGTAAGCCTGTAGATAAACAAACCGCATCTGCCTGGTCTACATATGAGTGGGTACACTTTTTGCGTAATATGCCAAAACCACTTAGCGCTGCACAGATGAAGCGGCTAGATGATAACTATAAATTTACCAAGACCGGGAACAGTGAAATAGCAGATGTGTGGTTTGTGATGTCTATTGCTTCTGACTATAAAGCAGCATTTGCAGCGATGGACAAATTCCTGAGCAGTGTAGGCAGGCGAAAATTCCTGGAGCCACTATATACCGAAATGATGAAAACAACAAACGGAAAAAAAATGGCTGAAGAATTGTATTTGAAATATAAAATGAATTATCATCCTTTGGCACAAGCAAGCATAGATAAAATAATATTAGGAAAGTAATTAGGATCCAAAGCAGTTCATAGCAGCGGTTATAGGAGTTTTTGTCATTAATTATTTCAAACAATTTTAAAAAATGATAATAAACAGAAAACGCTGTAAAATTCATTGAGTGGATTTGAAGCCCTATCTTCGCAACGAAGATCAAAGACTTATGGCATTAATAAAATCGATATCTGGAATACGAGGAACTATAGGAGGCAAACCAGGAAGCAGCCTCAGCCCTATTGACATAGTAAAGTTCACAACTGCCTATGGTGCATGGATAGCTACACAAGGAGATAACAGGAATATAATAATAGGGCGTGACGGGCGCATATCAGGAGAAATGGTAAGAGGCCTGGTAGTAGCAACACTACAAAATTGCGGGTTTAATGTAACAGACCTGGGACTGAGCACTACCCCAACAGTGGAGATGGCCGTGAAAATGGAAAAAGCTGCAGGCGGTATCATTCTTACAGCAAGCCATAACCCTAAAGAATGGAATGCATTGAAGCTGCTGAACAGTGAAGGAGAGTTCCTGGATGCTGCTGCAGGGCAATGGATACTGGACCATGCCGAAAAACACGAAACAGCGTATGCAGATGTAAATAAATTAGGCACAGTAAAATACAATATTGAATACATTGATAAGCATATCAATGAAATACTGACACACCCACTTGTAGATAAAAAAGCAATAAAGAGCAAAAATTTTAAAATAGTTGTAGACCCTGTAAACTCTACCGGAGCTATAGCAGTTCCGGCTTTGCTGAAAGCATTAGGCGTATCCAGCATAATAGTTATCAATGAGGAGATCAACGGGCGTTTTGCACATAACCCTGAGCCATTGCCGGAAAACCTTTCAGAATTGTGTGCGACCGTAGAAAAGCAAAATGCATCTATGGGTATAGCTGTAGACCCGGATGTGGACAGACTTTGTTTTGTGTGCGAGGATGGCAGCCTGTTTGGTGAAGAATATACACTTGTGGCCGTAGCGGACTATATATTGTCTCACAAGAAAGGCAATACGGTATCTAATTTATCATCTACGCGAGCGCTGCGCGATGTAACAGAAAAACACGGAGGGCAGTACTACCCCAGTGCTGTAGGCGAAGTGAATGTGGTGAAAAAAATGAAAGAGGTGAATGCTGTGATAGGCGGGGAAGGTAATGGTGGTATAATAGTACCGGAGCTACACTACGGACGCGATGCACTTATCGGTATTGCATTGTTCCTGACACATCTTGCAAAGTTTGGGAAAAGTGTGAAGGCATTGCGCAATACTTACCCTGACTATTTTATATCTAAGAATAAGATAGAAATGGGCGGAGATGTGAATGTGAAAGAAGTGTTTGAGAAAATAAAGAAGAAATATAAGAAGCAACCTGTAAATACAGAGGATGGCCTGCGCATAGAATTTGATAATGACTGGGTGCACCTGCGCACATCTAACACAGAGCCTATAATACGCATCTATGCAGAAAGCAGTACTGAGACCACTGCCGGCAATATAGCCAAACGCATAATGGAAGATATTAAGGAACTGATGCTAAGTAAAGTAGAGTAACAGAATTAATTTACAATATAAGGCATGGAAAAGCTACCATTGGTAATGTTTATTACCTGCGTATCTATTGAAGACTTGGTAGGGAAATTGAATATGCCTGAAACGCGCTTGTTCACGGTATCAAAATTGAGCACTGCCTGACCATAAAGCAGACTAGTGGTAGCAAACGTTACAGAATCATTAGCAGCTGGATAAATATTGCGGTATGTAGCAAGATTAAAGTCGTTGAAAGGCACCCATTGCGATGTAGCAGTATCAACTGTTATCGCTTCGAGTGAAATGCATTCCACATCGGTACCATATATATGATTGTATGCAGCAATGTAAATTTTTGATTTGTTATTGGACCAGACAGCGTATAGCACATTTGGTGATGTAGCATTGGCTTCCCAATTATTTCCATTTATGGTACATTTCAGGTAATTACTATTAGTATCTGTGAAACTTGTAGTAGTATGCTGGGTATTGGGATTTTCAGGTTTAGAGCAACTGCTAAAAATAAAGACAAGAAAGATGGGCAAAAGAAGGTTTAAGTATTTCATCAATTTATTGTTTACATAGCTATATAATATAAGACGTATAGTACCTTACCTAAAGATAAATAATTTTTTTATAAAAAATTTACCAGCCTAATAAATATGCGAATATGAGGGGCGCTACTATAGTGGCATCGCTTTCCACAATAAACTTAGGAGTATTTATATCGAGCTTGCCCCAGGTGATCTTCTCATTAGGGACAGCGCCGCTGTAAGAACCATAAGATGTAGTACTATCGCTGATCTGGCAGAAGTAGCTCCAAAAAGGAACATCGTGCCATTCGAGGTCCTGATACATCATAGGTACAACGCAAATAGGGAAATCGCCTGCTATGCCACCACCAATCTGGAAGAAACCAACTCCTTTACCTGATGAATTTTTACGATACCAATCGCTAAGCCATACCATATATTCTATACCACTTTTCATGGTAGATGGCCTGAGCTCGCCTTTAATACAATAGGATGCGAAGATGTTTCCCATAGTACTATCCTCCCATCCCGGTACGATGATAGGCAGGTTTTTCTCTGCAGCAGCTATCATCCAGCTGTGTTTAGTATCAATTTCATAATCCGACTCCATGACCTTACTAAGGAGCAACTTGTACATATATTCATGTGGAAAATAGCGCTCGCCATTTTCTTCGGCAGTCTTCCATATTTTATAAATATGACGCTGTATGCGGCGGAAGGCCTCCTCTTCCGGAATACAAGTGTCTGTCACTCTATTAAAACCATGCTCCAGTAGTTCCCATTCATCCTGTGGAGCAAGGTCGCGGTAATTGGGTACACGTTTGTAATGTGTATGTGCAACAAGGTTCATTATATCTTCTTCAAGGTTGGCACCGGTGCAGCTGATGATCTGTACTTT
>Ga0207065_1088_pt1 | contig 21983 bp, 20 predicted proteins | sample Alteio_BWMinCont_27_FD_153492 | JGI IMG/M metagenome (GOLD analysis project Ga0207065, IMG submission 153492) | Enriched cells from forest soil in Barre Woods Harvard Forest LTER site, Petersham, Massachusetts, United States -... | ecosystem: Environmental > Terrestrial > Soil > Temperate forest >...
CTCACAATTGAAGAGGTGGAGCAGCTTCTGAAAGCTCCTGACCCTGACAGTGTTTTAGGGGCAAGAGACCTGGCTATTCTCGAACTTTTGTATGCTACAGGCATGCGGGTCTCCGAGTGCTGCGGACTTAGGATTGCGGATGTAGATGAGCATTTTGTCAAGGTATGCGGCAAAGGGAAAAAGGAGCGGTTGATCCCTGTGGGAAAAAAGGCCATTCAAGCGATTGACCACTATCTCCTCCACTTTCGCGGGGAGGTTTCTTGTGAGAATGATTTTCTGTTTGTAGGCAGGCGAGGAAAGCAGATAGACCGCATTATGGTCTACAAAAGGGTGCGCTTCTATGCCAAAAAGGCGGGCATTGGAAAACAGGTGTCGCCTCATACGCTGCGCCACTCCTTTGCTACCCATCTTCTGGAGAATGGCGCCGACCTGCGCTTGATCCAGGATATGCTAGGCCATGAGGATATCGCAACCACCGACCGCTACACCCATGTCTCGCAGCAGCAGTTGCAGAGGGCTTTCAACTCCTTTCATCCACGGCCATAGAGTATTTTTCCTCTTGGGTAAACATCTCCTGTACTTGTATAGAAGAAGGATAGAGACAGCTATCTTGTTCCACGGCCATAGAGTATTTTTCCTCTTGGGTTTTCTTGAACATCTCCTGTATTTGTATAGAAGAAGGGTAGAGACAGCTATCTCGTTGTGTCATCGCATACTCCATTCCTGCCTGAATTTCTTCAGCAGATCCATACTCTGCAGAAAATGTTTCCGCTTCAAATTCGGTAGCTCGCAAGTAGGTGAGGGCACATAGGCCAGTTCCTAAAATAGAAGATGCAATGAAGGCTATCGAAGGAAGCGGAATAAAGAGGGAAAGAGAGAGAGGAAGGAGTCCTGTCAGAAGGGGGTAGAGAGGGAGTTTCAGCAGGTGGCTTTTCAGAATATGGGCAATCTCATGTTTGAAGATAAGCCGCAAAGTCGCATTCGAATGATTTTTATAGGGGGGAAATACTGCAATGTAACACTTTTTTGTCAGGAGGGCATTTCCCGATGAAAGCATGATAAGGTTTGTCTCCCAGGTCTGGGGATTGGGTTTTATTTCTACGAATTCGATGCTCTGGTTATTTTTGAGTTTTAGGTCTTCTAAGGCTTCCTCAAAACATTGCTGTAGCCGTAGTGAATGATCTGTTTGCTCTTGGATAGGCCTTGCGAGGAGATCCTGTATGCGTCCGCGGTTCAAACGGTCATAGGCATACATGCTTAGGCAGGTCAGGGCGCTAGCAAATCCTCCTAGTAAAACACTCATAATTCACCATGAATTTTTATTAATTATAATATAAAAATGCTTATAAAGTTAAGATTAAAAAATCAAAATTATAGTTATCTGGTTGCAATGTCAGGATGTTGTTCTTTTTTTTAATAAAAAAACTATTGATAGTCATAGTATCAAATTCCTTTACCCTAGGCAAAGGAATGTGTAGTATAGTGATCTTTTTCAAGGCTATTTATGAGTAGAAAAATTGCCGCTATCATTACTGCTGTGACAGGAGATCGAATTGTCATCGGTGAAGCTGAGCTCAATCATGCAAAAGAAGAGCACTTAAAAGAGATAAAACTGTGAAAAAAGGAAAAGTGTTTTTTCATCCTATTGAAGATTCTGGGCCTTTGACCATCTCTTGGAGTTCAGTTCCCAAGGGAGATGCTGTAGAGGCAAAAAAAGGAGCTGGTGTTGGTTTTTTTTCGGAAAAAGGAGATCTGCTCTGTAAAACATCCTGCTTATCAAAAAGACGGCCTAAGCGAAAGCAACCTATCTAGACAATTTCCAGCGGTTCAATAGGGAAGGTACTCGAAACCAGTGTGCTGGTTGAAGGAGATTTGTTGCGTGCCGATCAGGCACCTTCCGGAATAAAAAGCTTGGGCTAAAGAGGCTAGCGCGCAGAGGGAAAAAATGGGGGAAGCCAGTGACGATAGTGCGATCCATGCGATTGTCTGGATGAGGGCGCCAAAAAAATGATACTTGTTGATCGGATAGATGTTGCGGTCATAAGCAGCAATCTCATCAGGATTCCGGGGCTTGGGTATCTGGTTCAACTGCAGGTTCCGGATAAGAGGGGCAAGAAGAGGGACAAGCACAATGAGAGAGGCTGGTTTGTTTAAACCATACTCGATATTGATTATATTATTATGAATGTTTGTTATTGTATTCATGCTTTTAGTATAAAGAATTTTTACTAAATGACAAGATTAAATATTTTTTTGCTTTTTTAAGGAGAGGAGGGGGGAGAGGGAGAGGAGGGCCATCAGCATCATAAAAAAGGTTGGCCCCATCAGGTTGCCCGTCTTTGTTGACAGGGAGAGGGCAATAGCTGGTGTAGAGCCCCCAAACAGGAGATTGCAGAAGTTATACCCCATCCCCACGCAGGAGTAGCGGACGCGGATGGGGAAGAGCTCGCAGAGGACCAGGGGGAGGAGGGCATATTGGGCTGTCAGCAGCAGGTTCATGGTCAGCTGGAGAATGACAAAGAGGGTAAATGAGTAGTGGATTACCCAGGTGTAGAGCGGATAGGCGAGGAGGAAGATTGCAACTCCGCTGCCAAGCAGAAGGGATTTTTTATGGCTCCTATCTGCCAGATGCCCAAAAAGGGGAAGAAAGAGGGTAGAGAGCAGCAAGAGGCCCGCATTGAGTAAAAGTTGCTCATTGAGGCTTGTACCCAGAATCTCCGAGAAGTAGAGAGGAAAGAAGATAAAAAGGACATACCAGCCCCCTAGAGGAAGGGCCGAGAGAAGGAAGGCTTTGAAGATCGGCAGCTTGTACTCCTTTAAAGACTCTAGGATAGGCCGCGGGGAGAGCTTTCCCTCGGTCTTTATGGTTTCAAAGAGGGGCGTTTCTATTAGCTTGTGGCGCAGATACCAGCCGGTAAAACCTGTGAGGCTTCCGAATATGAAGGAGACCCGCCAGCCCCAGCTCATAAACGCTTCAGGCGATAGGAATTTTTCCAGGAGCAGAAACTCCACAATGCTCAAAGTCAATCCTACCTGCGATCCAAAAAAAGTGAAGCTCCCCAGAAGGCCGCGCCGGTGCTTCGGAGAGATCTCAAAAAAGTAGCACATCGTCCCTGCAAACTCTCCTCCCACAGGAAAACTCTGCAACAGGCGCATCAGGGCAATGAGGATCGGCGCTGCAAGGCCGATCTGCGCATAGGTGGGAATAAAGCCGATGATAAAAGTAGGCAGCGTCAAAAAGAGGATAGATAGGAGAAGCGCTACCTTCCTCCCTAACCTGTCGCCGATATGGCTGAAAAAAAGCGTGCCGAGTGGCCTGGAGAGGAAGCCCAGGGCAAAAATGAATAGCGTATTGATAATGGAAGCTGATCCCATTTCCGGAGGAAAAAAGAGTTTGGCAAAAAGGGGGGTAAAGGAGAGATAGAGGGCAAATTCATACCAGGCAAGCGTATTTGCCGTGATCGTTGTGGCGACAATATGATGCAGTTTAGGTTGTGCTAACAACTGGTTCCTATCGGTTAAAGCAGACGGACCTGGCCGCTTTCAAGCTCGTAATAGCCCCCTACAATCTTGAGTTTTTTCTGCTTGATAAGAGCCTGTAAAATGGGATTTTCTTCCAGCCGCTTCTTGTTCAGCCGCACATTTGCCTTAACAGCATTCATAAAAGGGTCCCCTGGAAGGTTTTTCGCCGCATCTACCGCTTCCTGAATCAGGGGTGCAATATTCTCCAGATCAGCATTTGCAGTTCCTTGCAAGACAGCCTTCACCGCACCGCACCCCTGATGGCCTAGGACGAAGATCAGGGGCGTGCGCAGTTTGTCTGCCGAATACTCGATGCTGTCCATCTCGATAGGGCCTGCGACATTCCCAGCTACCCTGACCACAAAAAGATCCCCCAAACTCTGGTCAAAGATGATTTCAGGAGGAACCCTGGAATCAGAGCAGCCGATAATGATCGCAAAGGGATTTTGCCCAGACGCAAGTTCCCTCCTCCTCTCATCCAATGGCTCTGTGTTCTGCGGCGTATCACTCACATAGCGCAGATTCCCCTCCATCAGTTTTTGCAGAGAGGAATCAGAGGAGGGGAGTTTTTTTGTCTCAGCAGCTACACATGTAGAGAGGGAGAGCAGAGAAAGGAGTAAAAAATGCATGGTATTTCCTTCTTCTTAATGACGGTGTTTTGCCCAGAATAGCTTGGTTCTTTCCTGGAGGCGCTCGAAGTAGTAGTAGATCACAGGGGTGAGGAAGAGGGTGAGCGCTTGCGAGAAGATCAGCCCGCCTACGATCACAAGCCCAAGAGGGATGCGGCTTTTTGCACTGGATCCCCCAATGCCAAGAGCGATAGGCACTGCTCCCATCAAGGCCGCAAGCGTCGTCATCATGATCGGACGGAAGCGGATCAGGCAAGCCTGCACAATCGCATCATAGGCGCTCTTCTTCTCTTTCAGGATCGCATCGTTTGCAAAGTCGACCATCATGATCCCGTTTTTCATCACAATCCCGATCAGCATGATCAGCCCAATGAAGGAGTAGAGCGAGAGCGTCTCATGAAAAAGATAGAGAGTTAGAAGGCCGCCCATAGCAGCAGGTGGCAGTGCGCTCATCACTGTCAGCGGATGGATGAAACTCTCATAAAGCACCCCTAGAATGACATAGATCAAAAAGATCGTGATCAGAAAGAGGAAGTTCAAATCCGCAAATGACTTCTTAAAAACATCAGCTGTTCCCCGCAGCACGCCCGAGACAGAACGCGGAAGAAGCCCCTCCGCACTCGTGTTCAGCTCCTGCACAGCCGCACCAAGAGAAGTTCCCTCAGTCAAGTTGAAGGAGATCGTCGCAGCAGATAGGCCATTCAAATGGTTGACCGTAAGGGGCCCCACACCCTCTTTGACCTCTACAATCTCCTTCAGCGGAACCAGATCATTATTTGTATTCCTTATGTAAAGGGAGTGAAGAACCGTCGGATCTTTGTAAAAGCTAGGCAGCGTCTCCACAATCACATCATACTGGTCGATCGCAGCATTGATCGTAGATACCTTCCCCCCTGAATAGGCATAGTCGAAAAAGCTTTCAATCTGCTGCGCGCTCACGTGCAAGTCAGAGGCCCTGTCGCGGTTGATCTTGATCTGCAACTGGGGCTGGCTGATCTCGAGGTCGCTTGAAACCTGAGTGAAGAGAGGAGAGCTTTTTAGTTTGTTCATCAGAAGGGGGATGGCCATATACAGGGGATCTGGCTCAAGGGCTGTCAACGTATACTGGTAGAGGGCTTTTGAACTGTAGCCTATCTGCAGGTTGATGATAGGCAGCGAAGACATATAGGTGTTGATCCCCACAACATTCCATGCCACAGGCATCATGCCATCGATCACCTCTTGGATAGGCTTCCTATCGCTGTAAGGTTTTAACCGGACGAAGAAGAGCCCCTGGTTGTCAGTAGAGTAGCCGCTAAAAGAGGTTGCCGATACCAGAGATTCCACGTTGGGATTCTTGCGGACGATCTCAGCTATCTTGTCCTGGTAGCGCTCCATCTGGAAGGGAGAGGTCCCATCTTTGCTCTGTGTATAGCCCTGGATGAACCCTTGATCGTCATTAGGCAGGAAATCTTTCGGCAGATAGAGAAAAAAGAAGAGCGAAAAGGCAACGCTTGCAAAACCTAGGAGCAGGATGGTCTTCTTGTGCGCCAGGCTCCAGAGCAGCCCCTTTTTATACACAGAGAGCATCCGATCATTGCAAGAGTCTGCAACCCGCTCCATGAACTTCTTTTTTTTATTTGCAGAATAGGCAGGGATGAAACGGCTGGAGAGGAGCGGCGTCAAAGTCAGAGAGATAAAACCGGAAAAGAGGACGGCTGCAAAGATCGTTACGGCAAACTCCCTGAATAGGCGCCCGATAACGCCGCCCAGAAAGAGCATGGGGATAAAGACCGAAGCCAGGCTGAGTGTCATTGAGAGGATTGTAAAGCTGATCTCTTGAGACCCTTTCAGGCTTGCTTCCAAAGGCTTTTCTCCCATTTGCACATGGCGCACATTGTTCTCCAGGACAACAATAGCATCGTCCACGAGAAAACCGATGGAGAGGGTGATTGCAAGAAGCGAGAGCACATCGAGGCTATAATTGAGAAGGTACATGATCGCAAAAGTCCCGATGATCGACATCGGGATCGCAAGGGCGGGAATGACCGTATTCAGGGCTTTTCCCAAGGCGAGATAGATAATGAGCACGACCAGGATAAAGGCAATCAGCAGGGTGAATTTGACATCAGCTACCGATTCGTTGATGACCTCCGCTTTGCGAAAGACGGTATGGTATTGCAGAGAGGGGGGAAGTTCCTCCTTGATACGCGGCAGAATTTTATCGATATTTTCCGTTACTTTTATCGTGTTGGCTCCAGGCTGCGTGAGGATAGCTAGCACCACAGCCTTGTCCGTTGTTTTTTCCGTAAAGTACTTCAGGGAGTATTTGTCATATTCCAAGCTATCCAGGGCCTTTCCCAAGTCACGGATGCGCACTAAAGAGCCATCTTGGGCGCGTACCACCAGGGCATTGTACCCCTCTGCCTGCATCAACTGTCCATCTACATCGATGGTGAACTCTCCCTTGGCTCCATAGAGCGTTCCGACAGGGAGGTCGACATTGCCCTGCTGCACTGCATTTACGACCTCATCGATGCCGATCTCCCAGGCAGCTAGTTTTTCGGGGTCGACCTGCACTCTTGCTGCATAGGGTTCCCCATAAGTGAGTACTCGCGATACTCCCTCCACCATGTTCAGCCTCTTGCCGATATAGGTGCTGCCATAATCATAGAGCTGCCCTAAATCCATGCTCGGCGAAGTGATCGCCAGGTAGATAATCGGTGTCTGGGAGGGGTTGAGCTTCTCAAAGGTTGGGTTATAGGGAAGGTCAGAGGGGAGGTTGGGCTGGGCACGGTTGATCGCCGCCTGCACGTCCAGGGAGGCGCCATCCATCGAACGTTCGAGAGCAAATTGCAGGATGATATTCGTAGTTCCTGTCATGCTCTGGGAGACGATCGCCTCCAGCCCTTCAATGGTCATGAACTCCTGTTCCAGAGGGACTGCGATCGTATTGGCCATGGTCTGTGGATTTGAGCCAGGATTGGATACATTGACTTGGATCGTCGGGAAATCCACATTGGGCAGGTCGCTTACAGGAAGGCTGCGGTAGCTGATGATGCCAAAAAAAAGGATGCTGATCATGACGAGGGTAGTCATGACCGGTCTCTGGATAAATGGCGCCGATAGGTTCACGGGCTTTTCTCATTGCTGTTTTTAATGCTGACGGTAACTCCTGGATAGAGGTTTACAAGCCCGTCTGTCGCAATTGTCTCGCCGCCTTGAAGCCCATCCAGGACAATGACATTTTCATCCTCCCTCTGCCCCAGTTTTACCGCGCGCATCTCTATGGTGCGATCCTCTTTCACGATGAAGACGTAGGTGCCGGTCGTAGTGATGCTGACAGCCTGGTAGGGGATGATGACACTTTTGGGGCGCGTGGTCAGAATCAGGCGGGTGCGGACGAACTGCCCTGGCCAGAGTTCTTCCTGCTTGTTGGGAAATGTAGAGCGCAGCTTGACCATACCTGTATTTTGATCCACCATATTGTCGACCATTTCCAGCTCTCCCTGGAAGTAGTTCTTAGCGAGGTCATTGAAGGAGGCCCTGGTCTGCAAAAGACTTTGCTGGCAGTATTCTTTGACTTGATGCAGCGCATTTTCAGGGATGGAAAAAGTGACATAGATCGGGCTGATCTGGCTTACCACCACCAGGGTTTGCGACTCATCATCTTTCACCCAGTTGCCCTCTTGGATCTGGAGGATGCCGCTCCTGCCGTCTATCGGAGAGTAGATCCAGCAGTAGTCGAGATTAATTGCGGCAAGATCGATATCAGCCTGGTTTTGCTTGATGACTGCGTTCAGTTGATCCACATTGCTTTTTAGCTGGTCATAGTCAAGCTGTGAGAAATACTCATCTTTGGTGAGGCTCGTGTAGCGTGTTACCTTTTCTTGGGCGATCTCTGCAGTCGCGATATTTTGCAGGAGGGTTGCTTTGGCTTTATCCAAATTTGCCTGGAAGATGCGCGGGTCGATCGCAAAGAGTAGATCTCCTTTTTTTACGAAATCGCCCTCCTTGAAATAAACGCCTACGATCTGCCCCTTTACGCGAGAGTTGATGTTTACGGTGGCCATTGGCTCGACATGTCCGATGGTATCCAGGAAAAGCGGGACATCTTTGACTTCGACAGTAGCTGCATGGATGGGAGAGGGGGGAGGAGGGGGCACTGTTTTTTCTTTTGCGCAGGAGGCAAGCAGGAGAATAATAAGGAGCAATGGGAATTTCATAACAAAAGTTCTCAGAGTACAATCTTCATTTTTTAATGGATTGACTCCTTTATACACAAGAAAACTCAAAAATCGCCCTGCGGATCAGAGCGATCTTGAGAATGGTATATTAAGACTTTTTCTTCTCATCTAGAAGACTAGGACTCTTCTCATCTAGAAGAGTAAGACTATTGATATGATCGCTTAAGTTCTGCAATACTTCTTCCGAAGGCTCTGGTAGAGGCTCCATCTTATTTGCAGCAGGATGCTTTTTTATATAAGTCATCGAAATCTCGTTTATAGAAAGCGAGTACAAGTTTTCAATAAGCTTAATTCGAAATCCTTGAGGAGAGCCCCAATCATACCCCACTACCCTGGTAAACGGGTCTGTTGTTGGCATAAGAGAGATGTTCTTTGTATTCTTACCAGGATCTCTTCCTTCCATGCAAAGATTATCAGATGAGGGGAAGACCTTTCGCGCAGTGCGCAAAGTGCATTCCGGTGTTTTGTTATATTCATGTATCAAAAGAAGAGCTATCTCTTCTTCTGTCATCCCTGTTGAGGGAATACCGTGTCCTATGTATTTTTGTTTGCCCGAGGTGTCATTACAACAGATTACATTGAAATTTGCGTCCATTCCCTGCGGATGTTTCTTAGAATAATCTCTGACCCCGTTGAATGAGACTATATGCCCTACTTTTACAGGGCGATTTCCCACCGACCCTGCTTCGTATTTTCTAGCAGACGGTGTAAAGTCGGTCAAGTAGTTCATAGGCTGGCTTGCATCCCTATCCTCATATTCGATAACGACTCCTGTTTCTGCAAATAGACGGTCGAATTTTTTATCTCCAAGGAGCTTACGCACTCCGTCATAGCGAGCAGCCTGGCAGGCACTTCCACAATCTAAGATGCTTAAGCCCTTTGTTGCTGCTTTGACCGCTTCAGAAGGGAGCACATCTTTTTTAGATATAAAAGCAAAAGCTCTATAGTTAGTTCCTGCAGTGAGACGATTAAAGTATTTCGGATTCATATATCCTAGCCCAAAGACTCCAGATTGGTAAAAAGTTTGGACTGTGTGTTTGTGTGTCTTCTCAAAAGCATGTATAAACTCTCGAGGATACCAAATTCCCTGGCTAGGATCGTGGTTTTTTTGTGCAGCTTCACTTCCCCTTGCCATTTCTTCCATGGATTCTACTACATGGTGGCGAAGCTTTTCTCCTATCTGTGTTGCAGTAGGAATAGATGAAGATGACATAATAAAACCTCTTTTTATAAAGAAAAATTTTATCATTTAATTGATTTTTAATCAAACATTAAATTTTTTTATATAAAACTATTCTTTTTATTTCTCTGTGTGTTCTGAAGTAGTTAAAAAACTCTCATAAACAGTTGGTGCGTTTTCCGTAGCACTGTTCAGGCACAGGACAGAGAGAGCCGGTAGAATAGGCAAGCGAGGCAAGAGAAGAAAACCAGTCTTTTTTAGAGTTGGCCAGCTTGGATCTGGCATCTGCAAGCGAGGTCTGTGCATTCAGGACATCCAATATGGTTCCCGTGCCTGCTTTGTAGTTGGCAAGCGCGATGGCATATTGCAGGGCTGCTGTCTCCACATACTCTTCTGAGTATTTGAGCGTTTCTGAGGAGCTTTTTACATTTTGATGGGAGGTAGCCACCTCTTTGATGATCGACAGCTCTTTGTCCAAAAGCATTGCAGTCGATTTCTCCAGGTTGGCTTTTGCTCCTCTGACTCCATTTTTATAGTAGAATCCTTTGAAGAGAGGAAAGGTCATCGTAAATTGCATGGTGAAATGGTAGTCCTCCTTCAACCCCCCGCTCCACCAGTTTTTTCCAAAATCAAACTCGCCCTGAATGAGGGGAAGAGAGACTGCTTTAGCCTGGTCTACAAGCGCTTTTTTGGAGCAGACATCTGCTTGTGCTGCCATGAGATCCTGCCTGCACTGCTGCGCCTTTTGGATGAGCTCGTCCACTCCATCCAATACGATATCTGCGCATACTTTTTCAGGGAGGTTTTGGACAGTAAAATAGAGGTTGGCAGGGAGCCCTACATCTTTGGCGAGGGTTGCAAAGGAGTTTTCCACAGAGCGCTCCTGGGAGATAAAATTGATTTTTGCTTGCAAATAGCTGCTTTTTGCTTGCGCGACATCGCCTAGGCTTGCTACCCCCCAGTGGAGCTTCTGTTCCGCTGCTTCCAGCGTCGTTTTCGAATTTTCGAGATCCTCCGCTAAAGCAATCTGGAGCTGTTTTTGGTAGGTGTAATCATAGTAGTCATCCATGACCATTTGAATCACAGTCTGGATCTCCTGGTTGTGCGTCCAGTCGGCATAGAAGAGGGCTTGCCGGGCACTTTCGCTGGATGATCGTCTCTGCCCAAAGTCAAAAATGGTATAGGTCAAGGTGAGCTCTGGCGTAACAGTAGTGAGGTAGTAGGGAAAGACGTCGATGATATCAAAAAAGCTCTGCCGCACCCGCGAATAGGTAGTTGTTGCGTTCAGCTCCGGATAGTAGGCGCTTAAAGATTGCCCATATTGGGCAGCTGATGACCTTGCTTCGGACCAGGTCATTTTAGTGCCTGGGCTATTTTGCAAACCGATATCGATCAACTCGGCGAGACTCAATGCAGTTCCATTTTCTGTAAATGAGGGAGGCAGAAGCGTTTCGCAATATTTGGAAGATAGGAGGATATTTTTTTTGAGCGGAGTCCAGACAGCAGAGGGCTGCGAAGGAGCATAAGCCATAGGGTTGATAGCAGCTCGCTCGCGTGAGCAGCTGCATGCGATAAAGATGCCGATACAAAAAATAGGGCCAAGTATGCGTTTAATCATTACCTATCTACAGTCTCTATATGCTGTATTTAGGAAGATTAGCTATTGGCGTCAAGTTTTTTATGCAAGAGGGCATTTACGAGCGTGGGATCTGCTTTGCCGCGCGTCAGCTTCATCACCTGGCCCACCAGAAAGGCAAAAGCTTTGGTGCGCCCCGCTTTGAAATCAGCGATGGATTCAGGATTCTCTTTCAGAACCTGTTCGACAAGAGGTTCGATAGAATGCGCGTCGCCCATTGGCTGGTAGTCGGGATTTTCTTTGACAATTTTGGCAGGGTCTTTGCCTGGCATTTTCACCATATCATCAGCTACGCTTTTGGCAATCCTTCCTGTGATCGTCCCCTTTTCAATCATCTCGACAAGGAGGGCGATATGAGCAGGCGGTATGCCGAAAGAGAGCAAGGTATGGCCGCTCTCTTTTAATCTTCCTGTAAATTCCACTGTGATCCAGTTGCAAAGCGCACGTGGATGCGGGCAGCTGTGCAAACACTCCTCAAAGTAGTCAGCGAGCGCTTTTTCTAAAGTGAGAAGCGAGGCTGAATATTCAGAAAGGCCAAACTCTTTTACATAGCGGTTAAAGCGATGGTGGGGAAGTTCAGGCAGCTTCTCTTTTATTTTTTCGATGTAGGCTTCGGTGATCAGGATAGGAACTAGATCAGGTTCGGGAAAGTAGCGGTAATCCTCCGCTTTTTCCTTTTTGCGCATAAGAACGGTGCGTTTTTTTTCCGGATCCCAGCGGTAGGTTCCAGATTCTATGACCTTGCCAGGAGATGCGTGAGGCTGCATCGTGTAGAGTTCGATCTGACGGTTGACCTCTGATTCAATCGCAAGTTCGAGAAAGGCAAAAGAGTTCATGTTTTTGATTTCTATTTTATTGCGCAACTCCTTTTCGCCCTTGGGACGGACAGAGATATTGGCATCGAAACGGAGAGAGCCCTCTTCCATATTGCAGTCGGAAGCGTCTAGGTATTGGAAGATGGCTTTCACAGCTCGTGCGTAGCTGGAAGCTTCGCGCGGCGTGTGCATGCAGGGTTTGGAGACGATCTCGATGAGTGGAACACCTGCGCGGTTGTAATCGACGCCAGCAAAATGGGAGAAGTGTTTCAGCATACCGGCATCATCTTCGAGGTGGGCGTGGGAGAGGGGAAATGTCCTTGCAACGCCATCTACTTCAGCGATGATCTCTCCGCCGACTATGATCGGGTTTTCAAACTGGGTGATCTGAAAATTGCGGGGGCTGTCGGGGTAGAAGTAGGATTTGCGGTCAAAGGTGCTGTATTTTGCAATTTTAGACCCTACGGCAAGGCCGAACTGCACTGCTTTGCGGATCGCCTCTTCATTTAAAACGGGAAGGGCGCCAGGCTGTCCGGTGCACACTTCAGTGATATTGACATTAGGCTCATCGCCAAAACGGTTGGGAGCAGAGCTGAAGAGCTTGCTCCTGGTATTGAGCTGGACATGGATTTCAAGCCCGATTACAGCTTCCCAATGTTCATGTTTCATCTTAGCTCTCCTCGTCAAAGGCCTGGGGGATTCGCTGGGAGTAGCCTGCCGCTTTTTCAAAGGCGTGGGCGTAGCGGATCACGTTGACATCGTGGAGCTGCGGTCCTATGATTTGCAGGCTGAGAGGTTTGGGGCCATCAAAACCGGAAGGGATGCTGATGGCGGGAAGCCCTGCCAGATTGGCGGGAATGGTGAATATATCCTGGAGATACATCTCCAAAGGATCTTGGATCGAGTTGAGTTTAAAGGCGGGAAAAGGGCAGGTGGGCATGGCGACAAGATCGCAGGTCTCAAAGACGTTTTCAAAAGCCTCGATCATGAGGGTCCGTACTTTTTGCGCTTTTTTATAGTAGTCATCTTTGTATCCCGAAGAGAGGACATAGGTGCCTAGCATGATCCTCTTTTTTACCTCGGTGCCAAAACCATCTTCGCGGGAGAAATCATAGATCTCTTCCAGTGTTTTTGCCTTTTTGGATCTCACGCCATAGCGGATTCCATCAAAACGGGCCAGGTTGGTCGAGGCTTCAGCTGTGGCTAAAATGTAGTAGACAGCAATGGAGTATTTCAAGATGTCCAGATTGCAGCTTACGATTTCAGCGCCCAAACTTTTTAGGATCTCAACCGATTGGGAAAAGTTTTTAGAGGCTACGGGATTGAGAGTCTCCAGAAATTGCCAGGGAATGCCGATTTTTATCCCTTTGAAAGAGGTGGCGAGGTTGTCTAAGAAGCTTTCGGGGGGAAGGTCCAGGCTGGTCGAATCTCTGTTGCAATGACGTCCCATGACTTCCATCATCAGAGCGCAATCGGCGGTGGTGGTAGCAAGAGGGCCGATCTGATCGAGGGAGGAGCCATAGGCGATGAGTCCATAACGGGAGACTCTGCCATAGGTAGGCTTAAAGCCGACAATGCCACAAAAAGCGGCAGGCTGCCGGATGGAACCTCCTGTATCGGTTCCTAAAGCAATAGGCAGGAGGCGCGCCGCTACTGCTGAGGCTGAACCTCCGGAAGAGCCGCCAGGCGAACATTCTAGATCCCAGGGGTTATGAGCGGGAAAGTAGGCAGATGTCTCATTGGAGGAGCCCATGGCGAACTCGTCGAGGTTCATCTTTCCGAGGAAGAGGGCATCCTCCTCTTCTAGAAGACGGACGGCGGTGCTGGAAAAGGGGGCCGTATAATTTTTTAGAAATTTGGAGGCGCATGTGGTGATCTCGCCTTTGAGATGGATATTGTCTTTGATCCCAATGGGGATGCCGGCAAGCCTTCCGAGCGGTTTTTTTGCGGCTCTCCGCTTGTCCAATTCACGCGCCTTTTCGAGAGGTTTTTCGGAAAAGACCTTGAGAAAAGCGCCGAGTTTAGGGTCATAGGCATGTATTCGCTTGATGTAGTGGTGGACGATCTCTTCTGCGGAGAGATCTCCTTTGAGGAAATGGTCGCGGAGCTGGAGGGCGGTGAAATGGAAGATTTTTTTCATAAGCCGTCAGGGAGATTCTTTGAGGATGGAGGGTACGCGGATCATTCCCCCGATCTGGTCGGGAGCATTGGCTAAAAAGACTTCGCGGGAAAGGCATTCTTTGACTTCATCAGGGCGCGTTATGTTCTTTAACATCATTTGGAGGACATGGTTGCAGGGGAGAACTCCTTCTGTGTCAACCTCATTCAACTGTTCGATGTAGTCTAGAATGCGCTTGATGCTATGCAGCAGATCCTGCTGTTCAGCAGGGGTGCATTCGATGCGGCAGAGCTTTTTGAGATTTTCCAGCGTGTCTTGGTCTAGATTGGTCATAAAGGACGCAAAATCTTAGGTTAATAGCTGCAAATGCTAGCAGTGTTAAAGGGATAAGTCAACTTGATTTTTTGGGTCTAGTTCGTATATGGAGAGAGAGAGTTCGGCCGCTCTGATCTCGTCCGCTATCTCTTTATTCCTTTCCTCGGAAAAAGACAGGGTTGCTTGTGTTATGTAGTTGACAGCCTTTGTATAATCATCCTGCCTTTGCCGAGCATCTCCCAATTGTAGTTGATAGGCAAAATGCGCTTTCAATAGACTATAGTGGCCGATAGTATATAGGAGTTCACCACTAAGAATTGCGCTGGTAGTCTCGTCTGGTGCGTTTAGGTTACGGCCGACTTCATCAATTAGATTACGGCCGATCTCATCAATAATTTGAGGAATCTCTATTGAAAATATTCCTACAAGATTTTTGCAAACATTCTGGAATGCGAGAAGAGATATTCGGAAATCTTGCTGGTTTTTTTGCGCTTGAAATCGGGAAAAATAGTTTTTGGAGATAAAAATAAGGCTGATGTTGGCAGAGAACCAGTCCATGGATAATCGCAATGAAAGAGAAGGTGTGCTGATCATTTTACAAAAATTTAGGAGCGGTCCTTCTAGTTGAGGATTGCTTATTGTAAAAGAAATCTGCTTAATTCCATCGAGGGATTCCCTAGCATACGCAACAAGAAGTTTATTTTTGAGGGACTCTTCTTTACAGATTGCGATTGCGTTCTGTAAATAAAAAATAATCTCAGAGCTGTACTTCAAGTTGTTAGGGGCATATGTTTTTTGAAGATTTTTTACTACTCTGCTTCTTTCTAGCAAAGCTGCTGCCCTAGTATCATCAGATAAAGACAGATCAGAGGCTTGTTCCCCTAATGCCAGATCCAATAATGACAGCTCTTCTTCAGAAAATGTTGTTTTGGAAAAAGGATTGTCTGGGGAATGTATGAGACACTGTGTCATTAATTTAACAGAGCTATTGTCAAGATTCTTGTTGGTGAGGTCTTGTGCGACAAAATCCAGTAGTTCATTCATCTTTCCCAGCCAGGAAAAAAGCAATGCGTTGTTCATTGGAGGAGGCGGCAGGGTAGCGGATGTCGCTTGAAAAAGGAATACTGGTAAAGAGGAGGAGGGTGGAGATTCCTCATACTTTTGCTTCTGGGTTAGGGGGAGCTGATCCTCTGAGGGAGGGGTTTTTCTTTTTTTAGAAGTTGTTTCCGGAAGCTTCTGCAGTAGTGAAAAATTAACGGAAGTTACACCAGACATGAAATTCCCCTTTTTTAGATGGGAAATTGTATAGGAAGGCGGCCTAACTCTTCAATTAAAACCATATGTATACTGAACGTAATTCAAAAATTGATTGTTTTTGCATACAAAACGGTTGAAAATTACTGGTTTAAAAAAATAATGACAAAATAATAAATATTTTATATCATTAGGAATATAGAGAACTATTTGGGGGTTTCTCATGCGCGTCATTAAATGTATTGCTTTGCTTCTGATCATCATAGGAGCAATAAATTGGGGATTGTGGGGTTTTTTCCAGTATGATCTTATCGCCGATATTTTCGGAGGACCTTCCTCTGGAGTTGCAAGGCTTATTTATGCATTAGTAGGGCTTGCCGGCCTTTATGGAATCAGCTTTTTCTGCTGCAAATCTACATGCAGCAAGTGCCAGTGCACAGGCTGCCGACCCCATAATGAGCAAAAATAGGTCTTTCTACTGATATGCGTATATTGGTCAGCGGCGCTTCTGGCTTTATCGGCAAAGAGTTGGTGAAGTTTTTAGAGGAGGAGGGCCATACCGTTGTGCGCATTGTCAGGGATAGCTCCCTGAGAGAAAAAAACTCTCTCTATCTGAATTTCCGCAGCTTGCCTGCCGATATTGCTCCCTTTGAAGGTTTTTCCGCTCTCATTCATCTGGCAGGCGAGCCTATCGGCAAGGGACGCTGGACAAAAAAGAAAAAGAGAAAAATCCTAGCCAGCCGCACAGGGACTACCATTTTTCTTACCAGGCTGTTTGCTCAGCTTGCCCATCCACCCAAGCTGTTTTGCACTGCTTCTGCCCTTGGATACTATGGCAACTGCGGCGATCAAAGCGTAACAGAAGAGAGCAGCCAAGGCAGTGGCTTCCTCGCTTCGGTATGCGGGGAGTGGGAGGAGAGCGCAAAAATGGCAAGCGAAAGGGGCGTGCGTCTGGTCTCGATGCGTTTTGGGATGGTTTTGGGCAAAGAGGGGGGTACTTTGGCCCGCTTGACCCCTATTTTCCGTTTGGGCTTGGGAGGGAAGTTGGGATCGGGAGAGCAGTATGTGAGCTGGATACATATCCGCGATCTTACGCGCGCTATCCATTTTCTGTTGCACACCCAAGAGATAGATGGACCTGTGAATGTGTGCACGCCTTATCCTTTAAAGCAGAAGGAGTTTGCCAGGTCTCTTGCGAAATCTTTGCACAGACCCTCTTTTTTTCACCTTCCAGCCCCCCTCTTAGAGCTTTTTTTAGGGGAGATGGCAAAGGAGATGCTCCTGTCTAGCACCCGTGCTCTTCCCCAAACGCTTCTGCGAAATGGCTTTTCCTTTCTTTTTCCTACTCTTGAAATCGCGCTTGCAGACATTTTTAAGAAAAGGTAAAGTGTAACTCCTCAAAGTTTTAAGGAGTACATCCATGAGAAAAATCTTTCTATCTCTTTTAGTCCTTCCCTCCCTGCTTCTTGCAGCTCCCGGGCGTGTCATGCTTGCTCCAGGCGAATCTGAGCCAGGCAGCGAGGGGCTAACCGAAATTGTTTCTGGCCCCCATCGCATTATGGTAGCTCCCAGCCAAGAGGAGTTGTGTAGCAAAGAGCTAGCTGCACTTTCTGCAAACCCCAAAAAGATCATCAGAGCTCCTGGCGAACAGGAGTGCTGTGAAGGGCTGACTTCTGAGGAGTGTGATGAGATCCAGGAAGAGGTGGAGATCGTCTTTGATGATGAGGATAGAGATGATGATGAGGGCGAGGAGTAGTCCGAAAAAAGGTGTTGCCCGAATTTCTCTATTTAGAGAGTATCCAGATATGTAACGAACGCGATTCGAATCGCGTTCGGTGTGGTGCAACATTGAGGCAGCAAAATGCATGAGCGCTCCAGTAAAAGCCCCTGGGTATCGATTTGGACCCAGCCACGTGAGACGATTCGCCATATTGTCGACACCAACCCCAGACGCTCCTTCTACTGGCTAGCTGCCATTTATGCCCTTCAAAGCATTCTCTTTTTAGCCAACTACCTATCTCTTGGCCTTACCTACCACTACCTGCTTATCTTCCTGATCGCTATTTTGCTTTCGCCTGCCTTGGGAACCATCTGGATCTACATTTATGCCTGGCTATTTCGCATGTCGGGAAAATGGCTAGGGGGAAAAGCTCCTGCAAGCCATGTGCGGGCAGCGTTTGCCTGGTCAAAGGTGCCCCTTTTGATCAATCTGGCCATGTGGTTTATCCTACTGATGTTCTCTACAGATTATGTGTTTATCCAGTATTCCAGCGGCCCCTCTCTTTTTTTCATCAATGTCATCACCCTGATCTCTGGCATCTGGTCCTTTGTTATTCTCGTGCAATGTTTTCGGGAGATCCAGGAGTTTTCCCTAGGAAGGTCTATTGGGAATGTCCTTTTGGGATATGCTTTGGGATTTATCCTCTTTTTCCTGATCTCTTTTATTATTACTTCCTTAATTGGCATGACTTCTAAATCCTAATTTTTAAATTACTTTTATTATAAGTTTTTATATCTATTGTATAAAAACTCTCTTCTTTGTAGGCTAAAGCTAACGGCTGGGAGAAGGGGGAATATGCGGGATTTATCTGGTAGGCACCCTTGGAGGACGATATGGTTTCAGCCTAAGAAGACGCTGGAAACCATAGTCCGTATCAATCCTAGCTACCAGATCTGGGTATTTTCAACCATTTGCGGTTTGTTATTTTATTTCAATATCGCTCAATTCTATTCACTTACGATGAAAATGGGTTTTTTAGGAGCGGCCTCTTTGGCCCTTGTTGTCTCCCCATTTCTGGGTTATTTATACCTGGTAGCAACCTCTTGGCTTATCTTTATTACCGGAAAAATAGTGAAGGGTGAGGCTAGTTTTTTAGCCTGTAGGGCAGCTCTTGCCTGGGCCTATGCTCCGCTTCTCATCAACCTTGTTGTCTGGATCTGTCTGCTGGTTATCTTCCAAGAGAGGCTTTTTTCCTATTTTCCCGGGATAGAACCCTTGCCTTCCGGCCAGGCTTATATTGTTTTTGGGGCTTCCCTTGTGCAGGTAGCAGGGGCAGTCTGGTCCCTTATTATCTATTTACAAGGCCTAGTCCAGGTGCAAGGCTATTCCATGACCAGGGCTATCCTAAATGTGGTAATAGCTGTGCTCCTATTTTTAGCCTTTATTTTTTTACTATGGCTCCTGGCAATCCTGCTGTGGGCTAGCCTCATATAGAGGAAGGAGAAGAAGATGCGTACTCTATTTTCTATCTTTACGATGATTGTGTGTCTAGTTTTTACAGGTGTTGCAGAAGGGTCTGAAAACTGGAAGGCCTTTTTTGCTCCTGAAAGCAAATGCCAGGTCTCTTTTCCGATCCATCCGCAGCATGTCAAAGAGCGCCTATTTTTGCCTATGGTTCAGACATGGGTTGAGTATGATGTCTACCTCTCTCCTCTCAAGCAGCAGGCGATATTTGTGATGATGATTGCTGAATACCCTAAAAAAATCGAGGATCATCAGGTCTCTGCCTGTTTAGAGTCTTTTTTACAGGGAATGGTAGGAAAACATGGCGGCAATACCCTGATCTTTGCCGACATCAATGAGATCAAAGGGAAGAAAGCTTTAGAATTTTTCCTGCAGATGGATAGAACCTTTTTCAGGGGGAAAATCTTTGTAGCGGATAGGAAGCTCTTTCTTCTTGCGGTCGAAACCCTTGAGGAGAAGGAAACGGAGAACCTGTTTCACCCCTTTGCAGAATCATTTCAATTTACGAAGTGATTCGAACGGGGTTGAGGTTTTTACGAAGTGATGCCGACCATGCGATTGAACTCTTGGCTCTGCGCGGTTTTGTCTAGCACTGTTACAGTAGTTGAAACGCGCCCCTCTTTTTCTCCTTTTTGCACGAGGATATGGAGATCTGCGCACTTGGCTACTTGGACAAAATGGGTCACGCAGATGATCTGCCGGTATTTTCCGAGCTGCTGGAGCTTCTCGCCGATCATACTGGCCGTTTTGCCGCCGACATTGGCATCGATCTCATCGAAGATCAGGGTAGGGGCGTCTCCGTTTGCTGCAAGCACCGACTGGATAGCGAGCATCAGGCGGGATAGCTCACCTCCGCTTGCAGAGGCGCTTGCCTGCTGTAAAGCTTCATTGGCATTTGCGGAGAAGAGGAAGGCAACCCCATCCTCTCCATGGCTTGTGCGCGGCAGGGGCTGTAGCTCGATCTGAAACCTGCTTTGAGAGAGGTTGAGAGCCATTAGTTCGGTGGAAATTTTTTCCTGAAAATCCTTCGCAGAAGATCTTCTCTGGGTGTGGATCTCCCTGCATAAAGCATTATTTGCGCTCTCCAGGGAGAGAAGCCTTGTTTGCAGCAGCTCTCTCTCCTCACCCTCCTTTTCATGCGCCTGTTGGATTTTTTCCAGGGATCTTCTTGTCTCTACTATTTTTTCATAGTTTTCCCCATATTTTTTTTTCAGGCTTTCCACCACCTGCAGGCGCTCTTCGATAGCCTGCATCCTTGCAGGTTGGACGTCAAACTGGCCTTTAGACAGGAGGAGAAGACGGGCTGCCTCATCGAGTTCCAGATGGGCATTTTTCACAAGTTCGTAGCTTTCAGCAAAACGGGGGTGGATGGGAGCGAGAGGCTTTAGCATGCTAGTGAAGCGGGCCAATTTTGCGAGGATAGGGTGGGGATTGTCTTGCAATCCGGAATGGATGGTTTGGATCTTCTCCTGGATCTCTTGGGCATGGGCAAGCAGGTGGTGCTCTTGTGAGAGGGACTCCTCCTCTCCTTCTTGCAGCTTTGCAGCCGCAATCTCTTGGAGGCTCATCTCTATTTTTTCTCTCTCACGTGCTTTTTTTCCCTCCTCTTCGATTAGGTTATGCAGCAGGCTTCTCACCTTTTTTTCCTCTTCAAAGCTCGCTTTAAAAGAGAGGAGTTGATGTTTTATTTGTGCGAAGAGGTCGAGGAGGTTTCTCTGGTAGCTCTCTGAACTGAGGTCGGTATGGCTATTTTGATCTGCCATCTGCATCAGCTTGGCTCCCAAAAGGCGGAGAAAGGCTGCGTTTGTGAGTTCTTCTCCGATAAAACAGCGCGTTTTTCCACTGCGCGAAATCTCTCTCCGGATCGAGAGGGTAGAGCTGGGGGAGAAAGCTAGCCCCTCTTCCTGGAGCAGTTTCTCTGCTTCACTGCCTTCTGGAAGGGTGAAAAAAGCCTCTGCCCAGGCCATATCCGCCTCTTTCCTGATGATTTCAGCAGTGGCCTTTCTCCCTAACACCAGGCCCAAAGCAGAGAGGAGGGCGGATTTTCCCGAGCCTGATTCGCCTGTGATGATGTTTAAGTGGGGGGAGAATTCGACCTCGGCATAATCGATGAGGATCAGGTTTTTGATGAGTATTTTGCGAATCATGGCAGCTTCAAATCGTTCAAAATGTCTTGACGGGTTTTGAAATGGGTTTTTGCGACTTTATCTAACGTTGGAAGGCCGAGATGGGCGATGATTCTTTTGGCAGCTTCCTTGACGATTGTGCTGGCGCCTTTGGGAAGGGGGAGGGCGATTTCGAGTTCCAGTTTTGCTAATCCCTCTAAAAAGGCCATACGAGCCAGGATCGAAGCTGCAGCGACCACCACATCCTGTTCCCCCTTGTGCATCTGCAGGAGGTCGATTTCGATCTTTTTTTGCTTCAGCATTGTCTCCATCACATGTTTTTCTGCAAACTGGTCGAGGATTGCTTTTCTGCAGGAGGTCTTCTGCGTGATATCTGCGATGGCAGTTGCATGTGTCCAGGCAAGGAGGCGGTTTAAGTTGCGGAATTTTCCATACAATTCGTTATACTTTTCGGGAAAAAGGCGGATGAGTGCAAAGGGAAAAATCTCTTTGATCTGGTTGCCAAGCTTGATAACGGTAGCATCGGAGAGTCTCTTGCTATCTTTTACCCCCATTGAGATCAGTTTTTTAATCCCAAACTCATCGGCATAGACGGCAGCAGTGCATAGGGGGCCGAAAAAATCCCCCTTTCCCGCCTCATCGAGACCGATATGGGGGGTCAGATCGACATGGGCCACAGGATGGGTAAAGACGAAGGATTGCAGGATCTCAGGCTCCAAGTAGAATTCGATGAAAGCATCTTTATCCTTGCCTTGGACAGTGAGGCTTCCCGACTCATACAGGGTGCAAGAAATCCCTTTTTTCAGAGCGGAAAAAATGGTATAAGGGGGCTTAGAGATCGCAAAGCCCTGATCGATCAGATCTTCTTTGAGCTTCGCTGCCAAACCGACATCGATTTTAGCAGAAAAACAGGCAGT
>Ga0207065_1089_pt1 | contig 21941 bp, 22 predicted proteins | sample Alteio_BWMinCont_27_FD_153492 | JGI IMG/M metagenome (GOLD analysis project Ga0207065, IMG submission 153492) | Enriched cells from forest soil in Barre Woods Harvard Forest LTER site, Petersham, Massachusetts, United States -... | ecosystem: Environmental > Terrestrial > Soil > Temperate forest >...
ATCCGTTTTTTCTGTTGAAGAACTAACTGAAATACTGTTGGATTGCAATAAACCTGTTTGTATAAATTTTTTCAAATTATCCTTGCCTCTGGCAACCCAGGGTGTCGGTGCTACATGCCCAGAATATGTGGTCCCGTCACCAAACGTAGTCACATAAGTTTGAGTCGGATCATAGGCACCATCATACTGCGGTAACAGCTGACCATTAAACTGCGGTCCCCATACATCGTAATCATAGTCATTGAATCCAACACCAACTGCCCCGTTACCGAAGTAAGATGCAGGACTCGAGCCACCTCCACCATAAGCGTATTTACCATTATCACCAGGACCGTAAGTATCCTGATATTTCGGTAACGCTATAAAACCATTATTGAATTGTGTAGTATTATTGAAAGTGACTATCAAACCTTTAGGTCCTCTCTTTCCTTTTTTAGTCGTTATAATAATGGCTCCGTTCTTTCCCTGGAAACCATATAATGCCGCCGCGTTGGGGCCTTTTAAAATGGTGTAAGTTTCGATGTCGTCCGAATTAAGGTTATACGTATCGGAAGTAATAGGAACCCCGTCTACAACAAACATCGGGCGGTCTGCTGGATTATTCTCTCCGCGAATGATCACATCAGAAGGATGACCGATTTCCTGATTGATGTTTATTTCAAGACCCGCTGCATTTCCTTTTAGAGAGTTGATGGGATCTGCTTCCCTCGCCTGAGTCAGTTTTGAAGCGTCAATTGTTTGCAGTGAATACCCAATTCGTTTGGAATCTTTTTTAATACCTGTAGCAGTAACCACTACTTCATTGAGATTTCTACTGCTGGTAGCTACCTTAATCGAAAGATCATCTTCTGAACCAACTGTAATTTCCTGTCGCGTAATTCCAACGCCGGTTATTACCAGCACGTCTCCCTGATTTGCATGGATGGTGAATTTTCCATCGAGACCGGTTGAAGTACCAACTTTAGAACCCTTAATGATTACCGAAGCACCAGCGACCGGGGTTTGGTCTGATGATGAGAGCACCTGTCCTGTAATTGGCTTTTCCGCCAGAGCAAATACCGGTAAAAGCAAAAAGACCAAGAATGCTCTTAAATAAATGGGCAGAGTAATTCTTTTGCTCATAATAGATTAGTTTTTAGTTTGAATTTAACCTCGCAGGCGAATGTAGAAGCGTGGTATGTCGGCAGGATTAAGCGAAAAAAAAGGAATTGTTAAGAATTGTCAATGCTTCGTTAAAGAAAAAAGGGAGATATAGATTAGAAATAAACAGAAGTACACATGCACATTTATTCGCATAAGAAAAAATTCTGCATTATGGTTTCATAATTTATTAATGCAAAATTTACAGAGGGGTAACATAGCATCTTAAGCAGGAAAGATTCGAAAAGATTAATTGGGAATCGAAAAAGGAAGCAATTCACAAAACGCGCTGGTAATTCTATAAGGTAAAAAAGCATGTATAAAAGCGGAAAGACGGAAACTATATACAAGATTTTCTGCGCAACAAATATTATATCGAAAAATACTCTAGCTGTATTTAAATAAGAGGGCTTTTTTCTTCCACGAGGGTATTCTTAAAATATTCTTTGATAAGTGCGGTGTATAATTTTTTGCGGGTTGTATTCAGCCTTACCTGGGCGGCATTTCTCAGTTCTTCGTTGGCAAGAATTCCCTTTGCATAGTGGTTGGCTTCTGACATGATCTCGTTGATGCGCAGTTGCTTTTCACTAAGCACCCTTTTGCTCATATCCGGGTATTTGGTGACCACGGTTTTAGAACCATATTGCTTAAACACGAGTTCTTTGCCCAGATGCCCAGACATTTTTTGCATAATAAGACTTTCACTGATAGCCATAACTTCTGTAATTATTTGATCAGATTTATTGATTTCTCTGAAAGTTAGGTTATTTTTAGTTTATTTATTAGTTTTTTTAAGGTGATCTTATGCTATTTTTGCTAGAAAGACCTTATAAATACCTTAGTATAACCTTAAGATGAATTATACTAAAGAGTATCTCCAAAGGAATTTACAAGCCAAATCTGCGCTGAAAAAAGCTTACGGAGTGGGTATAAAAAAAGGCCGGAAAGGGCCTTTTTAAGTATCGAGGAGCGGACTTGAACTGCAGTCCGCCTCTAGCAGATATGAATCCGATGCCTTGGTAAGTAGTTACAAGCAAAAAAGACCCCAAACGGAGTCTTTATGTATGTATCGAGGAGCAGACTTGAACTGCCGTCCGCCTCCGGCGGATATGAATCCGATGCCCTGGTAAGTAGTTACAAGCAAAAAAGACCCCAAACGGAGTCTTTATGTACGTATCGAGGAGCAGACTTGAACTGCAGTCCGCCTCCGGCGGATATGAATCCGATGCCCTGGTAAGTAGTTACAAGCAAAAAAGACCCCAAACGGAGTCTTTATGTACGTATCGAGGAGCAGACTTGAACTGCCGACCTTCGGGTTATGAATCCGATGCTCTAACCAGCTGAGCTACCTCGACAGGGGCTGCAAAAGTAATAGTTTTTTGGCGTCATCTCTTCATAGAAACCGCCAATCCCGGACTAATATGATTGATCATTTCTTCCGTCATTTTTTTTAGATTGAAAGAAGGTTTCCATCCCCAATCCCTGGCTGCAATATGGTCATCAATGGATTCCGGCCAGGAGTCCGCAATTTCCTGACGGAAATCAGGTTGGTATTCGATGTTGAATTCGGGAATCAGGAGTTTTATTTCCTGAGCAATTTCCCTGGGAGTAAAACTGATACCAGCCAGATTATAAGCAGTACGTACAGATATTTTTGATGCTGGTGCTTCCATCAATTCAATGGTCGCCCGCACAGCATCATCCATATACATCATGGGTAAACGCTGATCTGCACGTAAAAAACATGTATAATTTTCTCCGCGAATAGCTGAATGAAATATTTCAATCGCATAGTCTGTTGTCCCTCCACCAGGCAGCGTTTTATAACTGATAAGTCCGGGGTAACGAATACTCCTCACATCTATACCATAGCGGTAGAAATAATAATGACACCATTGTTCACCGGTTAATTTACTGATGCCATATACGGTAGATGGCGCAGAATAAGCATCCTGGGGACAGTTTTGTTTTGGAGCATCCTTTCCAAAAACCGCTATACTGCTGGGCCAGAAAACTTTAGTTACAGATTCTTCCCGGGCGACTTCCAGCGTATTGATCAGGCTTTGCATATTGAGTTGCCAGGCAAGGAGCGGATTCTTCTCTCCTGCCGCCGACAGCATGGCTACCAGCAGGTAAATGGTTTTGATTTCGTGACGGCGAATCTGCACGCGAAGAATTTCCTTATCCATTATATCTAAGGGGAGAAAGGAACCCGTACCCTTCAATAAATCAGCTTCTCTTTTGAGATCTGCAGCGATAACCATTTCACCACCGAAATGCTGTCTGAGTGCTAATGTTAATTCAGTTCCAATCTGACCAGATGCACCGATTACAAGTATTTTATTCAAAACAAGATATTTTTTGAGATCGTTTCCCAGTCATAAAATGTTTATTCTGCACTCAGATCAGTTCAATGAAATGGAAAATTTCTGGGTTGCCGGCGGGAGGCATTGTTGATCATTACATACCATAAATTCAACAGATCCGGAAAAGTTTGTCTTTGCCTGCGTTTTTAATTTTACCAGCTGCACAAAATCAACTTTCCCATTAAAATATTTTACATCCACTCCAAACACAGCCTCGTGTTTTTGAATCAGGTTTCCGTTTTCTTTCACCTTCCCATCCAAAGTATAAAGCGGATTTTTTGCAAAAGTGAATTTAGTTGGAACCGGGCCTCCGTCAGGAGTGAATTGCGAATAAGTATGCCATGGACTATTCAGGTCTACATGAAAATGGAGCTCATATACATTACCGGATATTTTATTTGCTGAGTAAGTCCAGGTATACGGTGTGCCTTGTGCCTGTGATGCATAGGCAATTAATACAATTGCTGCCTGTATGAGAATTCGTTTCATATTCAAATGTACAGTTTAGGTTTCTGGATGTTCAAAACCCTGTTAAAATAAATTCCTAAATATGTTAAATGGGGGAGCAAATGGCGCCTGTTGGGAAATGCAGATAAGACATTCCGTTTGGCGGCTTAATGTGATATGGACGCAAGCATTTCCAGAAGGAAAACAAAATGTTCGCGCTCGTCCTTAAAGAGTTTTTTCGGATAGTCAGGCTGCATAGTGGAATTCAGTCTGTTTTTTTGTGAAGGTAAAAACAAATTGCGATTGCTGCCATAAAAACAATGGTAATCAGAATTTGTAATATCCGGCTTTTTTTGCGGGTACGTAAAGCATCATCATGGCTAATCATTTCTTCCCTTATGGCATGTGAATATCCTCCTTTGGCCATAAAGGCAATTCCTTTGTGGGTAATTTCCAGTTCAAGACCCTCAGGTCCAACAAAACATCTTACAAGTCCGTCTTCGAATAAAATTTCCTGGAGATTATGCAATTCTTCCCCAAAGAATTCACCATAACGATCGTGAAAATCATCAAGCGGAATTGCCGGCACGTCTTCAAAATCGTGCATCAACAGTGAAAGTAAACCGTCTAATTTTTCATCCAGGCCAGAGGTCTTGCTTGTTAACTCCATCAGTTGATCTGTTTAATACTTAAGTATATAGATTCACAGGGATGGATCACAGATCGCAGGACCGTAAAACATTAGCCGAATAATGCTCGTAAGGAAACGCGGGGAAATCAGCTTGTCGCTACGTATAAAAGTAAAAATAATTTTATAAAATCAAAACATTTTTCAAAGGAAATCAATAATAAAAATCCGGGAAGAGGCCAGTATAGTAAGTAAGTGCCGGCCATCTAATGAAACTCAGGATGGATAAGGGTCTCCTTTGATTGAAAAAATCAGGGATTCTAATCCGGATCGGGACCGGGTCTCACAATAAACCGGAGCGACTGGTCTTTATAGAGATAGGCGATAGTCCAGTTAAAAAGAGTTTTAATCCGGTTGCGGTAGTTGATCAGGGAAACCAGGTGGATGAAGAGCCATAGGAACCAGGCAATAAATCCTTTAAAATGTACATTGTGCGGCAGGTCTGCAACGGCTTTATTTCTTCCTATAATGGCCATCGTTCCAAGGTCTTTGTAATGAAAAGGCTTGAGTGGCTTTCCACTGGCCATTGATTTAAAATTGGCAGCCAGTAATTTTCCTTGTTGTATGGAGGTTTGGGCCAGTTGTGGATGCCCGTTCGGGTATTCTGACTCATGTGTTTGCAAACTGGTATCGCCAATTGCATAAATATCATCCACTCCGATCACTTTGTTGAAAGGATCTGCGATCAGGCGTTTTCCTCTTCCGTAGCATTCACCTGGTATTCCTTCTATTATCATTGCGGTAATGCCGGCAGTCCAGATCAGATTCTTCGTTTCGATCATTTCACCATTTGATAATATCACTTTATCGTTAACAAAATCTTTTACCTGAGTTTGTAATTTAATAATCACGCCCATCCTGTTCAGCGCATCAAATGTATCTTTTTGTGATGCTGTACTCATGGGCCCTAGTAAGTTAGGACCTCCGTCTACCAGGAATATTTGTGCGCCAGTACCTAGTAAACCAGGGTAATCCTTGGAAAAACTATGTACGCGAAGATCTGCCAGCATGCCGGAAACTTCTACTCCGGTGGGTCCACCTCCGGCAACAACAACTGTAAGTAATTTTTTTCTTTCCGCGGGATCATTGGTAATCGTTGCCGCCTCTAAATGTTTAAGCAGGGTATTGCGCATTTCCAATGCATCGTTTACATTCTTCATCGGGATGGCATGCCTGCGGATATTCTCCATGCCTAAATAATTTGATTCGGCTCCGATGGACAATACGAGATAATCATACGAAAGTTCGCCATTATTTAATTGAATGGTATGAGCTGCCGGATTTACTTTTAGAAGTTCTCCCATGCGGAATTGAATATTGGAATATTTCCTGAACAACCTCCGAAAAGGATAACTGATATTGGAGTTTTCCAAAAATCCGGTAGCAACCTGGTAAATTAGTGGCGGGAAGAAATTGTAATTGTTTTTGTCAACCAGTGTAATATTATAATCAGGATTTTTTTTTAACTCAAGCGCGAGATTAATACCGCCAAAGCCCCCTCCTATTATTACAATATTTTTAGGTGATGAATGCTGATCCTTCAAATTGCCCATGAGGCAAATTTAACTCATATCATTCATCTCCTGAATAAGCTAACAGAAACAGATTTAATTGAATCAGATTTATTTACGAACTGGACCCAGAGGTAATACGGTATACCCATAAACCTCATTGAGCAGGTTCGCGATACCCGTGTAAATTGCCGATCCGCCGCAAATAATTCCTTCATAACCGGCGAACTTTGAAATGGATTCATTTTTAGTGGCATCCCCTATTGCCAGCAGGAAAAATAAAATAGTAAGTGAGCCGAAAACGAACTGAAGTGCTTTATTTATCCTGAGCGTACCAAAAAATAATAGTAATGTAAAAATCCCCCACATAATCAGATAAGCCACCAGCGCAGTTCCGGGGGTTGCTGTTATCCATCCCCATTTGCCCATGAAGATGAGGCCTACCAGCGAAATCCAGAAAAACCCATAGGAAATAAATGCTGTCATTCCGAATGTGTTATTCTTTTTATACTCAAGGATTCCGGCAATTACCTGGGCCATTCCTCCGTAAAAGAGTCCCATAGAAAGTATCATGGAATTCATTTCATAAAATCCCGCATTGTGCAGATTCAATAATACGGTTGTCATTCCAAATCCAAATAATCCAAGTGGTGCAGGGTTGGCCAGACTGTCTTTAAATACAACCGGTGAGAGTTCGGTAGGCATGGCTAGCTGTTTTAAGGACACTAATATATAACAAAAACATGTATGGGAGTATGCAAAGTATGGGAGTATGGAAATAATGGTTTCACTCCCATACTTTCATATTTTCATACTTTCAGTGCGCTTTCCTTTTCACTCAGCTCAAGCCACCTGAATTCTTTCAACTCAATTGTTTCAGTTACAATTGTAAATCGCCGGGATAATTGTTGAATTGTGTCAAAGTTTATAGAAGCGTCATGGAGTTTTTCTGTAATCTGGTCCTTTTCTTTTGTGAGATCATTGATTTCTTTTTCAAGTAAATCGAGTTCCCGCTTTTCTTTAAAGGAGAGTTTTGGTTTTGCGGGTTTAATTTCCGTAGGTTCTTTTTCTACAGATTGCTGAACAGATTTTATCTCTGTGCTTTCCAATGCATCGCTGGTTTTAAGCCATTGCTGGTATAAACCATAATTGCCAGGGAAATCCCTGATTTTACCATTTCCTTCAAACACAAAAAGATGTTCGACCATCCGGTCCATAAAATAACGGTCGTGGGATACCATGACTAAACAACCCTGGAAATCCAATAAAAAGTTCTCGAGCACCGCCAGCGTTGGAAGATCCAGGTCATTTGTCGGTTCATCCAGGATCAGGAAATTGGGATTGCGAAACAGAATAGATAATAAAAAAAGCCTCTTTTTTTCTCCACCACTTAAAGAAGATATATAGGTGTATTGTTTATCCGGTGGAAATAAAAACAGGTTCAGGAACTGGGCTGCACTTAAAGAACTGCCATCTGCAAGTGGAAAATGTTCGGCAATATTTTTTACGAATTCAATTACCCGCACGTCTTCTTTGACGATGAGACCTGTTTGCGAATAATTTCCAAAAACAACTGTTTCTCCAATATTGACTTTACCGCTATCAGGAGGCTCTAATCCCTGTAGCATATTCAGGAAAGTAGTTTTTCCCGCTCCGTTTTTTCCAACTACACCGATTCTGTCTCCCCGTTTAAAGGTGTAATCAAATCCTTTCAGAATCACCTTATTTCCAAAGCTTTTATTTACTTTTTTAAGTTCAGCTACTTTTCCGCCCAGCCTGCTCATTTTCATTTCTAATGTAAGCCGCTGTTCATCGAGGTTTTGTTTCGCTTTGGATTCTACAACATAAAAAGCATCCTGGCGGCTTTTTGATTTGGTAGTCCTTGCTTTAGGTTGTTTGCGCATCCACTCCAGTTCTTTACGATAAAGATTTTTCGCTTTGTCGATACTGGCCAGATCAGATTCAATACGGGCTGATTTTTTCTCGAGGTAATTTTCATAATCTCCCTTGTATGTGAATAACTCGCTACGATCCATCTCCCAGATTTCATTGCATACATTATCAAGAAAATAACGATCATGCGAAACAACCAGAAGAGTGATGTTCTGTTGATTAAGATAGTTCTCCAGCCATTCCACCATTTCAATATCGAGGTGGTTGGTGGGTTCATCCATAATAAGGAGGGCTTCGCGGCTTCCAAAACTGATGTCAACCAATGTGCGGGCCAGAGCCACCCGTTTTCTTTGACCGCCACTCAGAGATTTCACCGGTTGAATCAGATGATCGATATTAAGGCGACTGAAAATTTGTTTCACTTTGGTATCAAAATCCCAGGCACCGAGATGGTCCATTTGTTCTATGCTTTCCATCAGTGCTTCTGTATCCTCGGTTTCACTCGCTGCTTCAAATGATTTGATCGCAGTTGTAACCGGATTAGGGTGATGGAAAATATTATCCAGGATGGAAAGATCCTCCTGAAACTGGGGATCCTGTTCAAAAAAAACGACATTTATTTCTTTTGAAATCCAGAGTTTTCCTGTCTCGGCATTTTCCTTACCGGCAAGAATCTTAAGCAATGTGGTCTTTCCGGTACCATTTTTTGCTATCAGGGCTATTTTATCACCGGATTCTATATTAAAGCTGATATTATCGAAAAGTGGCTTGATTCCATAAGACTTTCCAAGTCCCTCGGCAGATACATAATGCATGCTGCAAAGATAATTGAAATAGCGGCAACACTCTGCAGTAGGAAACGTTATAGAGATATGAGCAAAGTGCTGTCAGCGATATTCATCCTTACCTTTCTGGTAAATAAATGCTTCCCACAGATGGTTCGTTATCCTTTTCCGCAACATAGCACCTATTATAAAGGGACCATCAAACCGAATCATCTTAAACAGGGAATAATTGACAACCAGGTTTTGGAATTTTACAAAAATTGGAAAAAACAATATATCTATCAGGCAACTCAGGCGAACCAGGCATATGTGTTTTTTGAAGAAGAAGGATCCAAAATGCAAAGTGTATCTGAAGGACAGGGATATGGAATGATAATCGTTTCCATGATGGCAGGTGCTGATCCGGATGCGATGAAAATATTCAATCAACTCTTCAATTATGTAATCGCACATCCAAGTAATCCTGAAACTACCCTGATGGCCTGGTCTCAATTAGCCGGCAATATTGATAAAGATGCAACATCTGCCACTGACGGTGATATGGATATTGCTTATGCACTGCTATTGGCGGATAGACAGTGGGGCTCCGACGGTCAATATAATTATCTGGATTCGGCGAAAAAGATGATCTATGATATTATGAAAGATGAAATTAACCGTGAATCTTACAGTATCCTTTTAAGTGACGCGGTAAAATCAGACAGTAAGGATTATTTCGATATGCGCACTTCCGATTTTATGCCCCTGCAGTGCAAGTCGTACGAAGATGCAACCGGAGATACAAAGTGGAAAAAAGTGATTGATAAGAATTATGCATTATTTTCTCAATTACAAAAAGCGTATAGCCAGGATGCAGGCCTGGTTCCTGATTTTATAACCGGAATTAACCGGAAAGCAAAACCAGCGAAACCAAGGTACCTGGAGTCAAGGTATGATGGATGTTATAATTATAATGCATGCAGGGTTCCATTGAGGATTGCGATGGATTATTTGTTGACGGGAGACAGTCGCTCTTATGAAATAATCCACAGAATTAACCATTGGATCCGTGAAACCAGTAATGGAAATCCTGATAATATTTCGGCAGGTTATACGCTTGCAGGAGATGATATAAAGTCAAGAAATTTCGAGGCCCTGAGTTTTATCTGCCCCTTTGCCGTTGCCGCCATGATAGACTCATCCAACCAACAATGGTTAAACGATATATGGGAATATATGATTGGATTTAAAATAGAAGACTTTGACTACTATGATAACAGTATAAAAATGCTTTCGTCAATCATTATATCCGGAAACTACTGGACTCCGGAATTAAATAAAGCTTCATATACAAAATTGCAGCATCATTCCTGAGACGCTTTTCTTATTCCCTCAGCCATAAGCTTTGCCACGAATATATTTCCGGCATCATTCAGGTGAACACCATCCATTGTTAATATTCCTCTATCCAGGTTATTCGTGTTATTATTTTTTTCGAAAGTTTCAAATTCAGAACGCAAATCCACAAGGGTCAGTTGCTGATCAACTGCAATTTTTCTGACGATATTTGAATATTTATTCATGTCACCATCCTGTTCATTCGTATTATCGTATTTTTCGCCGATAGTTGCCGGTGTACAAACGATAACTTTCATATTAGCGGCTTTAAATTTTTTGACCATGGCCAGGTAAAATTTCTCAAACTTATCCGCGTCGGTTCCTGTTCCCATTTTCTTATGCCATACATCATTTACACCCACATAGATGACAATGATATCCGGAGATTTACCTATCACGTCATCATCTATTCTGAAGTAAAGGTCATAAACTTTATTCCCGCTGATACCCGCTCCAATCAAATCATAATTAGAAGAGCCTTTGGGATTTAGCAGGCTATCGTCGATCGTAATAAATCCATTAGGATTCACAGCAGCCTCAGTAATTGAATCTCCGAAAAAGACAACTTTTAGTTTTTTGGCAGGCATAAAGGAAAAATTGATGAGTATTGAAATTATAGTAATAGATCGGATAGATTTTTTCATATGGTTCATTTATATGATTAATAAATTTCTTACAAATAAATTCGATTTAAAATTTAAGAGTTAACAGACTATCATTTCAGGTTTAAAGATAAAACATGAAGAGATAAATGGGCATAAATGCCTAATTTCAGCCTTAAATCAGAAAATAGATGGCAGGCACGATCATTACAGTAAAAGACAACGGCTCATTGAAAATAGAAGGGGATTTTGAAATTGTAGATAAAACCGGCGCCCTGTATGATTTAGGAGGAAGAGACGTGATTTCCGTTTGCCGCTGCGGACTTTCCCAAAATAAGCCATTCTGCGACGGATCGCATAAAAATCACTTCGAACACAACGCGGTGGCATTCGCACTTCCGCCGAAGAGTGTGGTTTAAAATATTCAATTAATCTAATGAATTACTTACTCAGTCAATGCACCCAACTTGCCGATCAGAAAAGGTGATAATGCCCTGCTGTAAATTCGGATTTCATCGATTGAACCGGTAAAGTTATGTCGAAATAATCATGCTAAATCAAATTAAACAACTCATTTTAAAATTTATTGCTTACTAACATAAATAAATTCAGCAAATCCCAACAAATCCCAAAAAATATTGCCGATTAATTTTTTACCCCGAACCCAGTGACCGAGTATTCTTAAGGGAGAAACTAAAATAAAATATAAATTCCTTCTAATGCCGCCTTCTAATATTTTACAACCATTTCTTTCAAACAATTCGGTCAATTCTTTTACAGAATAGATTCTTACATGTGATAAGTCGTCATAAAAATTTAATGTGCCATACATGTAAGGTAATTTGGTACTTCTTATACCAGGATATTCAATATACATATACCCACCTTTCTTCAGCTTTCCTATAAGATTTTCTATTACCTTATCACCATTATGCAGATGTTCAATAACATGTGCAATCCAGATACCATCAAAATATTCATTAGGGATCAGGTGAAAATCTAATTTTGTAAGATCCATCTCGTAAAAACATTTCATTACTTTAAAGTCATCCTCATTGTTATTATATTCTTTGTTTAGATCAACACCATAATATTCACAACCAGGAAACAAAGAAACTGTCTTAGACGCAGAGTGGTTACCCACACCCACATCCAGTAGTTTGAAATCCTTTTTACCGAAAGATTTTTTTAAGTAAATAAATTTTGAATTACGTCCCTTAAAAAATCTCTTAATAGCAATTTGTGTATTTCTCATTTCCATTTCAGTAATGAATGAATGTAGCCAAAGGATTTCATAATTGCTTTATTCAGCCCATCTCTTTTTAAATCCATAGGGGCAGTGGCGGCAGCCGCTTCTGCAACAAAAGCCGCGGGATAAAAGATATAATTCTGTAAATACGCGGTATTCTTCTTCTTTGTAATAATGGATGCCTTCTATTAAATCACCTCCGGGGCCCGGAAACGGATATTCCTTTTCTTTGGCAATCAGCTGATTCAATTCCAAAAGACAATTATTACAAAGGCAATTATAAAATGTTTTTGTCAGATAAGATTTCGTTTCATTACTCAGTGTTACCTGCGAACAATCACAGGCCGAAATATTTTCAGTGTTGCAGGTAAATTCCTTCTTACATCTTGGACATATTTTATTTTTTCCTCCCATATTATTGATAACCCTTTGCCTGCAGAGCAAACAATTCTGCATATTTACCTTTCATCTCAATTAATTCCTGGTGGGATCCGCTTTCAATAAGTTCTCCCTCTTGCAGGACAAGGATCCGATCAGCCATTCTTACTGTGGAAAATCTATGAGAAATCAGGACGGCTGTTTTTCCTTTTGTAAGCGCTGCGAAGCGCTGAAATACTTCGTATTCCGCACGGGCATCAAGTGCTGATGTCGGTTCATCCAAAATCAATACCTGGGCTTGCCGCATATACGCTCTTGCCAGAGCTACTTTCTGCCATTCTCCACCGGATAATTCAACGCCTTCTTCAAATCTTTTTCCAAGCATCTGTTCATATCCTGCTGGTAAGCGGCTTACTAATCCGGCTGCAAGACTTTGTTCTGCCGCAGAAACAATCAACGGTGTATTTTCTTTCTGAAGAATATTCCCGACCGCAATATTATCTGAAACACGCATCTGGTAACGGAGATAATCCTGGAATATGATTCCGATGTTTTGTCTCAGGCTAACGATATCGTATAACCGCAAATCATGCCCGTCTAATAAAATTCTGCCTTCTGTCGGTTCATAGAGTCGCGCCAGTAATTTAACCAGTGTAGTCTTCCCGGCACCATTTTCACCCACCAGCGCAATTTTTTCTCCGGCCTTTAATGTAAAATTTAAATGCCTTGATGCCCAGTTTTCAGCGTGCTGGTAGCGGAATCCTACGTCCTGGAATTCAAATCCGGAGTGTATGGGATTTGGAAAAGGAAGAGGGTTTGAGTTTGTGGTGATCCCTGGCTGAATCTCAAAAAATTCAAAAAAATCACTCAGATAAATTGCTCCCTGGGAGACAGCAGTAAATCTTGTCAGAATGGATTCCATCAGGGTCTTGAGTTGACGAAAAGTACCGGCCAAAAAAGTAAGCTGGCCGATACTGATCTTACCTGAAATAGTTTCCAGAATTATGTAAACATAAGCGCCGTAGTATCCCAGGCTTCCTAATAATGTGAAACCTGATCCCCATAGTGATCTGTTAATAGAAATCCTGCGGTTGCTCAGATAAAACTTATTTGCGAGGGCTTCAAATTTTCCAATAATGAATCCTGACAGGTCGAAGATTTTTACTTCTTTGGCTGTTTCATCGCTCGCTCCGAGATATCGCAGATAATCGAGTTCTCGACGTTCCGGTGTTTGCCTGCGATTCAGCGCATAGGTCTGATCATTGAAATAAGATTCACCAACAAATGATGGAAGAATCGTGATAAACAATAAAGCAATCAGCCAGGGATTAAACAGGATAAGACCTGCAGCAAGGAATCCCATTGTGATCAAATCCTGCACCTGGCTCAGGACCTGTGATAATAATATCGTTCGTCCGGTGGTTTGTTGCCTGGCTCTTTCGAGTTTATCATAAAAAACCGGGTCCTCAAACTGTTCAAGATCCAGTATGGCTGCATGTTTCATTATGCGAACCGAACTCAGTTTTCCAAATAGGTCTCCCAGTAAAGTATCCAGTAAAGAAATACTGCGGCCGAGTCCATCGTTGAGGAGTGCTAGTAAAAATTCGAAGCCTATCAATGCCCACAAATGATGTGTGGATGCATGTCCGGGGTGTCGATTCAACAATATCACTTCATCGATGATCAGTTTTCCGATATATAAAAAGGAAACAGGAATGGCGGAGCGTAATAACCGGAGGCCGGCATTCAGCCCGGTCATCCAGGGACTTGATGCCCAGACGAGTTTGAAAAATTCAGGAAGGTTTCGAAGGGCACTTAGCCGTTCTTTCCAGCCTGGCTTTTGAATTACGGCCATTTTGAGGCAACAAATTTACAGGAAAGTATGGGAGTATGGGAGTATGGGAGTATGGGAGTACGGGAGTGAGAAATACTTAAGGTAACCGCTTAATAAATATTAAAAACTTAAGGAATAATTTATGTATCCTCACTCCCATACTCCCATACTCCCATACTCCCATACTTCTTTCGTTTGCTTGATAACACGAAAAAGGTGGATGACATACAGCAATAGAATCCGGTCAAAAGATTTTAACCATCTTCCTTTACTAAATATCATCCACCAAAAGGCGTTGAGCGTTAAGCGAAAATCAGACTAAGTATTTGCTTAGTAACGATTACGATCACGGTTATATCCTCCTCCACCGCCACGGCTCGATCCACCACCACGGGATCCACCGCCGCCGGGATTTTTGTCTTCAGCAACTTTTACAGTAAGCGTTCTTCCTTCCAGGCTGGTGCCATCGAGGGCCTTGATGGCTTTCTCCGCTTCTTCATTACTTGAAAATTCAACAAACCCGAACCCACGACTCTTGTGAGTTTCTCTGTCTAAAATAACTTTTGCTGAACCAACGGAACCGTATGGTTCAAACAATTCTTGCAATTCTTGATCACTAACGGCGAAAGGCAGACCGGCTACAAAGATTTTCATTCCAATACAATTTAATAGGCGACAAGATACCACATTAGTTTAGTTCAGTGGTTGATTGATGCATTTTTTTTGGAATAAAGGCCTGATTTCTTCAAAATTAGCCTTTTATGCAGGTTTCAGGCTGTTGATTTAGCTTAAAAACAGGCTATTCAGGAAAAATGAAACGGACTTATTCATCAAAACCGGAGATTTAATCATTGAGTCAAATGGGAGAAACTGGAATTCTCAGGTCGTAACGTGCACCTTCCCCAGGTTTACTGTTTATAGTAAAAATTGCTTTTATTCGGTTAGCTCTTTTAAGCATGTTTTGAAAACCATGTCCCTTTTTTATGAAAAGATGATTAAATCCAAGACCATCGTCTTCCAGTTCAATCTGAATTTCCTCGAGTCCGGATTTTTTGATGACCAATTTCACATGACGTGCCTGCGCATGTTTAAGGGAATTACTCATGGCTTCTTTAAAGATCATCATAATATTCCTGTTATAATTTCCGGGAAGTTTTACTTCTTCTGATGCCCCAAGCAAATTTTCATATGTAAAACAAATTCCAGTATCCTGAAAAAGGTCGATGCCCGAACTCTCCAGCCTGTGACCAATTTCTTTTATTATATCACTCTCCGGATTTAAAGCCCAAAGAATATCCCGCGTTCCCTGATATAAACTACTCACGTTATCTTTAATCTGACCGATGATTCTTTTTTCTTCCTCATGCCCACCACCCAGCTTCGTATGCAGAACATCTGTTAAAACCTGGATCCTTGTAAGACTGTTTCCCACTTCATCATGAAAATCTTCAGAAGCTGTTTGTCTCACTTTAATATTTTCTTCCCGTTTTATTTCTTCAATATGATTTATTTGTTTTACACGCATCCGCATCCGTAACCATTGTATCCACAAAATGATACCCATTACCAGTACGAGCAGGAGAATTTTGAAATAAATGGTCTGATAAAATGCAGCTTTGATATCAAATGAGAACTCGACATTGTTCTTTGAAAATCCGACACCTTCTAAAAATGCCCTTGCCCTGAAAGTATAATGGCCCGGAGGCAGGGCCGGATAGACTACAAAATGATTCGGCGAAAGTGCTGAATAAATTTTTTCCATTCCTTCCAGCTGATATTGATACAATATGGATTCACCATGCAGATAACTCGGACACCTGAAGGAAAAAGTCAGGTGATTCTCATTGTGCTCAAGAGAAAGATTTTTTGGAATGGCATACCAGTTATTCATCAGACCATCATATCTGGCGGATGGAATATCTTTTGAAAATACCTGTACCTGTTGCAAAACTACAGGTGGTAAATAATTATGTCTTTTCCCTGAATCAGGAAAGAATTTAAATAGTCCTGAAACAGTACCAAACCATAAATTATTTTTACTGTCATAAACAGCGGCTCCATGGTTACACTCGGCTGATGATATATCACCCGGAATGGAAAGACTTGAGATCTGCAGGGCTCCGGTAGTCGTATCGAAAACAATTTTATTTACTCCTCTTCCAGTTCCAAGCCATATCTGATTTTTATGATCTGTAACTTCACTATATATAAAATCGGAATTCAATCCGTCTTTCGTTGTGAATTGCCTGAATTTTCCCGTCTGACTGTTGTAAAGAATGAATCCTTTGTTGGAAGTGGCCAGCAGATAATATTTTCCCAATGAAGCGAGCGCCATATAATTCGCTTTATTCAGCAGGGAATCATTTAATTTTCTGTATTTAAAATCATTTCCGATCAGGTAAAGGCCTTTGTCGGTTGTAACGAGTAATGTGTCTTTTGAAACCATTAAACTACTTACAGAATATGATTCCAGTACCTGGGTTGTTATTCCAAGAGATGAAACATTGAAAAAACCCCAACATGAATTAACCCAAAACCCTCCTCTGCCATCCGGAACCACTGCATAAATACATCCTTTTATGGCGCCTAAATTTATTTTAGTCGATTTACCGTCATAATATTTTACAAATAACCCGTTGCTGGCAAGAACATAAATTCCTTTATCTTCTGCCTTACACAATCCTACAATACTCTGATTGCCCGTTTCACCAGAGAGTCCTTTGACGGGATTAATATTTTTCCCATCATATTCAAATAATCCCGCCCCTTCCGTCCCAATAAAAACCTTGTTATCATTTTCAAGCATCGGCATTATATTCAGATTACGCTCAGCAGTAAATTGATCGAATATCAGAAACTGCTGGTATGAATATCTGAAAACACCCGTACCGTTTGTTCCAAACCATAGATTTTCCTCCCGGTCCTGAAAAATGACCACGGTATTACTTCCTGCATAACCATTAGCGGTATTAAATGGCACCAGCCCTGAATCGGAATATTGAAACAGACCCCTTGTTGAAGTTATCCAAAGGTTATCCGTTTTATCCTGGTATAAATTTGTGAACTTCTCCTGTTTTTCTGCTTTTACAAATGAGGTGATTACACCCTGATCTACTGAAAATATTTCTTTATATGATAATAAGAAAAGTCTGTTTGAATCGCTTGCAGCAAAAACCATTTTTAGAAAAACTCCGTTATCATCGAATTCGGTCAGGGGGACAATCAATTTCCAGCCTTCGCTTTCCAATTTGAAAATCCCTTTATTTAAGACGACGGCCCATAATAATCCCTGCTTATCCACTTGGATCGCTGTTAGCCTTTCATTCAAACCAGTTACAGGAAACCGTGTAGGTATTTCACCCTGAACCATCTGAAATAATTTACCACCTGCCAATACCCAGATTCTTTGCAATGCATCTTCCTGAATGGACCGGACTGAATTTCCATCCATCGAATCAGAAAACTGGTAACTTTTGAATGCTGATCCATTAAACTTCGAAATACCATACATAGTTCCTATCCAGATATTCGAATCATGATCAGCCATGATTGTGTTTGCATAATTACTTATCAACCCTTCCGTTTCGCTATAATTTGTAAAAACCTTACCATCAAAGCGGGATATTCCGCCCAGTGTGCAAAACCAAAGATTATCATAATGATCCTGGGTAATAGCACTTACCTGTGACTGGATCAGACCCTGTTGAACATTATAATTCTGAAAATGAAATTTTTGGGCCTTTACGAATGAAGGGATAAAGAAACAGGTAACAAATACCCATTTAAAGACATGCTTAAATTTATATCCGGATGCAGAATCAGTCATTCTTTCATTCTAATTGTGGTGCAAGCTCCATAATCTTAAAGATAAAGTAACTTTAGAATCTATATTGTTCAGAATAAATCCCCCATGTGGGGTGAGTTTCTTCTCCCGGAAATCATGGAAATTTATAAAATATTAAAATATTATGGATGAACAAATTGTCAGGATTGTAATTGTTGAAGATGATAAAGTCATCCGGGAAGGTTATCGCTTTTTAATTGGTGAAAAACAGGGATATCAGGTTATTAATACCTATTCAACGGCCGAACAGGCAATAAAAAAACTTAATGAAGATAATCCCGACCTGGTAATGCTGGACGTGGGCTTACCCGGAATCTCCGGCATAGAAGCTATTCCGAAAATAAAGAGCATACTACCCCAGGTACTTATTTTAATATGTACGGTACATGATACGGAAGAAATTATATTCCGGGCTTTGGCTAATGGTGCTTCAGGATACCTGACTAAAAACAGTTCAGCAGTAAAGATCATGGAATCCATCAGAGAAATTATGCAGGGAGGTGCTTCCATGAGTGCGAATGTAGCGCAGTTGGTCATTCGATCTTTTCAAAGAAACTCTCATTCACCACTTTCCAGGAGGGAAACACAGATTCTGGAAGAAATTGCAAAAGGCAAAAACAGGCGGGTTATTGCGGACGAGTTATATATAGATAATGAAACGGTTAAAAGTCATATTAAAAACATCTATGCAAAACTAAATGTCCATTCCAAAGCGGATGCTATACGAACTGCCAAGGAAAATAAGCTTATTTAAAAAAAAGCAGGTGGTGGAAACCACCCGCGGTCACATGAGAAAATAAAACTAGTAATCTGAGTACCCGGACTGGGACCCTAAAATATCTTCAAATAAAGGAGTTTCCTGTTCATTGCTTCCCTTCGTAACCCATTTTTTGAAATCCTGCATTCTGACCTGGTTGATAAAAACCTTTTCCTTTGGTGCAGGATAAAGTTCAACTTCAATTCTGCCAGCCACACATAATTTAAATTTTCGAAGGGATTCAATATGTACCAGATATTTTTTATTAATCCTGTAAAAATCTGCCGGATCCAGGGCCATAGAGAGGTCCCTTAAGGTTTTGGGAACTAAATATTTAATTCCCTGTAGCCGGTCAACCATAAAACAGGTTTTATTCTCGAGGAAAAAATATGCGATATCATCTGTTTTGAATAAAACATATTCATTGGCCCGACGAATAATAATTCTCCGGTACTGGCTATTATTGGGATTCGTACTCATCAAACATCGAATTGAACGATGGATAAAATTAAAAACTAACTGTAATGAAAAAAGAAAATGGCTCAAAATGCCGTCGGGAGGGGGATAGAATATAAAATTTAGCCTACTTATCTGGTAGATTATTAGAAATGGGGGATTGTTTTCTTAAGACTAAAGCTTAAAGCCCAAAGCTATTTTGAGACTAAAGCCTGATATTAATGTGGTGAATACGTAAATGTAGAAAATGAAAAAGGTGGAAGTTAAATTATTAATGATAATGTGATAAAATGGGAATTATGCATATGACTTATAGCACCTTAGAAAGCAACGCTAAGGAGAGTGTCAAATAAACTGAGTCAAGAGTTAATTCTCACATTTCCACATTATCATTAATAATTTAACTTCCACCTTTTTCATTTTCTACATTTACGTATTCGCCACATTAAAATCCTCCGATAGATTTACTTTAAATGAGCCCGGAGCATCCAGGCGGTCTTTTCGTGTTTTTCCATGAGACCGGTGATAAAATCAGCGGTTCCAGCATCTTTATGCGCTTCATCAAATTCTTTGATATTTCCACGAAGGAATTCAATGATACTTTCATGATCAGCCAGAAGATTTTTAATCAGATTCTGACTACTTGTTCCTCCAGTTATTTCTTCCGTGAGGTGTGTGAGAGCGAGAAAATTTTTTAATGAAGCAGGAGCATAATGACCCAACTGGCGGATACGCTCTGCAACTGAATCTGAGAAATCCTCAGATTGTTCATACAATTCTTCAAAATACAAATGGACAGAATGGAAATCCGGGCCTTCCAGGTTCCAATGGGCATTCAGCGTTTTTGCATACAGAACAAATTCATCTGCCAGAACTTTGCTCAATTGTTCTGCAACCGTTTTCCTGTTTGCGTCTGATATACCAATGCTTGTTTTCATTTTTTGTTATTGTTTGATGGAATAATCATACAAAACGTATAATTCAATATAAAGTTCAGCTTATATTGAATTATACACAAATCCTCTTCAGATTTTGAATATCTTTTATACACCTGAGAAAACCAGGCAGGCGGCCCTCCTTAGACGTTTAGAAACTCCTCAAATTCCGGTCTTTTAGGATCGGGGCCATACTGATTCGGACCTTCGGTACCGGGTGTACAATATAGAATCAGGTTATAAATTGGAATTAATATATACCAGCCACTTTTATTTACATCATGCATCCTGCGAACGCCAACTGCTAAACTTGGAATAATAATAGAAAGAACGAAAATATAATACAGACTAAAATTATTAAAGTATGCACTTACAAATGCAAAAAGAAAAGTAAAAAGGAATGAAAATAAAGCAAAATACCAATATTCCTTTCTCCTGGCACGACCATCGAAGATTGCATATTTTTTTAATACGGCTAAAAACCAAATCATTTGAAAGTGTTTTAAGGTTAAAAAATTTCTGATATCTCACGTTAAAATATCTTTCGTTTAATATTAAATATAATAAAATAAAATTCATAATTCATTGCTATCAATGCAATTAAGGGTTTACCCTTAGTGACCCCGGCAAAAATTCAAATGATTAACTTTGCGTGATGTCCGAAAGTTTTACCTTAAGTTTTTTATATAAGGGCGTCCCCCAGGAGGTTGACTGTACACTTCGGATAAGCAGATTTAAATACCAGTTTCTTTGCACAATTAATAATACTGAAATGATCCTGGAAAAAGATGATGAAGAAAATTTCAGAGCCATGGAGTCAGATCCATTTTCAAATAAAAGTCAAAAACCCGATCCGGCCCTGGTGAAAACAGTGATAGATGAATTGGAAAGAATTTTGAGTGAGTAGATTTAAGATTTAAAGCAGAAGGCTTAAGGCTCAAAGCGTAAAATATTAAATGAGAATTTTAGTTTAATAAAGAAGAAGAGTAAATATTGGTGCTATTTTTGAAATGAGCTAAACCGATAAAATGGAAGAAAATCAGGACATACCTGTTTACACCGACATAGAAGCTGTATTTAAACAACGTAAAACAACAGAAGATAAAGTTCAGATGATTGCCACCTGCACATTAAATGGTAAAACAAACCGTAGTGTGTGGATCGAAGTGCCTACTGTTTTATATAACGGGTACAAAGGCAAAGTACGCATCATTGAATTCAATATTAAAAACGGATTGCTTGAAGTGCTGAAAGTTCAGAAAGCTTAACGCTTAACGCTTAACGCGGAACGCCAAGCTCAGGGCCCCAGGACTAATACTTAGTTTTATGTAGTTTGAAAACTTCTAAATTTTTTTGCGTTAAGCGTTAAGCATTAAGCGTTAAGCTTTTATTGAATCAATCTTCTTAGCCAGTTTCCGATCCTTCTCTGTTACTATATCTCCGGCATCGTGGGTGTTTAACCAGATTTCCACTTCATTGTAAGTATTGGTCCATTTTGGATGATGGTCCATTTTTTCTGCCTCCAGTGCGACACGGGTCATGAAAGCAAAAGCTTCCGAGAAATTCTTAAACTTGAATTTTTTAAAAAGTGTATCTTTTTTTTCTTCCCACATAGTATTATTTTTTTCTTCCCACATAGTATTAAATAAATCTCCAATAACTATGCACTTCATCGAAAT